>MDTF01004552.1_pt1 | contig 13022 bp, 11 predicted proteins | sample 811191 | NCBI WGS metagenome assembly MDTF01 (sample SAMN05326649, study PRJNA326480) | marine metagenome | isolation source: seawater | place: Southern Ocean | collected 2011
ATCTTCTAAATCAGGGAAACTATAACCAAATCCACATGCTTTGCAAAATTCTATAGATAGGTTCTTAAATATATTTTTAGAAGAAGAGTTAAATGAGTCAATATAAGGTATTTGCCCCGATCCATACGTAGAATTACAAATAGGGCACCCGAGGCTTTTTGGAGAACTATCTTTCATATTAGCCTTCTTATTTAAACATTTTTAGAATTAAAAAATTCGTCATTCAATGCATACTTAATTTTATTTATTATACCATCTTTAGGAATGTAGCTATAACGTTTTTTAAAAGATTTAAGTGCCTCCTGCAAAATGTCTCCTTCCCACCAAGAATTTACATCTTCCCATATAACATTTATGTGCTCAGCAGCAGACTCCGGAGTATCATGAAGGATACCAACATCCTTAAGCTTATCAAAGAAGGGAAGAGCAGAATCTCTAATTTCCCAGTGATTAGGATTCCAAAACATTATTGTTGGAATATTCATTGTAATAGACTCTAAAAAAGTAGTGGCATTATATGTTGAGACATAAATACGACTTTTTTTAATTAGGCTATTAATATTAAGATGTCCTTCATCTATTTCAATAGTAGGAAAGCGATCTTTCCATCGATAAATAGGCTCCCATCCAAGATCATCACTCTTTAATCGCACAGTTAATACATCACGGATTTTGTCTGTTAATGTGTCTACAAAATTACATTGATCATTGAAATAGTCTAACCATTGACTGGCAATAGGGGCACTAAATAAATGATAACTCTGAATTGGTAATTTTGCAGTTACCAACATAATTCCATTTTTTTTTGAATGTTGAATACCTAATGGATATTTCGTTTTAAGCTGGCCTATTGGTTTTACTTTTGGCTTAGAAATTTCTGTCCAACCCCAACTCAGATAAGTATCGCAAATGGCTATCTGATGATCTTCATAAAAAGACCATAGATGAGTTCCAATCCCACCACCATGCTGACCAATTACTAGAGGCACCCCCTGCTCAGTTTTCTCAGCTGCATAAACTTTAAAAAAATCATCAGCACTGTAACTGCTGCTGGTAAAAATAACTTTTGGCTTACTTGGCCATCCTGAAGTAGTTACTTGATTAATTAAATTTGCAAAACCCTCCAAATATAAAGTTGGAATATGTTGAGGTATTAAATTTCTTACACATGCTTCAAACTCAGTTTGGTTTTTTTTGCCAAACAATTTCCATTTTCTTTTACTTTTATCTACAGAAGCTTTGAACGTTGGGATTTCTGATCTCAGCATTGGTATTTGATTCATACTAAAGTGCAACTTAATCTCATTTATACGAGTTAAATAGGTATTTAGAAAAAAAGCATCCGTATCTCTTGTGAAGAAGCTTGCAATTTTTTTATACAAAGTAAAAAATTTTTCTTTGATTTTACCACTTAAACTAGGAGTGGAAACTACATGTAGGTTCTTAAACCCTTGATCATTTGAAAGGGTTGTACAAGGGATATTAGTATACTTCGTAATAATATTAGCATAAATATTGTGATTCCAATCCTCTCTAACCATAAGCCTCATAAAAGCTTTCATATCATTAGGTACAAATAAATCTTCGTCACAATCTAAAATATAAGTGCCAGATATTTTAAAGCTATGGAGAGCATCTTGGATCGAAGACCATCTTTCAAACACTATCTGAATAAAGTAGCCTAGCCACGGTCCAATAACAATTCTCCAATATCGGACACTGTATTTTGTATCGTGAATCTGATTCAGATTGTCAGTTAATTCATGCAATAATTTTTCATAAAAGTCTTGTAAGTAAAGGTAATCAGCATGAAATTTGGTGCGATCATCCCAATGGTAAGGCAAAACTTCTGCATCAATTTTTTGCCACTGATCCTTGCGTGAAAATCTTTTACACCACTCGCCAAGGAATAAAACAGATTTGTTTTTCGGCCAAGTTTTTTCAATTGCAGTAGTAACAAGAAAACTCTCTACCATGCAGTTCGTCCACCATCTACTGGAATTATTGCGCCATTTAAATAACTAGATGCATCACTTAACATCCACAGCAGGGTTCCTTGATATTCATCTTTGCTAGCTAGGCGGCCCATAGGGATTCTAATTGAAACCTTCTGTAAAAAATCTTCTGGCTGAGAGCTTTCCACTCCGCCTGGACATAATGCATTGCAACGTACGTTTTGACTAGTCCAATAAGTTGCCAAATAACGGGTTAAACCAATAATTCCTGTTTTAATGACAGAATAAGTAATTGGCTTTACAGGCTGATGATGATCCAATTCTCCAGGTTGAGAATATAGTCTCTGATCTGGTGCTATCAATCCAAGATCAGATGAAATATTAACAATTGACCCTCCATTAGGGTTTTGAGAAATAATAGATCCAAAATACTTTGCACAGAGAAATGCACCTGTAAGACCAACAGAAATATCTTGATTCCAAGTCTCTAATGGAAAGTTTTCAAGTCTAGAAAAATTATTATCATTAGTGTCTTCAACTTTAGGATTATTAGCGGCATTATTAACTAGACCATCAATTTTTTTAAACTTTTCAACAATTTGAAAAGAAGACTGCTTAACTTTTTCTTCATTCGTTATGTCAACTGCAAAGCCAACCGCCCCTACATCATATTTTTTATTGATTTTTTTAGCCAATTCATCGACTGTATTAGTCTCCAAATCTAATAGTATAGGGGTTCCTCCATATGCAGCAATTGCCTCAGCATGCTTTTGCCCAAGTAAACCTGAAGCACCAGTAACCACAATAATTTTATTATCAAGCCTAAATAGGTTATCTAATTTTGTATTGTTATTTAACATTATTAAGTTAGTTTCATAGCTTGCATTTTAAGAGTTATTATCAGCTATAGCTTTTTTAATATTTAAAGCTATTTTATGGCCACCTATAACATTTGATATATCAGTCAGAGGAGTAGTTTTACTTTCAACTGAGTCTATAAAATGCACCATTTGATCCCTAAACATGTCATTTCTTTGAAATTCATCGAAGGTATGTGTATCAGTAAAACCATTAGTGTAATCATTGAGAACTATACTACTATCAGAAATATTCCATAGAATACTCCCATGCTCCCCAAAAATATAAAACTCCCTTATTGGCGCTCGCTGAACAAAACTCATATTTAATGTCACTGCAAATTCTGAATTATTATGCTTATAACCCATTAGTACACTAACGCTATCTTCCACATCAAGGTCCAAAGCACTCCTTTTGCCACCAATTGCATATAGCTTCTCTGGCATACCAAAAAAAGAATTTAATAAGTCAATTTCATGTATTTCAGTTAATATAACACCGCCACCAAGATCATTCCGACCTGCATAAAATGAGTTATAACTTTCATATTTATGCCAAGAAGGCATATAAGAATTAACATTAATTGAAACATTATAAATATTCCCTAAAACTTGGTCTGTAATATATTTTTCTAACTGGATTGCACACGGGTGAAAACGCATCATAAAAGCAATCATTACTGGTGTATTATTTTTTAAGGATAACGCAACTAAATCATCAACTCTTGAGTCAGAATTTGATATGGGCTTTTCAAGCAATACAGGGATTTTATTTCCCACAAGCTTAATGGCAGTTTCCACATGCATACTAGTGGGATTGGCAACTATTGCAAAATCAGGCTTGGCGATCATTGCTTCATCTATTGAATGGTAGATTTTAATATTATATTTTTGCTCTATATCAACATCACTATTTAATTGCAATGTATCGGTAATCTCACTTACTTGAGTTGAGTGTCTAACAGCAGATATTGCAGCGTTAGGTATAATGTTTTTTAACAGCCTAAGGTGTCGCTGACCAATTCCTCCAAGGCCAATAAACAATACTTTCATATTTTTACTCATTTTTTTGTAGCATAAGAGTTGAAGTCTGCAACTTTACGAAACACAGGCTTTACAGGCTCCCCTTCAATGAAACCTCTTAAAGGTTTGTTACTAAGAACTATATTTTTAAAAACAGACATTGATTCATCAAATGCATTTAAAGTAAACTCAATATCTTCTTTTTTGTGAGCCCAAGAAATTGCATGATAGGCAGTCCATAGTATTCCTCTTCTTAATAGCTCTTGTTGGAAAATTGACTTCATCTCTAGTTCGTCGTATCTGCCTTGACCATCAAATGAAATAATAGTTCTACAAGGATAGCCAATACAATTTATAAATTCTTGAAGGTTATGGTTTCTTGCAAGTTGATTGAAACCATCTTTAAGAATTAAACCTATATCCCAAATATGCTCAGCTACTCTTTCATGCTCTAATTTAGGTATACAAGCCTCTGCAGCAGATAATCCAATACAATCACCACCATAAGTAAAAGAAAAAAATGTTTTATCTAAAACTTGCATATATTCTTTTTTGCCTGCAAGAGCAGACAAAGGTATTCCATTAGATATGCCTTTAGCAAATGAAGCAAGATCTGGAGTTATACCTAAGAGCTCCTGCGCACCCCCTAATGAAAATCGAAACCCCGTAATTATTTCATCAAACATTAACAATGCGCCATAATGTTTAGCCATTTTTTGAACTTCATGTAAAAAATTATTTTGACAAGTACTTTTACATTCAATTTTTTTACAGTTTTTACTGCACATGCATTTTGGCGCCAGAATTGTCAATGGCTCCATAATGACAATTGCAACTTCATTTGGGTGGTCTTTAAAAATTTTTTCTAAGCTATCTAAATCATTATAGTTAAACGAGTGGGCTAACTTTTTATTAAAGTCAGGAATTCCACTATTCAGATCAGTATTTGCTATATACCAATCATGCCATCCATGATAACCACAATAAGCTATATGGTCGCGACCCGTAACTGCCCTTGCAACTCGAACTCCTATTGTTGTGGCATCAGCACCATTTTTTCCAAATCGAACCATTTCAGCACATGGAATAGCCTTAATCATTAATTCTGTAACAGTAACTTCTAACTCACTCATCAAGCTAAATGTAGAACCTTTTTCAAGTTGACGAATTACTGCAGAATTTATATCTGGGTCGGCATATCCCAAAACAATTGGGTGACAACCCATTATGAAGTCTAAATATTTATTTCCATCTACATCCCAAGTGTAAGCGCCTTTTGCGTGATCAATATATTTTGGCGCAAAACCATCAACAAACTGTGTAACTCCTTTACTAAAGGTCTGAGTACCAGAAGGGATAATTTTTTTAGCTCGCTCATAAATCAGATTAGATTGAGTAATATTTGGCTTATTATTTTTCAATTGGGCTCCTATCATTATTTAGTCTTTTCCATTTTTCATAATCTTTTGGTGTGTCAACTTCCACAAGCAGATTTGATGTTTTTTCATTTAAAAATATAGGGTAAGTATTTTCAGATATTAATTCACTATTTAAAGAATCAATTTCTCCAGCTTTGAATACACATAGATAATGGTAGTGCATCCAAGCCTCTGGGAGATCCTGCCTGCGATATAAATCATTTGATATATATTGTTTTAATTTCTTTTTATTATACATCCAACAATTAAAAGGATGAACTTCTGCTGGAACAAACGAGCAAAAACTATTAGCACTTTCATCCAAAATAGTTTTTTTTAGATTATCAAAGTCAGTTTTGTTTTTATAGAGAATTGGCAAATAAAATAACCAAATATATGTCTTAGTTGAAACTTCCATGTCGGAAATTACGTTTTTCATGACCTCTTTTATAGAAGTATTAGAATCAGAAAGCTTATTTGATCTATGGTGAATTAAATAATCTCGTTTTGAAGCTTTATCTAAAATATCATCATCATTAGATGAAACTATAACATTATCAAACCAGGTTATAGAATCTAAAAAATCAGCGGTTCTATCAAAGAATAGCCTATTTTTAAATTTGAATCCAACACTACCTTTTCGTGCTGGTATTAGGGCAATATGTTCAGTTTTCAAAATACGTTTGAGATCCTAGTTGTTTTAGATTTAGCTATTTCTAAATCAATAGTTGAAGTGTGAAATTGGCCTGGATGTTTAATTAAATTTGAATTCATGGGCATATTAGTTCTATGGTTTTTAATTTTAGAAACATATAAATAACCACCTTCCACAACTATTTTAAATAAGTTTTTTTCCAGATGCTGAATAATTTTTCCATTCATTAAAGGATGCATTTCATGGTTTTTTTGTTCAAAAAATGACTCCATAATACAAACCTTGGTCCCATTTAAAAAACTCCAGGCTCCAGGATAAGGGTCTGAGAAAGCCCTAATCATTCTTTCAATATATTTTCCATGAATTGACCAGTCAATAGCACCATTAGTTTCAGTTATTAGTCTCGGAAAATATGAACTATCAGATTCTTTTTGCTTAACACCATTTCCTTTAATTATGGTTTCAAAATTCTTTAGAAAATTATCTAATAGAGATTTATAGATGTTATTCGTTTCAATCATATAATCAAAAGGTTTAGGGAAATCTATATCAATGTTCTTTTTCTCTTGTAAGACAATATTACCACTATCAATTCCTTCATCAATATAATGCAAAGTAGCAGAAACTTCTTTATGATTATTCAAAATACGCCAGGAAAAAGTTCCACCTCCCCTTTCATTTGGCAAGGAAGTTGGATGAATGTTAAAAATATTGCCATTAAAAAAATCAATGATTTCTTTTTTAATTATCGATCTACAACTAAGTGAGAAGCCAATTTTGCATTCTTGCTTTTTCAAAAAGTCTAGTACCGATTGCTGGTTTACCTTGTCAACCTCCATAACAAAAACATCTAACTCTTCTGCTACTTCAAACAAATATTGATATAGGTTAGGGTGGTCAAGCAATCTTCGATCTCTCTCGTGAAGCTCTCTAGGATGCGTAATTATTACAGGCTTTTCAAAACCATTATTAATAAGAAGTTTAGCTAAATAGCAGAGATGGAGGCCATGGCCAAATAATGCAAATTTCATTTTATTTCTAGTTTGTTGTTAATTATAATTTAAAATATTAGTTTTGTTTATGACTAAGCAAATAAACACTATAGTATGACTCATTATTATCTAATATTTCATTTACTAAGTCATTACCATAATCTATGTAATCATACATTAAATCAATTACTGGCAGCTCTTGAAAGTATTCTTGAACTTGAAATCCAGTCTTATTGCATAAAAATTCCATGCTTTCTTTTCTAAAATAATTTAAATGGCTTCTTGGATTGAGCATTGGAACACTTATACCTAAAATTTTGAATGCCTTACAATAAAGATTGGGAACAAGAATTAAGATTTTGCCATCTTCACGCAAAATTTCTTTACATTTGCTGAGCTCTTTAACCGGATTATCTATATGTTCTAAAACCCCAAACATTGTTATAATATCGAATTTTTTATCATCAAAATTCGTATTTGAGATTTCATTTCTGTATAAATTATCACTGCCAACAATACTTTCCAAAAGCTTAGCACTATTTTCAGAAAACTCCATCGCATGTAATTCAAATTCAGTCATTGCATCACATAATGAAATGAAATCACCTCCACCCGCACCAATATCGAGCAGGACAGCATGATCATCTACATTTTCTTTCAATTTTTGTAAATATTTTGCATACACAAGTGTCCAATATTTGTTTAAACCTTGGTCTTGCTTCTTTCTCAGCTGAAATTGCTTATCGACTTCAGAGGATTTATATAACTCTGCGAGCTTTAAAGGAGTTAGTTGATTTTTTACAAAAGTATGTTCACATACTTTACAGATTGAAACTTTAAAGCCCCATTTCACTAGTAACTGCTCATTATTGTTAGAGCCACAGATTGGGCAACTTACAAAACGAACATAATCGCTAGATACTACTAACCCACCCTCTTGAGGAAAATTAATTGCCTCATTACAAGATAGATCAAAATATTTGTCTGTATTTTTAGTCCTGAAATTTCTATTCTCAACATGTATTGGTCTGTCGAAGCTTTGAAAATGAGGGATATCTATGCCTTTATAACTATTCATAACCAACCTTTTTCATTATTTCTTTTATCCATACTAATTGTTTGCTAAACACATCAATACCCTCTTCATCACGATATGCTTGCATAATAAATGGCCCTTTATAACTATATTTTTTAAGTTCTTTGAAAAATAATTCAAAGTTACCATTGCCTTCACCCAAAGCTACTGAAGGGCCACGAAGCAACCTATCTTTTATGTGTATATCAGAAATCATAGAGCCATAAGCCTCTAGCTCTTCCAATGGATCATAGCCCATTGAGGCACTATTCCCAATATCATAATTTACTCTCACTTTTTTTGAGTCAATTCTTTTAATGAGGTTTAAAAAAGGCTGAGGCGAAAGATCAGTTTCAATAGATAAATTGATCCCATTCTTTTCAAGAGCTGGGATAAAGTTACGTATTATTTTTACAAATCGATCAATACATTCTTGACTATTCAATGTTGATTGATCGACACAAGGAATGACAATATCTCTTACTTTTAATACGTTAGCTGCTTCTAATAACCTTTCTAAGATTTTAGAACTTTCTTCTACAACTTTATCATCACTCGAATGCAAGGGTGCTTCCATGAAATAATCAGCACATATGGTTTGTACAGACACACCAGTCTGTTCACTTACGTTAACTATCTCATTGATCCCAACTTGGCTCATCAACGGATTCTCTTCTGAATTATTGAAATCCAATATAAATTCAATTAAATCAAGCCCATATTTTTTTGCAACCGCAAACTCATCCTTCCACGTTCCAATAGGAAAAGCCTGGTATCGGCCTTGATATTTGGGAACTAAACGACCTTGCATTACACCAATCTTATTGCTCATACTATTTCCCCCAATATCCTATATGAGGAAAGGCTAGTCACAATAAAAAATGTTAATTTGAAGATTTTTTTAGACTCTTCAACCATTACTGATTTAGTTTTTTGTGGTGATTTCATTTATACTAGGAACTCCCGCTTCCATAAATCATAGATTCAACTAATTCGCAGATAATATGACCAATTAGAATATGGCATTCTTGAATTCTGGCAGTATCTGTAGATGGAATGTTTAACGTCTCAACTTCTCCGCCAAGCATACCTCTGCCACGCCCGGTCATAACCACATTGGGTATATTTATACGAGCTGCGGCATCTACAGCTTTTAAAATATTAGCGCTGTTAGCACTAGTAGTTATAGCAAATAAAATATCTCTAGGATCACCAATCGCCTCAATTTCTCTGGAAAAGACATTTTCATAACCATAGTCATTACCAATAGCTGTCATAGTTGAACTGTTAGTACCTAAGGTTATAGATGCTAAACCGGGACGATCAAAAAGAAACCTAGATGTAAACTCTGCAGATAGATGCTGCGCATCCGCAAAACTGCCGCCGTTACCACAGAACATGATTTTTCCACCAGCACCTAATGAATCAGCACATCGCAACGCTAGGCTATATACTTGCCCCATAAATTGATCATCATTAATTAGCTGGGATTTCACTTTAATAGATGCGCTTATCGCCGTCCTTACAATTTCAATGCTCATTTATGAAGCCTTATATTATATTTTCTAATCGTTCTAAAGCAAGCCAAAATCCTTCTCCACCATTCTTATGACCCTGCCAAATTTCTGGGATAAAAGATGCATTCGGACACTCTTTAGATAGAATCAAAGCTAACCGGTCAAAGTCAATGTCACCATCTCCTATTTGCAATCCTTCTCCATTAACCCCAGAAGTATCACCAAGATGCAAGTGAGCCGTAATAGGTGCAATTTTTTCACAAAACTCATAGAAATCAACACCAAAATGATTACACATTAATTTCGAATGCGAAATATCAAAACACATCCGCAAGTTTAACTGCTTACACCAAAATAAACATTCATCTGCATGCACAAATAAATTTTGATACCGCTGACCTCCAAAATGCCAGGGGAAAGGTGCCATTGTTTGTGGTATTAATTCAACACCGTCCATGTCTAAAGCCGCTAAACTCAAGGAAAAACGTTCATAATAACCAGTCAATTCCTTAGAAGGCAATAATTCATCCATAGTAAAGCCCCCAATATTTGCAACAATCATTGGTCTCTTGGTTGACGGGAAGTATTGCTTTAGTGAACGCGTTATGTCTATAACTCGCTGAGTTTCCTTAATAGAGAACTGGCGATATTCTTCATCGGGAGATGCAAGGTCCATAAGCCGACTCTCTGAAAACAGCTCTGGTGCGTGCACAACGAATCCGGATTTATATGTTCCATCCAAGAATTTAGAAATATCTAGATCCAAATCTGAATATGACAAATGAAACTCATAAATATCCGGAGTAATCTTGGCATCATATTGTGAGAAGTCATGGTAGCGGACAGGAACACCCCAAGGCCTGAGAAATGCATAGTCTCGAGGTTCTAACCTGCCATTGTTAAGGTCTGAAGGGTAAAAGTAATCTTCCTCTAACATGTCACGCTGCAATTCTAGTCCCAACAGTTGCTCATAACTCTGAGGTGATAACCCCTGGCCAGGACTGAGTATTTTCACATGTTTTGGTTCGATTATAGTACCTTTGGGGAGATAGCAAGTTGCAACCAAACTCTTGGATAAGTTTTCACGATTAATCATTTCTCCCTGCGATATAACTCTACCAATTCCGTCACCTAAAGCTTGCTCTATCTCTCTTATTCCTGACACAAGCGCCTTGAATTCATGCTTTTCCAAACTAGCAGCATGATCAGGACCCTCCATATTTCTATCAAATGTAAAATGTCTTTCAACAACCTTTGCTCCTAGTGCTACAGAGCCAAGAGAAACAGATATTCCCCGCTCATGACCAGAATAGCCAACTAACGAGTGGATTGATTTTAACTTTTCAAGCCAGCTTAAATTAATATCATGAAATGGAGCTGGATAAGTGCTGTTGCAGTGAAGGAGAACAAATTCAGCGTTTCGGGCATTCAAAAAGTTAGTAGTAATTTGAATTTCACTTTCTGAGCTCATACCAGTAGATAGAATAAGAGGTTTTCTCGTTGCTACGATACTATCAATCAAAGGTAAGTTAGTTAAGTCAGCTGATGCCACTTTGTATGCTGGTACATTAAAGCTTTCTAAAACCTCAAGACTATCTACATCCCAAGGTGTACACATGTATAAAATATTTTTCCCAATACAATATTGGGCAATTTTTCCATGTTCTTCTTTAGTAAGTTGAAATCTCTCTAGGAGATCCAAAATATATTCAGTTCCTAAATCCTCACCATCTTTAGAAAGGCTTTTTTTTCTATATACTGATTCCATGTTGCGCATTTGAAATTTTACACAATTAGCACCCGCCTCTGTAGCAGCATCTATCATTTCTATAGCTAACTCAAAACTTCCATTATGGTTATTTCCAATTTCCGCAATAACAAAGACATTTTTTCCACCCAAGCTAAAATTTGATATTTGCATTATGGTTCCCTGCTGTTAACTGGATTTTCTAAATATCCACGAGACGTCCAAGTCGTTAGGCCATCTTGCTCAAAGCGAAATGTTTGGACTGATAAATTTTTAGACTTTAAATAATCTAATAATTGAAACTTTTCAAACGGCCTCACATAAAAAATAAAATAGCCACCACCACCTGCGCCCATTAGCTTTCCACCAAGAGCACCATTGGCTAGTGCACCATTATAAATGCCATCGAGATGATCGTTAGAAATCATTTTGCTGAAGTTACGCTTTAACTGCCAAGCGCTATCAAGGCACTCACCAAATTTCTCCAGATTTCCCCTGAAAAGATGATTACGAATAGTATAAGTCAGCTTAACATTTGCTTTGACCATCTTCTTTACCGCTGCGGAGGACATAGCGTCTTTTTGGTCTTCATGAATATTTCCAGAATGATGATCAATGCCCGTATCACACAGGACTAAACTAGCCTCTAGCTCTGAAACAACATCGGGATGCACCCTTATAGGATTAACAATATTTTCATCCGCATTAAACTCAATAAAGTTAAATCCACCAAATACTGAGGCATATTGATCTTGCCAACCTCCCGCAACTCCCAAATGAAGTCTCTCCGCTTGAAAGGCTATTTCAGCCAATTCATATTGATTCCACGGGTCTTGTCGAACTTTATTAAAACACCCCAAAATAACAGCTGAGAGAGTTGCTGAGCCACCTAAACCTGAACCAACAGAAAAGTCGGAATTAAGTGACAATTCAAAACCAAAGTTAGGCTGCACAACGTGCAAGATAGACTGGATTAAACCAAAAGGACCCTGTTTTTGTAGCGCATCATCAAGGTTATTTGCAGTAAGGGTGGCACCCAAATCTTGCGATCTAATTACGATCTTGGAGTCAGATCGAACCCTCATCACACCGTGGCTATAGATTGAAATAGCCGCATTGATTACCGCGCCAGATGTCGCTTTAAAATAATGCGTTAAATCCGATCCGCCGCCACCAAAACTCATTCTTACCGGAGCTCTTGCCCTAATGTAGATATCTTGCTCAACGGTTAACGGAAGGTAATCATTCGACACTATATAACTTAACCTTCGGGCATTATCGAGTATTGGAATAAATTTAATATGGCTATCCAATTGCTTTATTAATTTTTCTCTTGGGCAATCGACACTCGCCCATAAAAAATTTGGGTTAATACAATTTAATATATTGTCATCAAGAGTAACCCCATTAATTAGACCTCGCCGAATATCGCCATCCGTCGCAAGACCTGTAATTCCACCATCCGCATTTTTAGAGAAAACAAACCCATAGTTATTCAGATCCACTTTTTTAAGCGCATCTCTCACTGAAGTATTCTCGGACACAACACATTTATCTAGATCAAAGCTCACTTTCTCTTCCTAACTCCACCCATTTACAAAATCTCAAATAATCTTCCGGAATTCCGATATCAATGAAATTACTGTCTAACTTAACAGCTCCAAGCTGCCTCTCAGAAACAAGTCTGGGAAAAACTTCACTCTCAATCGAAAACTCCGAGCCTACCTCAAATCCATCAAACGCCTCAGGTAATAAATAATACAATCCTGAGTTAACATATCCA
>MDTF01010225.1_pt1 | contig 13020 bp, 18 predicted proteins | sample 811191 | NCBI WGS metagenome assembly MDTF01 (sample SAMN05326649, study PRJNA326480) | marine metagenome | isolation source: seawater | place: Southern Ocean | collected 2011
ACACCGGACTTGGAACATAAAAAACACTAAATAAAAAACTTTTAATGTTTACCTAAGTAAAAAGTACGTCTAAGTATGCCCTTGAAAATTCTGTAAGTTTTCTGTAAGCAAGTGTCAATACATGTATGGCTCTGCAATTCAAGCATCTCGACAAACAACATGAAAATGACAACAGAGGTCCCCACAAAGCGCAAGAGGATAACCGAACAAGAACACAACCTCCAAGCTGACAAGAGGATCAAAAGTAAAGAGAAGGTCCCCACATTTGATTTGCAAACGTTTATGACATCGGGGAAACACTACCAACGCCAGAACTTTGGTGTCACGTTGAATTCCATCTTGTCCGAAGTGCAGGAGCGGCATCTCTGTGAGTTGGAATACGATCAATTTGATTGGTTGCAAGGAGAAGTGAGACGCGCTGACCACAGTCGAAAAGCGTGGTGCAACACAGTCAACTGCAACCGCACAGAGGCACTGAAACATCCGCACAACGGGTTTACTTGGGGAGAGTATGGCTGCCACTACTTTTACTTTGAACATGCAAAAAAACGTCCATTTACCGACAGCGAAGTGGAACACTTGCAGCTGCACACAGCTTGCTGCTTCGCAAAGGGTCAATGTTGTTTGTTTGATCTTGACGAAGACGAAGACGAATACGAAGGTGATCCATGCGAATGTCACATGGGAGAGGACAACGGCTCCTATGTCTTTCACTTGGGGATTGGTAAAGATACAATACAGTCGGAGAAACAATATGGATTAGCAGGGAAATAAATGTATGGCGCTGCAATGAATCTGCAGACACTTGTACGAATGCAGCCCATTGATAGTCCCATCGATGCACTTCACATGGGCGCCTCGACCTACAAACTGCTGAAACAGCGCTCGCTGCCGTTCACCACCGACAAACTGACCGCCATAGTACTGCAGTCCATGGGCAAGTACTACTACATTTCGACCGGCATCTATCCCGAGCCAACTACCGTTGAACGCCTCTTGGAGCCCACTGAACTGGTTCCCATGCGAGCCGTACCCAAAATGCTGCAAGAGAGACTCGACTACCTCGCCGGCAAACTGCCCTACTCGTCGCCCGCCGCCAAAACGATCCTCTACCGCGCTCTGGCGTCCACGCCCGAACTGAAACTGCTGGACGAACTGGAGGGACAGACGCACGTCCCCACCACCACGGCTCTTCCATTTGGACTGACGCGAGACGCCCAGCAGCGCATTCGAGAAATTCATCACATTTACAGGTAGTGGTCCCATATGTGGTCTATATATGTCTGGACATCTCTAGCCAATTGTGGATGCTGCAACAAATTCCCGAAAACAGCGACATTCAGGGTGAGCTGACCAAAGTTAACGGCAGGCTCGACCACTTGGAGGACATGGTCAGCGATATTTTGGAGTCGGGACGCGAGATGGACGAAAACCTCACCTCTCAGCTGGACGATGTGCGCTACGAACTGACACTGCAGCACGAGACGCTCAAAAAAATGAAACGCTCTGCCTGTACTCGAACCCACAAGCTGCTCGGACTTTTTGTGGCGATCTTTGGCACTTGGATTCTGTTCTTGTGGACGCTGTGATTCTAGCTCTTCGGAGATGCTCGCGCTTTGGTCCAACAATAGGTAGGAGAAGATCGGGAATGCTAAGAGCGGATATCCTCTGCAAAAAGTAACAGTAGAGGGTAGCGAGAGCAAACACATGGAAACACAGCACCAAGCACAGCATTACGTCAGGTCCCATGTTTATCGAGAAATACCTAAAGAAATACCTAAAGATTTTTTGTGGTCTACTATATGTACAGGTTGTTTCGGTAAAAATGGAGACTCAGACCCAACCTCTCAACCCGTATCGAGAAGCTCTCAAATACCAAAGACAGCAAGCAACGAGCGCTGCTCCACCACAGGTCTGTCTCAAATGTGCCGGATGGAAGTCGTTTGGAGGCACGGACACTCCCAAGTACATCGCTAACTTTGGTCCCATCTGCTGCTGCCAGGACACGTGGGATAGAATACAAAAAATACTTAAAAAGTTAAAGACGTAGCGGTTTTTGTAAATCCGCGCGTATGCCCGGTACCATCATCTTGGCAGCTCTCCCCACTTTGTTTTTGGATTTGAAGCGGCGACGCACAAACTGTGTTAGCCGCGAGAGGGAATTGCTGCTAAAGGTTGCCTCTTGGAACGGTTCATCCGTCATCAAGACTTTGACCCCGCAGCCCGAGGTAATATCTACTGCACTCGTTTTCCGCCACTCGGAGTTCTTCTCGGAGTCCTCGGAGTCCTCTTGAAAGAACATTCGACCGCCTTGGATGCGAGCCAGCGCCACTTTGTCGGAATTCGCAAAGTAGATGATGAGTGAAATTAGTCCACAGACAAACCCCGCACCGTGGTAGAACGACATCACCAGTGTACTGTTCAGGTGCGAACTGGGATTGCAGACACTGACCACGACCTGCTCACGCGCTGCCAAAATTTGCACCGTCAGCCATATTAAAGACATGACTACGAGCAAAGCGTCGGTCCGATTGAAACCGGACAAAAACAGTCCGATCCGCAGCACCAATGTCACAAAGTTGGTAGCCAAGTAGTTGGCAGCAAACTGAGTGCCGTTTTCCCAGTCGCTCCACGTGTAAAACGACTCAAACCCGATAACTAGATCCCAAACTCCCTGCAGCAACAGAGGTATGCCTACCAACCATTCCCCAGTCGTCAACCCACAATACATTTAATCTTCTTTTACATTTCTATTTATACTCAAATACTGGTAGCAGAAATAGGCGTATAAAACGTCGGTGAGCAGATACATTCCTAAAAAGACCTGTGTGGGATACAATGGCAGTTCGGAAGCGACGGCATTGTACATCAAGTATATGTCCATCCCCAAGAGAGCCAGAGACACGCACATCATCATGAAAAACTTCGTCGGGTCGCGCGACTGAGACACCCAGTACAAAATAAAATTGAACATCGGATGGACCAGCACGAGCCACATGACACCGGTCAACGACGTCAGTAGTAGCCAAGAGCTGTCCTGCACGAACAAAAACCACGTCAACAGACGAATTCGCTTCTCCTGGCTGATGTACAAACGGTCCGTCGCGCGCAGAAGATTCATGCACTGAAAAAAGCTGGTGATCGCATGCACGGTCGCCAAGACCAACCACCCAATTTCGTCGTAGATGCGGACCAGACAAGAGGCGGTCCAGAGCGCAATGCATCGATTCAAAATGGTGAACGAGACCAGAAATACCAAGACGTCGACGGCTGCTACCGCAGCTACCAAGAGAGCTACGCGTCTCGACCACATCTTGGATCCGTGCAAAGTAGCGAGAAATACAATCGGTTGGACGATGAGATGCAGCCGATGCATCCAAGACAGATTGTTGGACTCCGCCAAAGTCGAATACAGCCACAAACACAGCAGTTGAACCAAGCTTTGAACCCGGAGCTTCGCTTCCAAAATCATTTTGTGTAGAGAGATGAACTGTTATATAGTCTTGGTTCGGTCCAAGTTGGATTTTGGTTTTAGAGACGAGTGTCAATAGGATTATCACACACATAAATTTTTTTTTATTTTTTTTGGGGACGCTACGACAGAAATTTTCTACATCTTGGGCGTCGTACAGCATAGTTTTACTATTCTGCGTGATATTGGGGTTGTCGGCGGAATAGCATAGATACACAATGTGCATCATCGTATCCCATTCCTTGGTTAAACACGCTTCTAGTACCTTCAACATCAAATATTTACGGTCCTTTTGCAAGGGTTTGAGTCTCCCCGGTGCTCTGTAGCTGTGAGGATTGACCCGCACCACAATATATCGGTTCCCGGAAAATTGACCATGAAGCTCTGTGAGTCGACGCTCCTCGTACGAATAGTTTTTCCCACTGTGTTGATTTTCGTCCAATTCCCAATGCAGAACCAATCCCGGAAAAACCCATAACCCATCTGGACGCGACGTATTGGACGAATTTACTTGCGTGTTCGCACAACGACGAACCTCGGAGTGGAACTCTTCGTCTAAAAACAAGGACCACTCGTGTTCGATACGGATATCTTTGCCGGTTTTTTTCATGTAACATTTGCGACAGCACTGTGCCAGATCGTTGGTGGCGGGGTCTACCCAGGGACGCAGACGCGAACAGTTTCCCTCACACAGCGTGCACACGCAATCACCGATGTCGTGCATTACTGCTAAGTGGGTTTTCAAATTGGAATTGTGAGCAAATCTTAGTGTGCATTCGGTGCACGCAAAATCTTTAACGCCGGTATGTATTAGCATGTGTATTTTCAAAGTGTAGTTGAAAGAAAAACTTTTGTCACATACGGGGCATGCAAAATCTTTGACGGCGGTATGTTGTAGCATGTGTTGTTTCAAATTTGAATTTCGAGAACATCTGAATGCACATTCGGTGCACGCAAAATCTTTGACGCCGGTGTGGGATAGCATGTGTTCTTTCAAATTTGAATTTCGAGAAAATCTTTGTTCACATACGGAGCAGGCAAAATCTTTGACGCCGGTGTGGATCAACATGTGTTGTCTCAAGTTTGTCACCTTTTTGTCACAAACAGTGCACTGTTTCCTGAGACGTTTCTTGAGAGCTTTGGGCATTTGTTGGCATTGCGGTTGCAGGGGTATGTTTGCCATACACGGTTTTGGATGTACTAACAATTTTTTTATTATATATATTTATTCTATGCGTGGTTTTTTTGGACTATTGTTCGTGTCTCCGTCGCCATCCTCAAAATACGGTACTACACTTGGCGTATTGTCACGGGCTCTTTTTTTGGGGCGCCAAACAAGAATGATGTCACGATCCAACGACAAAGTGGTACCATACATCAACGGTGCACTGAAGAACTGCGGACGAGCGCGAATAATAGCAAGTGTACGTCTAGGCAAGTAATTTTCCACTTCGACTTCAGTGTACTCACCACCGGGTCCAATTTTATGAAAGACTGGAGGGTAGCGTCCTTTTACACCCTGTTGGTAGGTACAGACTTTGCGCTTGGCAACCACGAGCTCCACGGCAGTGTCATCGATCTCTTTTTCAACAATGCCTCCGCAATGAGCGCCTTCAATGTACAACTCGCGTGCGTGTGCTTCGATGTCCTCGGGTGTACCTTTAGGCAAAGCTTTTTTCGCTTTGCTGCGCGCTTTGCCAGCGTGAATGCAACCCTTGGTGGGCAAGTTGTCAAACGCATACCCAACCATTTGAGCATGGTATGCTTTCAAAGTAGCAAGTGCCTCTGTCTGTTCGGCTTCCAACAAAGGCATGGCTTGTTTGACCCGATCACTGGGCAAGCCACAGCGGACAGATACAGACTGTTTGCCGTCGTCCAACTCTTTGCCGAACGCTTCTGCGTCGCCGTTCTCCGAAAATTCCGACCATTGTACTTGCATGGGCGGCAATGTCACATAGGGTGCTATATCCGTTTCCGGGATAGTCATGCTAATTTTGTAGCGCGTCTCTTGCTTGCCGTTCCCTTTGTCAATGGTGTAGCTGGACATCTTGGGTTCCAAGGCAGTGTCTTGGATGTTGTTGAATGTTTTGGGCATAGTTTTAGTAGTTTGAGATTCAGTTTGCATTTTTGGTGTGATGGGCTCTTCCAAAATGTTTAAGGAGCCATACTTTATACACTGGTACGTGACACTCTCTCCAAAATTCAACAAGAGACCGGGTACTTCCAAGTCGTTGGCGTACGCCTGAGCCTGGTTGTAGTGGCTGGGTAAGAGGCGGGAGACCGCCTTGAGCTCCACGAAAAAGGTGGCGCAGCTGAGGTCTACGCGCTGCACACCCACCACCGCTCCCTTGTACCGAACCGGAACACAGCGCTCGCTTTCCAGCAGGATGCCCGTCCTCTGCAGAAATTCTCGACAGAGGGCTGCCTGGTAGATGGTCTCGCGCCGACCAACGCCCAAATGCCGCAAGACCTCCCTGGCACACTCAACCACCTGCATTGAAGAACAGTAGATGTGGGTTATATCCTACGCGTCCCGTTGGACGGAGACATAGCGACGACGTCCGTACTGGTGCACCCACATGCGCAGGGAACCCCAAGTCTCCTGACAGTAATCCAACAAATGTTTGACCATCTTGTACATTTGGGTACCCACATGGCGTCCTTAAGTAGTTAGTGAATCGGACGCCACGTGCACTTTGAACGGATTGATTGTCAGTGCCGTCCCGGTCTCAATGTCGCACGCCGCTGTAACCAGGGAACCATTGATTCGACAGTTGGGATGGGTAGAGTATCCCAAGTACTTGCCGAGGTCGTCGTGCTGTACCACGTCCAGTAGACGAAAAACAGGAGAATGTCGGGGAACATTGCGAACCATGTACAGGTGAGATCGACGAACAACTGGAATTAAACTCATCTTGTGTACGGACATCCTGGCTATATATAATCGCGCACAAGTTGTAAAATGACCAACATCCTGTCCATTGACATCGGCACCCGCAATTTGGGGTACTGTCGCTGGGCTAACCAACACATCTACGACCACGGAGTCTTAGACCTTCAACACTACCACAAAGGTACCGACTACGCCTTGCAAATCAAAAAGTTGCAGGAAAGTGGCTTCTTTGACAATGCCGACATCATCCTGGTGGAAATTCAAATGCGATCTTGCATGAAGACCCTGGCAAACACAATACGCTGCTTCTTTTGGGACAAGACTGTACGCATAGCGCCGCAGAGTGTAAAGAGACACTTCAAAACATTCACACACAAACACTCTACCAACAAGAAGGCGCACATTGCTCTGGTAAAGAAGCTGCACCCAGACCTGGACCTGAACAAATACAAAAAAAAAGACGACGTTGCCGACGCGGTGGTACAGCTAGAATATTTTCTACAACTAAAAAAAATATAAGTTTATTTATTCAAACAGTCTCCACAAAAAACTGCAGCATGTAATCTCGAGGTATTCTACGCTAACCTGTGTACCCAGTGGGGTCTCGCTCTCTACGATGGAAGTCAATATCTTCATTCTCTGTGGTTGGAATAGGTGTTCCCTTTACTCTGCCATAGCCAAGTGTCGACAGACCGGACATGTCCACGCGGCACCACAGGTTTGTGCTGCCCATGTGTCAATGCATCCTTGGTGGTCCATCTGCTTGCAGCAAGGACATACATAAATGGGAGTTTGAAGTTGACTCAGGCAGATAGAACAGCTTAGCATGGGGTTAAATGTCCACATTTTGTTGGGGATGGACCACTCCGAAAAAAGTTGCCATACACCTTTCAAAAAAAAAATGTGCTATAACCATGTGCATGCTAGTGTACAAGATGAATTCTTGTCCCTACTGTACTCTTGATTTTGTGGATTCCTTTGCACTTTTTGAACATGTGTTTGCACACAATATAGAATGGATACAGTCGATCCGGGAAGAAAGGTTTCGCTATCACGACACTTTGAACATGCGTGAAGAGCGGTTCAATAGGTTCAACAGCATGGTATCAGTAGACGGCAACTTTAAATCCACGTAAGTCTCTTCTTCGCATGGGTTCAAATCGCAGACTGCCTGCTGTTTTCAACCATACGTGGCGACAGGCATGCACAGTCACCACATTGTCCGTCATCTCCACTACCGTACCACAGACCAGTTCCTGGCGAGCGGTCTGATGGTGAGCATGGTGTGGATCAAACAGTGGGTTGACGCAGGTCAGACGTCCATTGCGAAGCCGATGTGTTTGAAAAGTGAACCCTCGGTGCTGAACGGCTTCTTGCGGTGTTTCACCGTAGCGCAGGGTAGTAGACTTGACTTCCACGCGCTGGAGTTCGCTGTTTATCATAACGCGCAGGTCGCAGGTCGCTCGCCGATCGCGGGTAAAATCGGGGGAGGAGACCATGAACTGGCGGGACAGAATTTTAGCGACTCCCCACTCCGCACAGCGAGCGGCTACCAGTTGCTCCATCATGGACTGTCGATGTCCTTTGCCGTCGCCGTTCTTCCAGTTGGCAGCGCCTCGGACATTGGAGTGTTGACAGGATTGTCGGATTGCTTGTACCACATTGGTGGGAACAACTACTTCCATTTTTTTTTTGGACGACATTCATAGGGAGATTTTTGCCGTACCATTACGTATACGTATGGCTCTATAATGTGGCTCCACAGTTTGGACCAGCGATGAAGAGGGTCAAAACGCTGCACTGGATCAGTTTGCGCCGCCGTACCATCGAGCACCTCATTGACAACACGAAAGGCGTCCAGAGCCTGGCACTGCAGATTGTGTCCGTGGTTCGGCAGTTCCAGTGCCACCCCATGAGCATTGCTCAGTTGAAACAGGTTGTACACACCATGTTGCAGAAGAAGGCAAAGCGGTACTCTAAGTTTACGGTTGCTAATTTTGTATGTGTACTGCCCGCACCCGATCTTCCCGAGTACAACTACAACAGCAATGGAGATCTGACTCTGGTATCGCAAGGACTGCCCAGAGTGAACGCGTATTCCATTGATCTCGAATTTATCTACGACCTTGTGAAGGGGACGTTCAAAGTGGAGGCTCTCAAAATGATGCACGACACAACACAGCACATCAACAAGCTGGTCTGCTATTCGGCGGGTCGTATGTACCACACAATGGTTCGGACAGCCACCAATTCGACGGAAATGCAGGAGGACACCTTTCTGTACTACCTGCGGGACTTGGTCGGGACCATGTTGTGTCGCATCAAGCGCCAACAGCCGTGTGGTCGCCTCAAAATGCATCGGGACAATTACCTGGTGCACTGTGGTAGAGGAGTGCGCTTCCAGGGTGCCAGCTGTCGTCAGTGCTTGTCGGACTCTCTGGAAGAGATATACAATACAATATAACAGTAATACTACATTCTAAGTTTATATAAATTTTGTTCTAATCCGGGCGTGGCGTTGGTAGGGGTTGTGGAATCTTGTGCTGCTCCAAGATGTGTATTGTATAAATTTACTAATAGAACGAAATCATACACTTCCATAATATATGCTCCATCTTTACCTACTCGGACTTTGTTTTCAAAAATGTTCTGGTACCATTTTTGAAACATTAAAAAGATTCCAGAAAATAGAAGCATCGGACTTCCATAGAGGCATAATTTATTATTATAGAATTATTGTTTATATTGTCAAACTGTGCATTTTCATGCTTTATTTTATATTTTTTTTTGCCTCAGATATGTACGTTAGATTCTGAATTTAATTTGTTTTTTGTATACAACTCTATTTACATTTGGTTGTGGAATCATTTTGGCTTCCAGCATTTGTTCAACACTGATATCTTCTAGCGATTTTGTGTATACAACTCTATTTACATTTGGTTGTGGAATCATTTTGGCTTCCAGCATTTGTTCAACACTGATATCTTCTAGCGATTTTGTGTAGTTTTGTAATTCAGATTCAACAAATGATTGATGCGCGTCTTGAAATGTTATTAACTTTCCGTTACTGTTTAGCAGTTTGAAAATTTTTTGAATAGTTCCCTTTTCTTGAGATAACCCAAACAACGGAAGCTGAATAAAATCAAACAAAGAATTTTCAAGATAATCAAGTCCACTATTTTTGTCAGGTGCTACGACATTTGTAATATTGGTATGTTTGTTTTTGTTCTCGTAAGGATTAAAATTGTACACTTTGTCAAGCGATGTATTTTCAGTTAATGTTGTGACCGCATAGGAAGTATGAGCGACAGCGTCGCGTATATTATCGTCAATATCTTTACCTGGATATCGTTCTTGGTCCCAAGATAATTTGTACCCAATGAGCAATATACTAACCGACATTTTAATATATTCACTTTACTTATATATATATTATATTCTGACTCCGAAAAATTCTGCCTCCATTCCGCAACTGTGATTTTTTCGGATCCGATGATTGGTTTTCTCGGCGATTTTATTTTTTTCCTCTGCTGGTTCCAAGTCTCGTCTTTGTTTGTACAAATAAGAGATAAAAGAAGGAACCACATTATAGTGGGTTAGGGTTACCGTTAAAAATCTGCATCTAAACTAAACTGCTGCTCCTCCACAGACACACCCACTCCCGCCTTGGAATACTACTGCTTTTGCCTCTCTACCAAAGGTGACAAAGTACAGTGTGAGACAGATCTCGCGAATGCCAAAGCAGAGTGTACCTCAAATGCCAAAGCTGCCGACCTACTCCGTCGTTAAAAGGCTCTGTGAAAGTAAAAGTTGTATCCCATACAAATTTTGATAAGTTTACTAGTTTAGGGTTGCCCCCAACCTTAGGAATATTGTCGAAAAATGCAATGTTCTCTTCGGCGTTCTCAGCATCAGTCTGCATTAACAGTAATAATCCTTTGTAAGCACTATTTAAACATACATTACCTTTTATTTCAGTTATATAATGATTCAGGAACTCGGTTTCCCACGAGTCGGATCCATCGTACTCGTTGCCTTGTGAATATCTTTCTAATCCTGCTATCAATTTCACCCAGGTATGAATGTCGAAATCGTCTTCATCGAAAGTATTATCCATAAATTTGATCACGAAATCCTTACGGTTAGGTTTAGGTTGAAGGTTATAACGGTTGAAGGTAACAACTGGGTCTTCAATTGTTCCAACATATGCACCGTCGTACCCGTTCCAATCACCAAATGATTCTCTAATTAGTTCAAACCCAGTTACTCCTTGATCTGGGAAAGATCCAGGACTTGAGGCATGATTTTTCTCACTCATTTTATCACCCAATAGTATACTTTATAGTACAACCCAAACTAAAATCTCTCGTGTCTCTCGATCTTACTTGTCTGCACTAGTCCCAGCAGATGCCAGTCCTTCGACAACACCGTGGCGCCCAATCCTACAGCTATGGCTCCGCACGCGTGCCAGACAGCGTGGGATTTGGACGTTGCGACCATGTACTGCCAAAACGCTATGCCGGCAAAGACGGAGGAGGCTATCAGGTCCAACCAGTAGACGTGGTGAAAACCGCAGAGTACAACAACTCCGACAAAGGCTACGGACAGTATGACTGCGGTGCTGTGGAGAAAAACTGCACACAGGCACACTGCCAGCGACACCACAAAAGCTTGCCATCGCTTCAGAAGGAGGGACCAAACGCCGTAGACAATCAGCATCTGGGAAGCCACTTCGTCTGCTTCCTCCCAGTACTGACCCTCCTCCATGCTGTCAATACTGTGCCACTGCATAGACAGCACCGCGGCGATCAAGCACAAGACACCCAGGTCCGTGCGTTCAACTACGCTGGTGTAGCATGCCGTCAAAAAGAGTCCGACGTGGCTGAAGCCAAAGTTTTCGCCGGGTCCACTGACCCAGTTGGGGTCGGAGCGTCGATGGCGGTACTCCGAAAAAACAACAACAGATAGAAAGACCAGATAGCTCAGAAAAAAAATACGACGCATTTAGTTGTACAGTATGTAGTGTTTATACAGTAAAAAACTGATCTAAGAGTACCGATACAGTTCCGGCAACAATGCCAATGGAACAGAGTGCCGGCAATATCTGTACAAACAAATTCACCAAGCTCACAAGTGCACTCATGAAGCTACCTGCGAGCGCAAATATCAGTGCAGCGCAGGCATACACAAAGATGCGAAACCACTGCTGGGTCAGAAGTCCACACACTCCAGCAATGCCATAGCGCAGCTCCCACACTTCCCGCAGAATACCGCCGCGCTCGTCTCGGTACTGCTGACCACATCGACAGAAATCATATCCCACCCCAAAGCAGTTGGTACAGAAAGCGCAGACATTGCACTCGCACATAGGTTTAACGACGGGAGTAAACCTGCCAAACGGCGCTTCGCAGCGCAAGCAGTGCGTTATTGGGAGTTTTTTTTTGGTTTTGGTTGTTCTGGGCATCCGGACGTTTTTTTTGTTGGCATTTTTTTTGGGGGTTTTTTTGCCGTACCATTACATCTGGGCGAGCATAACCATTGCCCAGCAGAGAGCAAAGCAAACGACACCTACCAACACCAAGAACCACACGTTGGACATGGAAAACAGGAGGTTAGGTTGCCACTCCACGCCGAACGGAGCCCCACTCCCGGCGGCTTCCAGCAACTCCAATGTGCCCAGCACAATCAGCGTGTAGCTAAAAAAAACCGTACGATTGACCACATTGTTGCTTTCGTAGAGAGAGTGGCAGTCGTCCCACTGAAACGAAAAGTACCAGGTCGGTGGTTTGAAAGCCATCACTATAAACGCCCCAAAAAGGATGTTGACCATTGCGTAGTAAAAGTTCGAGACACGCTTGAAAAAACCGAACGAGAAACTGGTGGCAGCAAAGTGCACAAGAAGAGCTACTAAAAAAAGGTTGGACGCAAACAGTCGACAGACGTTGGCATCTAAGGTGCCACTGAACAATTTTTCGTTGATCTGCTGGTGCCACACGCTGATCGAAGCAATCATTACCAGTACCCTGTTGATCACAAACAGCATAGTTACATTGCCGAGACACACTGTTAAATAGTCTGTCCAGTGAAGATCCGATGTTATTTGGTCGGTGGTATAAGTACTCCGTGGGTTGAATGCAAATAATGGCTGATATGACGCCAAGCAAATATCGTGGTCGACCAATTGTCGGCATGAATATTGTGCTAAGCACGTTGAATGATTTTTTAAATCAATATCAATAAGATGAGTAGTATGTACAACAAACAAGTTGACAGTTGTTCAAAAGTTTGCACCTTATTTCAAGTAGAAGAAAATCTATTAGTATTGTTCGAAGAAAATCTATTAGTATGTACTTCAACTTCGTTTTTAATACACAAATATTTGACACTCGCCATCGCAGAAAAGTTACAGAATTTTCAAGGGCATACTTAGACGTGATTTTCTGCGTCCAGATAGAACTTTCCCCTTTTTGGACCCACTTTTGTGTTCCAAGTCCGGTGTTTTTTGAAGTACTTAAGCGTACCAAGGGTCCAAATTTTCGGCGCCGGTAAAAGGACAGAGATACAACTGTGTCCTTTTACCGACCACCAAAATCACAAGTGGTGGTACGCTTAAGTACTTCAAAATACACCGGACTTGGAACATAAAAAACACTAA
>MDTF01008225.1_pt1 | contig 13017 bp, 6 predicted proteins | sample 811191 | NCBI WGS metagenome assembly MDTF01 (sample SAMN05326649, study PRJNA326480) | marine metagenome | isolation source: seawater | place: Southern Ocean | collected 2011
CAGTACCTTATTGCACCAATTTTACCAACCATTACACGGTCGAGACGCACACCCACTGCACCACACCACACTTCGCGCGTGCCTTCCTTTGATATGTGAGCAGACACCGCCAACTTTTGAGTCGTCAATTCGTACAACAAGAAGGTTTAAAACATACGTTACGAACCCGTTCAAGGACAATTAAAGAATGAATGACGAGAAGTGGTACCAAAATATATTTTTAAATTGACATTTTGAAAAATTAGATATCGATTTGGACAACCACAAAACATTTTTTTTAGAACTTTAGAAATATTAAATACACAATTACATATTATCATCTTTTTTTGTTTTACACATCTTTACGTGTATATAGTATATAATGGTATGGTACACATAATTTACCGACAGTATTTTACGGTATACGAATATTACATTGTAAAATTATTTTTACATTTCTCTTGTTTCTTGTTTCTTACATCTCATCACACCCTTCTTCTCTTTCTCATCTCTCACTTGATCTACAACAATGCAAATGATACAACTATGAACACCATACTTATTACAAATGACGTCTCCACTTTACTACTACTTCCATGTTTTGTTGAGACCACGGCGTCATTCGTCATTGTCGCATCTGCTTCTGTCGCATCTGCTTTTGTCGCATCTGCTTTTGTCGCATCTGCTTTTGTCGCTGCTTCTTCTCCGCCGCCCTTTTCTTCTTCTCCTTCGGTAACTTTCGTTGCTTTTTTCTCTTCTTGTGTTTTGACACTATTTGGAAGTTTTGTTGAGAAACCAGCCGTGTTTGCTGTAGCACTGCTACTTTCAAAACTGGGTTGACTTGCTGTCGCACTGCTACTTTCAAAACTTGGTTGATTTGCTGTCGCACTGCTACTACTTTCAATCGGTGTAACAAATTGAACAGGTGGTACTGGAAGAAATTCAGGAAGTTTTGTAACGACATCTGTTTCCATACCCGTTGATGCAATTAGTTGAGCTTGTGGTGTAATCGGCATTTCAACAATGGCTGATAAACTATCTGGTGAAACACCAGCTGTTTCAGCTACTACTGATATAATATTAGTCATTCCTTGTGAAATGGAATCACCTACTGAAACTTGTGCAATGGCATTCATTTTTCGTAGTATTAATTTTTTATCTTTGGCACTTTCTTTCAAGTCTACTGCAATTTCATAAGTAATAACAGTTCCGGTTGACGCACGTGTTTTAGCCTGTGTTCGAGTTCTATCCAAAAACATACGCATTGTTTCACCTTTTTGCAACAAAGACATTGGACCGTATACTTGTTGTATACCTCCTGTCTGCCATTTTTTTGTTCTTGTACTTGTTCTTTTGTTTTGACGCAAATTTCCTCCCGACATTTGTAAAAACAAATGATCCGTGTCTTTGAATCCTTCATCAACACCTATAATGTCCACACGATCTACAGCAACACCAAGCTGTGAAGCAATAACTGATTCCACAGCTGATTTGGCCTGCGGTGTCTGCAGCACGGATGGTGTAATACCACCAATAGTAAATACTTGCAAAGGTAATGGTGGCGTTGAACCTCTTACTTTACATTCAGTTATATCCCATTTACAATGTCCCATATTACTATCATCGATGCACGTTTGTCGGTCCATATCGGCACACATGGACAAACTGGAACCAATATTTTCGGGCATTGTTCCTAAGTCAACACATATATCGTTGTCGTAATCAAATTCACATAAATATTGCCAAACATGTTCACATTTTCCTGCATCGTAATCACTGCATGAAAATCCAACGGGTGGTAAAGTAGTGGTAGTTGTTTGCATTGCTTGCACTGCAGATAGCACCACAACGGGTAACGGTGTAGGTGTTGTTGTAGTAGTAAAACACGATATTGTGTTACATAATTTACTCAGACATCCTGTTGATCCGTATTCTGAACCAACCTCTTCTGGACACATTTGTTTGTTTGGACACGACTTTCCGGCACCGGCGGAGGCGGTCAATACATTTCTAATTTGCAGACCACCACCACATTTAACATCACAAGAAGTCCATTCGGACATTTTACAGTCAACTGGACAGATGATATCTTCGTTGCAACGTTTGACTGTATCGATTGGACAGGTTTTGCCATTGGCAATGGGTGGTTGAAGTATTGTACGTGTTGTTTGACCACCACCACAAACAGCATTGGTACCATCGGAAGCTAGACAACTACCCCAATCCGACATCACGCAATCTACATCACACAACTGTGTATTACAGGAAGCAAAATCCATTGTATTTTTAGGACATGCTTTGCCACCATTCAATGCTTCGTTAACACGTCTTCTTTTGATACCAGAAATACCGGTAGTGTGTGGTGTACACGTTTGTGAACAAGTTCCCCATGGATAAATTTGACAATCACCGGGACAACCAATATTATTACATTTTTGCGTTTGTATTTTTTTACTACCTTCAAGTTGTGACATTGTATCAGTATCAAAGTTACCTGGACATTGTTTACCGCCAAACATGGCAGGTGTGACTATCGATCTTTCTTGAATGCCACCCACACTGCCATCACCGCAAGGAGCACTACAACCTACACCTTCTGACCAATCTTGATTATGTGTAATTGTACCATCTCCATCGTAAGGGTCTAATACACCGCCGTATCCCCATTGTGTTACTTCACAATCAATTGGACATCGAAAGTCATTGCATTGTTCTTCCAGGTTAGGACATGTTGCTCCCGAATGCTGCGCATCAGTTAGAACAGTACGTGTTCTGGTACCTGGCATTTCATCAGCATTGTTTTTACATGTTTTGGAACATTTCGACCATTCTGTCATTTGACAATCGATTGGACATTTTTGAATTTCACAAGTTTTTTCATATTCTATACCATTGACTGGACATGCTTTCCCTGCGCCTTGGGTCTGTACTTCAATGTAACGATGTTGAAGACCTGGTCCACACAATTCACTGCATTCAGTCCATTGACCCACGGCGCAATCAACAGAACAAGTGTGTGTATTACAACTTTGAATTAAAGGAGATGCACATTTTTTACCGAAACCACCATAATGTTCACCTGTAAACGTTGAAATTGGACTAGTTAGTGTACGTGTTTGTGTTCCTGCACCAGTACCATCATCACAAGTACGATCGCATTTTGACCAAGCAGAAATCTTGCAATCGTAATCACATTCATGAACATTGCATGGTTGTTCAGCTTCGACATTTGCTGGACATTGTTTGCCATCCATTGTTTCTTTTTTTACTAAACGTGTTTGAGTACCACCGCCGCAAGTCAAAGAACATTCACTCCATTCACCTATTTCACAATCACTACCACATGCATTAATGTTACATTCTTGTCGCACAGCTAGAGAAGCACATTCTTGGCCCCCAAATTGTGCAGGGGACATGGTTCTGAGTTGGTAAGGTTTTGAACTATCGGTGTTCCAACAAGTCTCACTACATTCGTTCCATTCAGACATTTTACAATCGATTTGACATGGTTTCGCATTACACGTTTCACTTTTAAAGCCACATACATGTGCATCATAGTGTGCTTGTGTTTGTTTAGTCAAATCTAATGTACTTTTAGTAACTGCGCGCGATCGTTGACCACCACCACATGATTTTGAACAATCGGACCATTCACCCATTATACAACTTGGATCGCAATGCTGCAAATTACACGTTCTTGTCCAAGCTGAATCAATGGTAGGACATTGATTTCCGTCGTTGGTTGGTTTTTGTATCATAAATCTTTCTTGAACACCATCACCACAAGGTTCACTACAATCGGACCACGATGACATTATACAATTTAACGCACACGATTCCGTGTTACATTTTTCTACAGTTGTTTCGCATTGCTTACCACCACCAAGAGGCATAGTAAGAATTGTACGTGTTCTGGTACCACCATCACAAGTAGCGCTACATTCCGACCATTTAGATTGAATACAATCAACTGGACAAGCATGTACATTACATGGTTCTGATACTTGATCAATTGGACACAGAACATTTGCACTTGGCGATGCAGTATTACTTTGAAGTACAGTACGATGACGCATACCACCACCACATGTTTCATCACACGTACTCCAATCTGACATTTTACATTCAGAATGGCATGGAATAAGAATACAAGATCTTACAAATTCAAAATGTTTTTTGTCACGAGTTGGACATTGTTTGGTTGAAAATGCATTGCTATGTACAAGTATATCTCGAGTTTGTGATCCTTCTCCACAAGTTTGCGAACAGTCTGACCATTTTGACATTTTGCAATGAATTGGACACGTTTCTGGATTACATGTACGAGTTGTTTCATACGAGGTACATTTTTTACCACCATACAATTCAGCTAAAACCAAACGAGTAGATGTTCCTGGTCCAGAACCATCGTCACATTTTTTATTACATTCACTCCATTCATTTGCCATACAATCACGTGGACATGGCATGCTGTTACATTCTTCTTTGGCATGACCACATAGAAGAATTAATCCTTCTTCAGTAGAACCAGATGCACCCTTTGGTAAGTTAAGAATTGTCATGTCACGTGTACGAACACCAGGTTGATCACCACATTTTTGTGAACAGGGTTTCCATTTACCCATGATACATTTCGGATCACATTGAATTAAATTACATTGTTTTTCATATTTTCCTACATTTAACAAAGGATCAGGACATTCAACACCATTGCCACTCTGGTGATGTAACACACGACGATATTGCCTGCCCTCGCCACATGGTTGGCTACATTCCGACCAATCCGATAAAATACAATCTTTGTTCAATATTACTCCAGAACTGGTGGTCTCAATAGTTTGTTCCATAATTTGTTCGACAGTTTGTTCATTAGGATGTATATCACTTTCATTTTCATGAGCAATTTTACTAATACATGCGGAAGAAATGAAATCGATTTTACATTTGCTTTTGCCACTTGTAGCACACGTTACCATTGACAACTCACTACATTTACCGTTATACCATTGCGTTGGACATGGTGGACAAGCTTCAACACCAGTAATTCCACACGTCATGGTTCCACAACTTGATGGTTTTGAATCTAATACATCACATTCAAATTGATTGCATGATTGTTCATATGTACCACATATTTCACCATTGCCATGTGGTGTTTGAAGAATGGATCGGGTTTGCAAACCATTTTTACCACATGATTCGGAACATTTTGACCATTGACTTTGTTTGCAATCAACTGAACAAATAAAATTGTTACAAGATTGATGTGTAGTTCCACATTTTAATCCATTACCTTGAGATAAAGCAATAATAGATCTTGTACTTACACCACCACCGCATATTTTTGAACACGAACTCCACTTACTTTGTTTGCAATCAATCGCTACCCCTCCTTGAATAACCATATCTTCATTTTGCTGTTCTTGTTGTTCTTGTTGTTCTTGTTGTTCTTGTTGTGCTGGTTGCTTTTGTCTTTTACAATTAAAAAAGTTACAGACTTGTTCATCAACACCACACTGATTTCCTTTTCCTTGCGGTGCTGTCATAATTGATCTGGTTTGAAGACCACCGTTACACGTTTCTGAACACGTAGACCATTCACTTTGTTTACAGTCAACAGGACATACAAAATTATTGCAACTTTGCAATTTTATTTCACAGGCACGTCCATTGCCTTGTGGTAATAATTCAACGCTGCGTGTTTTGATTCCACCTCCACATGTTTTAGAACATTTAGTCCATTTTGTCATCACACAATCGATATTGACGATGGTATTGCTGGCGGCGTTGGCGTTGCTACCAATAGTTGTAATGGTCTTGGTGGTATTGTCAATGGTAGTCGGTGCAGTAGCAACAACATCATTTAATTTATTTTTATTTTCCAAAGTATTTTTTTGAGCCAATACCCAAGCTGCGTTTGCCGCTGTTGATTCTTCAAGTGCTTTTGATTTTGCTACTGCTAACGAATCCATATCATCTCGTGCTTCATTTTTACCATTCATAAAAGCAAGATTTTCAGCTTCTGCAAGAACACGAGTTTTTTCTGCTGTTTCTGCTTCTTTTTGCATATTTAAAAGTTCTATTAATTTTTTGTCGGCTTCAATTTTAGTGATATCTGCGATTTGTTTAGCAGTCTCTGCAGCTTTTGAATATTTAATTGCATTCGCTTGCTCTGCTTCCATTAATTCTGCAGCAGTTTTGGCTGCATCTGTAAGGTCTTGGTTACCAATGCCTTGTGCTTCCGCCACAACACGAGCTTTTTCTGCTGCTCTTGCTTCTTCTTGTATTTTTAAAAGTTCCATTAATTTTTTGTCTGCTGTGATTTTAGCATCATCGGCTATTTGTTTCGTTTGTTGCTCTTTTGATTTCGCTGCCTTTTCTTCAACAGCTGCACGTTTTGCATCAATCAATTTCAATTCTGCTGCAACTGTTGCAGCTTTAAGGTCTGCATTTTCGTTTTCAATGTGTTTACTGGTTTCGTAATTCTCTTCTGCACTCTTGTATTCTTTTTCAAGACGTACTGCAATTTGTGCTTTTTTTTCAGCCAATGCTTTTGCATCCTTTTCAATCTGTTGATATTCTAATGCAGTAGTTACCAAATTTTCCATAACGAAATCTTCAACCACAGAAGCAGTAGATGAACTTGTAATTGGAGCTTTATCAACATCCTCACTTGGTTTATTGCCACTTGCGTCACATTCTTGATCAAAACAGGTCTTTAAAAATGCACTTGCTGAAAGTGGACAAATTATACCGTTACCAGTTGGTTCTGTTACAATTGAACGTGTTTGTAAACCATGACCACATTCCACATTACATGAAGACCAATCGGATAAAACACAATTACGGTCATTGATGTTTTTACATTGCTCAACACCACACACAACAACAGCAACCTGGCCATCTTCTTGACCAAGTTGACCAGATGGTGTACCACAAAACCCACTGGTTGACTTGCAACCTTTGCAATCGGTCCAAATAGTATCACATTTTTGACCTTCGAGATCTTGCGCTATTTCTCCAATGGGTCCAAACGAATAATCTTCAGAGTCATGAATCTCCGGTTCGTATGGCAACACAGAAGGACATGGTGGACATGCTTCTGCACCAGTACTTCCACATGTAAATGTTCCACACACTGTTGGCATATTTATTTTGGAAGATGTTTTGATTATTGGTGCTTCGTTGGTTTCACATTTTTTAATCAAACACGCTTTCGCAAAACTACCTGAATCTTGTGGACATGGTTTGCCTGCACCTGTAAATTCAGTTAGAATTGAACGTACAGACATTCCACGACCACACGATGCGCTACATTTCGACCACTCTGATAGAACGCAATCCTTGGATGCCACAATTGGTGGTGCGGTTGGTGGTGCGGTTGGTGGTGCGGTTGATGATTCTTTGGGTGGTGCGATTGGTGATATTGGTGCAACTGTAGATGAAATTGGTGGGGCTATTGGAGATGTTGTAGGTAATATTGGACCAGCAATGGCATTCGTTGGAGGTGCTGTTGAAGATATAGGAGGAGTAGTAACGACTGTTTTAGATCCTTTGACAGTAAGAGTTGAAACATCTTTACCTGTGGCTTTAGCAACAGCAGCCAAAACAGATGTAGTAGCTGTACTTTCACCTTCCAAGGTTGCCATTCTTTTAAGAATTTCGGCTTGTTGTTTCTCTTTGGCTTCAGCTGGAGTTAAAGTTACTTGGTATTCTAGATTAACACCAGCGGCCAAAAGAGAACGACGACGACCAGTGGTATCGGCACATTTGGTTGCTAATAATTCTTCAACCTTTACTTTGAGTGCTTCAGCAACAGCTTGAATAATAAGTTTTTTGCCTTCGTCGGTGCATACTTCAGCTGCCGTGATACCAGTCAGGGCTAATGTTTGAGTTAAGACAACGACTTCATCTTCTTTGGGTGCAACTGTAGGTGAAATTGGTGGGGCTATTGGACATCTTTGAACATTACAGTCTTCTTCAAGATCTGCTTGGGGACATGCTTCACCGCCAAATTTTGCGGATTCAAATGCACGAGTGCGAATTGGTTTCTTTCCAATACCCGACCAACATTTAGGACATTCACCCCATTTACCTTCAACGCAATCAATTGGACATCTTTGAACATTACAGTCTTCTTCAAGATCTGATTGAGGACATGCTTCACCGCCAAATTTTGCGGATTCAACTGCAAGTTTACGAATTGGTTTTAGACCGTAACCTTTCCAACACTTGGCTGAACAGTCACCCCATTTACCTTCAACGCAATCAATTGGACATCTTTGAACGTTACATTCTTCTTTGGTTGCACGTGAATCGCAATCAACTCCTCCATATGTAGCCAATGTTACCGCACGCGAACGTGTTGGTTTTTCACCCGCACCAAACCAACATGGTTTTGAACATTCGCTCCATCTGCTTTGAATACAATCAGTTGCTGGACACGGTTTGAGCCATTTACAAATTTCCTTTAAATTACCGCATTTATCTCCTTTATTAATTTCTTTTGCTTTAATAGTACGTGTACGTGAAGCAGAAGCACAATCCCCGTCACATTTGCCCCATGGACTCATAACACAATCTGTATCGATACAATCTGGCATGTCGCATGTTTTTTGAAAACTAGCTGGATCTACTGGACAACTGCTACCAGTACCCCTTGCTTTTACTGCAATTTTACGTGTTTGCACGCCTTGACCACATTTTACACTACAACTAGACCATTCTGTTAAAGCACAATCAACGGAACACCTTTCTGTGTTACATTCTTCAATCTCTTCGTAAGCTGCACATTCCAAACCACCAAATTGTTTGTGTGCAGTTTTACTACGTGTACGTACAGGAATCACATTACTACCGTCCCAACATTTCGCCGAACATTCGCTCCATGGACCTTGTTTGCAATCAATAGGACACCGATGAGCATTGCATTCTTCTTTGGTTTCATGAGAAGTGCAATCTTTGCCACCATATTTTGAAACGCTTATAGAACGTGTTCGTGACGGTGTTTCACCATCGCCATTCCAACATATTGCAGAACATTTCCCCCATTCGCTTTCAACACAATTTATTGGACAACGTTGCGTATTACAAGTGTCTTTTAATGTCCCACATGTAGCACCATTACCACTTGCTGGCTGTTCAACTGTGCGGTGACGTGTTCCCGTGCCACACTCTTTGTCACATTTACTCCATGGATTCAACACACAATCTGAATCACATTCTTGTTCAAAACATACTGATTCGTATTCGTCTGAAAAAGTTGGACAAGGTACTCCATCTCCCGATGGTTGTGTTAGAATTGAACGCGTTTTTTTGCCGTTACCGCAGGGAACATTGCAAGCCGACCAATCGGATACAACACAATCGATGGAGTCAGTATTATCATCCGGATCCAATTTAGAAGATTGAATACGTAATAATTCTTGTTTCATATTATCTGTTTTAATTGCTTGTACAATTTCGGTCGAAAAGGAAACGAGGAAGAGAAGAGATAGGGAGGAGAGGTAGGATGATGACATGATGCTATTCTTGCGAGAGATTGTATACGTAATAATAATCGTAATACTTTTGTACCCCTCTGTTTAAGAAACTACTGTCGTGTGTTTTAAAACCATTTCATTTGGTCTAGATTATCAATTTGTGGAGATATGATATGAAATGAATTTCACCCCCTGAACGATAAAAGGCTATCTCAAAATTGTGTACGTGCAGTAAAGTACTTGAATGAATGTGGGCAAACAAAATTTGCTCTCCTCATCTGACTTTTGCAAGCAACACCAAGTTTTTTAAGTACTTTGTCGTACTGATTAACGGAAAAAGAAAAAAAAAAATATTTTTAACACAAAACCAAATTATTTTCTCGCTTCCTCCTTTTCCATTTTCGACATGCCATGCGTACAAAAAATAAAAAAAATAAAATAGATTTTTGGGTTTTATATATTTACAGTATATTATAAATATGTGTATATGTGTGTGTGGCCACATATATGTATCTATTTAGTTTTTAGGATCTTACACACATTTACGTAGCTATAATCTCTACCCACCAAACCCTTGAAATTGCAGTTCATTATTTCCCGCAACAACCAATGCAGTTTCTTCAATACTGTCTGGATATTTTTCAAAATTACGATCATCGTTGTCACTGCCAACAATAGGTATTAATCCTTTTGGTACAGCTCTATTTGTACTTAATATTCGTGTCGGTTTCCATCCCTGTTCACCTTTATTTATTTTTGATTCCGGTAGAAATTGTTTTTGAAACCAGGCATGATTTTTTAATGCACCTGGATCATCACGTTTTTGTGGATCTATATTTAAACAATTCGACAATAGATCCCTTACAGTGGAACTAAACAGATCTTCTTCACAAATGTAATTACCACACGTAATGTCTCTCGACATCTCTAATGGATGTGTATCTTCGTCACCGAAAGGCAAATAACCAGCTATCATTTCATACATTGTCACACCAAAACTCCAGATATCGGTCTGTAAACCATGTCCACGATTTAATACTATTTCAGGAGATACGTATTCCGGTGATCCACAACGAGTAAAAGTACGTCCAAATCCAATATGTTTAGCAAAACCAAAATCAATTAATTTGATATGTCCACCTAGATAGATATAGTGAAGTGTAACAGGAAATAAGAAAGAGAGAAAAGGAGAAAAAAAGAAAGAAAAAAAGAAACAAGAAAAAACAAGAAGAAAAAAAGAAACAAGATCGAAGAGCCATAAAAAAAAAAATTAGATCTATTATTAATTATTTTGGTTTTGGTTAAAAATACCTTATACATTCAAACTTACTGGGTAAAATAATTAAATTTTCTGTTTTAATATCACGAAATACAATTCCTAAATCATGTAAGTATTCTAAAACATCTAATAATTCAGCTGACCAAAATTGTGCTTGTATTTCTGTTAATGGACCACCATGCATACTTCCATCTATATCTTCTTCATCTTCTCTATTTATATGTTGTAATACATCACCACCTTGTGCAAATTCCATAAACAAATAGATTCTTCTTGAATCCATATCCCAACCCAAACATTCAATTATACTATAGTATATATGTTAGACAGAAAGAAAAAGAAAAAGAAAAAGAAAGAGAAGAAGAAAAAGAAAAAGAAAAAGAACGAGAAGTCGATTATTTATAATGTTTGATTAATTTTCTTAAAAACTTTTAATAAAGATACAAAAAAAAAAACAAAAAAAAACGTACTGTGCATGTGATAATCTTCTCATAAAATCCAATTCACGTTTAGCAGCATCAACATGATTTTCTTCAATTAATCGATCTTTGCGTAATATTTTAATGGCTATCATCACATGTTTTTTACCCTGTTCATCTTCTATACCTTTGTCTTTAAACGATTGTCCTTGAACCACTTTACTAAATAAACCACGATGCAAAACAACTCCTTGGTGAAACATATTTATATGAATTCTACCAACGAAATCACTCTCTCTAGAAGTATCTAGATTGCTTTTACTGCCACTACTACTACTTCTGCTACTATTACTACTTCGACTGATGTTACTATTTCTGCTACTACTACTATTGTCATTGCTATTATCATTACTACTACTACTACTACTACTACTACTACTACTATTACTACTACTACTAATGCTTATTTCTAACTTTTTGCCAATTCATTAATTTCTAAACTTTCATGAGTACGTACTGTACGTGTATATCCTCACGTATTTGAAAGTTAAAAAAGGTATATATTTTACCTTCTAGGTACATGTGTTTGTACAGTGCACAGTATATTGCTATAAATTATTTTTGCTTGTCAACCACGTATCAAAATTAGTTGCAGTATCACATTAGTGTACGTAGAAGCAAATTATGCTACAAGTTTATCGAAATTGAAAATGAATTTTTTTTTTACTTCTTATACACTACGTACGGGTACATTTGTTTATTCTAATTCTTCTTAACACGTGTACACGCAGTGTGTACACAAACATTCTTCTCAATCCCTACCACATACCTCTCTCAATCTATACTTCTCAATCCATACTTCTCAATCCATTTCCATCAATCATATATTTACCAATTGCAGTAATGTTGAATATTTGTTCGTTGTTTCTATTACCCGGTATGTATCCTCGAATACGATATTTCTCTTCATATTTTTCATCGTTAAATGCAACCGGTTCAAATGTCCAACCTTCATTTTCAATGGAAGCACCGTCTACTACTACTTCTGCACCGTCCACACTGTTGATAATCAATGATCCATTTAATTTTAATGCTTTAATAATTATATTTTTACCATCTAAAACTAAACTACTATTTTTGGTGATCGTTACATTTGACGGTGTTGGAAATTTAGATGTAATTTCATTCAAGGTAGTACCAAAATTAGGACAAAAAACAATTTTAGCACCTGCTTGTGTAGGTATACCTCCGTAGTCCACTAATTCACCGTTTTCTTCGACATTTACACCATGTCTTGCTAATATTCTTCGACCAAAATAATAGACACTTGCTTCACCTGTACTAGCACTTTCAGCAAACGAAGTTTTGTCGTATTTGGCACGCGCATCAGTTGGATTGTTTTTGACAGCAGAAAAAGATAACCATCTTTCAATCTGTGTAAAACCTACTTTATCTTGTGTACTGAATAATTTTGGAAAATCTTGCATCATACATTCTAGTCGTGTTGGTTTTTTAAAGATTGTTTTGGCATCGTCTGAATATTTTGGATTTACAAATTCTGGAATATTTCCACCGGACTGTTGCAAGATAGCATCATAAGATGGACAATTAAAAATTAATACATTAATATTACCAGGATACGGTGAAAACACACCAGACCCATCTGCTACGTCTCCATCTGGACTCACCGTTGCTCTTAGCAATGGATCTAATTGATTGTATTCTACATTGATGGTTAATGTTGTTTTTTTCTCTGATGGATTACATATCAGTACCCCGCAGGTAGTAAAAAAAAAAAAAAAGAAAAAAATTTGTTTTAGAAATGTGAACAATTACTTTTAAATTGAAAGAAAAAACC
>MDTF01014125.1_pt1 | contig 13014 bp, 13 predicted proteins | sample 811191 | NCBI WGS metagenome assembly MDTF01 (sample SAMN05326649, study PRJNA326480) | marine metagenome | isolation source: seawater | place: Southern Ocean | collected 2011
CATTTGAGACTGATGATATTATTGCCTACAGTTCTTATAAAGAAGGATTAGAAATTTTAAAAAAATATAAAATTGAATTTTAAGTTAGTATTTAAGTTTTATTTTTTTTTGGTCAAGATCTTTATATTTCCAATTTTTATAGCTCATATCATGATAAAAAGTATTTAATACGTATCTCATTTTTGTTTTAGATTTATTAACACAACTTTTATGAAGTAAAGATGATTTAAATAGTATTACCTCTCCAAGGTTAGCTAATAAAACTTTTTTTTTAAAATCTCCTTTTAACTTTATTTTTGAATTAAATTTTGCTCTAATTGGTAAGTTTTTTTTTAAACGTTTTTGTTCCTCGCTCGTATGTGAGGTTTCTAGGTTTAATAAGTGACTCTTTTCTATTATATTCAAACCACCAATTATTTTGGTTATATTTGAAACAATTGGCATCCACATCTGTATAAAGTTTGAATTTACAATATTACTATTATTATCCCTATGCCAGCCATATAAATAAGGGGTTATACCAGGAATATCCATTCTCATTGTGTCACTATTAAAGTGAAGTGGTGAATATGGATATTTTTTTCCCGTTAATAAATAGCTTACTATATTATTCAATTTTTTATCACCAGAGATAGAATAAAAAAAATTAGACTTAGGAACTTGGTTATAAATTTCAACTAAATGATTATGATTCATTTTATCTAAGAAAATCATGCCTTGATTTAAAATCTTATCTACATTATTTTTATACTTATTGTAATAATTTTTATCAATATTAAATATTTTATTAATTATTATTTTAGATAAACAATTTTTAAAATAAATAATTTTTTTTTTATCAATTAAATCAATTTTTATAAAACCATTTTTATCGAAGTTTTTTTTTAATTTTTTAAGATTCATAAATCAATAATTTAAAATATTATAATTAAATTCATAGGCATTTGAATAATATTTTTTCATAATATTTTTTTTTTCTTTAAAATTAATTAAGAATTTTTCAAAAGAAGCAATAAACTCTTCTGATGTACTATTTTTCAAAACATATTCTTTATTATGAAGTGTTTTGAAATCATGACAAGAAAAAAGTTCATCATTAAAATAGTCTTCATAAGATAATTTATTATTATATTTTAGCATAGGTCGAATGTGGTAAAATGCCTTAGGATTTAATGGGGGCTTTCTATTGAAAGGATACTCTAGATTTAAAGAATATTTTCCATTAATCAAGGATAAATTTATTGGGCCACTTTGACCTGAATAAACAAAAAATTCACAATTTTGAGACACAACAAGATCATTATAATCATTATTATATTCACTATGACAGTAGTCAAAAAAAGATTTATGAGCAAAATTAATCTTTTTTTGACTTAAGCTGCCCATATAAAGAATGTCAAACCCTTCATCAATGATTTTTTTAAATAAAGGAATATAAATATTTGGATCATTTGTCCTATCACTATCTAAATCAATATATTCATTTTGTTTTTTAAACAAATTATCTCGATTAAAAAAACAAATATATGGTTTTTTATGTATATAAGTTTTTAAATTATAATCTTTTATAATCTTCATAGAAATATCTTGGTTCCATGAATTTGATAATTTGTTATATTTATTAAATTCTTGATTACATAAGCCATAAATAGAATCTTTTTCAAAAATAAAATCATTAGTTTCAGGCAGTTTAGACCATGTATTATTAATAGAAACGTCAAGGAATTTATCATTGTTAATCTCTGTTCGATCTGGATAAATATAGCTTAAGTAAATTCCTAAAAATTTATTACTTATATAATTATCTGAAATTAATATTTTTCTTTTATCAACAATACCTAATATTTTTTTTCTATGTTGCGTATCTATAAACCAAATTAAGTGCCCAAATGAATAGAAAGACTTTCCTACATAAGATGTATCGTGATGCTCATCTTTATTAATTTTTTTTAAACTTATTATTTTTTGAGAAGTTTTCTTTAAAATATTAATATCTGCTAAAGAATACTCAGCTATATTAATTAACTCATAAAAAAAATCTAATTTACTATAATTATCAAAAAAATAATTAAATATCTCCTTTTTTTTAATATAGCTTGTTTTAGAATTTGTAAAATTTAGTATCTGATAAAGATTTAAAAAGTCATGCGCTAAAGTTAGATCATTTGTATTTTTTGTATCTTTTAAAATATCTTTCACAAGTTGTTCATTTTGGTAAAAAAATATTAAGAACAAGGATAAAGATAAATTTGGGTATTCTTTTTTTAGATAATATAACTTTTTACAAAAGTTGACCTTTATAATAAAAGTTGAATCTAGATTATTAATAGTAATATCATTTATTTTATCAATTTTTTTAATTTTATTATTTTCACATAATAAATTTACTTTTATAATAATATTAGTAATTAAAAATATTATATTTAATTTTTTTATTTCTTTATAAAAATCAATATGATATTTTTTTTTACCAAAAATATTTAATTCTACTTTTTTTTCGATAAATTTACTTTTTATTGAAACAATGCTTGAAATGTAAAGTATAGGATAAAAAAATAGATATTTATAAAATATTTTATTATTTAATATTATTTTAAGTATTTTTTTCATAAAGATATTTTCTTATTTTTTTTAAACTCAGGGGAGTGCCAATATCAATAAAATAAGAATTTGTCTCATATGTTAAAATTTTATTAATATATCTGGGTATTACTTCGTTAGAAAAATCTGAATATTTTTTTTTTGTTAATTCAGGGTAAATTTCCTTAGATAAAATATAGATTGCTCCATTTGCTAAGTTTCCTTTTTTAATTTTTTTTTTTTCAAAGAATTCCTTTACAATATTATTTTTATCAACTTTTACTATTCCGCAATTTTCTGGTTTTTTTGTTCTAAATGTTAACATTGTCATCAAACAATTTTTAGGTCGATTAATATGGGCTTTTAAAAACAGCTCCAAATTTTCTTCACAGTAGTTGTCTGAATGAACTAAAATTAAATCATCATTTTTCAAAAGTTTTCTATGTTTAATTAAAGTTCCTGCAGTACCTAATATTTTTTTTTCATAAGAAATTTCAATTTTTTTTTTATATTTTGACTTCTTTAAATAGCTGCTTATTAAATCTTTTTTATAATGAGTATTTATTACTACTTTTTTTACATTCAGTTTATGTAGTTTTTCTAACCAAAGTTCTAGTAGATTTTCTTTTTTATAAATATTAATTAAGCATTTTGGCTTAGTTTTTGTAAACGGTAATAACCTTTTACCAAATCCAGCTGAGAGAAGAATTGCATTCATTTTTATTTACGTAAAGCACTTAAAATTTCCTTAACTTTTATTGGTTGGTTTCCAATTTTTCCTACCTGCACTGCTGCTGCTATTGACCCTAAATACGCAGATAACCAAATATCATTATTTAAAGCCATAGATATAGATGACGTAATTAACATTGCATCTCCTGCTCCAGCAACATCAATAGGATTTGAATTCAGTGATTTAATTCTATCGTTGTACCATTTTTTTTTATTATTTTTTGAATGTATTATTATTCCATCTTTACCTAACTTTAATAATACAACTTTAGAATTTAGATGTTTTCTTAAATTTTCACTCAATACAATTAACCCATCTTCAAAATTTTGAAGACACTGTCTTGCCTCATGTTCAGTTGGCGTTAGCATATTGGTGTTGACATATTTTGTTAAATCACCATTTTGTGATGAAGATTGACTATCTGCAGATATAAAAATGTTATTTTTTTTTGCTATTTCAATTAATTTACTGACAAGTGATTTTGTTAAAAACCCATAATTAAAATCTGAGAAAACCAGTAGATCAGTTTTCTTAGATAGTTTTTTAAACTTATTAATTATTCTATTTTCTATACTTTTAGTGATAAAACCTTTTTTAATTTCATTAACCCTCAATATACTTCTACCATCAGTTCTAAATCTTTTTTTTATAACACTTGAAAGGTTTGGATCGTAAATAATAGATGAGATTGTTTTGGTTTTTTTAAATTCAGACTCTATAAATTTTTTTGATTGATTGTCACCTATTATAGATAATAATGTTGTTTTACATCCCAAAGATGAAGCATGAGCAGAAACAATTGCTGCACCACCTATAAATTTTGCACTATCAACTGGTTTTATAACTAAAGTTGGTTCTTCTTGTGACATGCCTAAAGCTTCACAATTTATATATTCATCAATAATAATATCACCAACTACACAAACCTTGATTTTAGAAAAGCTTGATAGACTTTTTTTTAGTTTGTTTGAATTAATTTTATATCTTTTTAAATAATTAGGAGCACTGTGTAAAGATTGATTTTCAAATGCTAGTTCTTTATTTATTAAATCTTTAGATGAGAAAATTGTTTCACCTGAGCTAAATACTAATTTCGCTTTTATTTTTTTTACAATTTCTTCCTCTATATTGTAATTTCTGTTGTGCTCTTTTCCTTTAACAATAATATCTGGTTTAATATTATAAATCGTTTTTTTAATACTTTCCTTAATTAAAATAGCTTGATCAACAAAGGGGTTATTTTTTACAACTTCAATTCTCAAATTTTGCTTTACATGAGCTTCTTTGCCTGCAATTTTATCTGAATTAACACCCACATATAATTTTCCACCAATATTTTTTGCAAATCTGAATAGTCTTATATGACCAGCGTGCAAAACATTAAAATTACCTGAGATAAATATTTTTTTCATTTTTATATAACACTTTGATATTAATAGAATTTAAATAATAACTATACTTTATTTTTAATACTTAGTTAAAATTATTTTTTTTTTTTATTTTTATTAATGGTCGAAATATAGTTCCTTTTTTCAAGTCTTTAAATCCATCCTTAATTTCTGATAACTTATAAACTTTAGTTCCATTAAAAAATAAAAATCTTTGTTTATTTTTTATTAATTCATAAATTTTATTGACATCTCTGTCAGGTTTTGAAGATCCTCCCCAAGATCCAATTATAGTTTTTCCTGAAATTAATTCATGTGGATAAATCTTTATTTTTTGATTAGCTGGTGGATGAGAGGAAAAAATTAATCTTCCCTTACTTGAAGAAATTATATCAAAACTTTTTTCTATAGTATTTGCTGATCCCCCTGCTTCTACACAAATATCTGCAAGTTTATTAAATTTTTTAGTTATCGCTTCTTTAACATTATTTTTATGTGAGTTTATAGTTAAAGTGCAACCAATTTTTTTTGCTAATTCTAATTTATTTATATTGTTATCTATAGCTACAATGTTCTTAAAATTAAGTGAAGATAGCATAGTTAGGGCACTTAATCCTATTCCTCCTAAGCCATATACACATATAATTTTTTTTCGGTTAATATTTCTTAATTTATTTAAAACTAAACCTGCACCAGTTAAAAATGCACAGCCGTAAAGTGCAGCTTCTTTAAATGTTAAATTTTTTGGTTTAATTACAAGTCTATTTTCAGAAACAATTGTATAGTTTGAAAATGTAGTAATTTTCCCAGCATTAATTTTTTTTTTATTTAATTGATATTCTGGTGGGGCAGAATCTAATCCTTTACTTTTAATCCAAGTTAAGATCACTTTGCTTCCTTTTTTAACTTTAGTTACCCCAGAGCCAAAATCTTTAACTATTCCTGAAGCCTCATGTCCAAATAAGTGTGGTAGCCACTTATCCTTACCTCTTTTGCCCTCAAATTCCATTAATTGACTTCTACATATACCAGAATAGATAACTCTCACTAGAACTTGTCCTCTTTTTAATTCTGGTATTTCTAATTTTTTTAAAATAATTTTTTTTGACTTTAATAATATTGCTGCTTCAATTTTCATTTAATTTTACCAAGTTTTTCTTTATTTAGGCTTCCCTTTTTATTTAGTTCTTTTAATAAATCTATCCATTTTGCCTCGCTGATATCAGGAAATTTCCTATGGAATAAATCCTTAATTTGTTTTAATGTTCTTATACCAACTATTACATTAGAGAGGTGTTTTTGTGATAATAAAAATAACAAAGATACTCTTTCTATCGACATGTTTTCATAATTATCTGAAAATTTTTTCAATATTTTAAGTTTTGTAAATAATTTATTTGTTAGATCTTCTCTTACATTGTTGCTTCTTTTTACTCTAAATGACTTAAATTTTTTATTATTTAAAAATCTGTTACTCAAGAGTCCTCTACCTAAAGCTCCATATGCAATAAAATTAGTTTTTCTGTAAAAATTTTTATAATTTACAAATTCATTATTTAATAAAATATTACAATGAATTTGATTGGATTTTATTTTTTGACTTTTAATATTAAAAGTTTTCTTTAGTTGATTAATTGAAAAATTAGCAACACCATAATTAATAATCTTTCCTTCTTTTTTTAATTGATTTAAAGTTTCTATGCTTTCAGAAATAGGTGTGACTGGGTCAAAATGATGTAATTGATATAAATCAATATAATCTGTATTTAGTCTTTCAAGTGAACTTTCTACTTTTAATTTAATATTAATTTTAGAATTTTTACCACTCCTATTATCTGTGCCTGTTTGACCAAGTTTAGTGGCAATTTTCCATTTAGAACGATCTTTTTTTATAATTTTACCGATATATTCTTCAGATTTACCATTCGAATATATGTCCGCAGTATCGATCCAGTTGATCCCATAATCTAGAGCTTTATAAAGTATTTTTGATGTGGAGCTAATGCTTGTTGCATAATGAAATAAATTTCCACCTAGCATAATTTTATTATTCATTAATTAAATATAATTTTTTAAAAAATTAATATTTTCATTATTTGAAATACCACCATCAACTTTGATATTTTCGCCATTAATAAAGTTAGAATGTTCAGATAAAAGAAATAGGATTAGTTTTGAAATATCTTTTTCTTCACCAACTCTTTTTGATGGGTGGGCTTTTGAGATTATTTTATTTTTTTTACTAATTTTTGACCCACTAAAGAAATGTTTCGATCTATCTTTTATTATAAATCCAGGGGAGATTGAATTAACTATAATTTTATTATCAGAACAATTAACTGCTAAATATTTTGTTAACATTTTAATTGCAGCTTTTGAACAGTGATAAGATGGAGATTGACTTGTAACAAGTTCATCGGCTACTGATGAAATATTTATAATTTTACCATAATGCTTGGTAATCTTTTTCATTTTAATGAAACTTTGTGCCAGAAAAAATGCTACTTTTAAATTAATATTAAATGTTAAGTCCCAATTTTTAATACTTTCATTTTCAAATGATAGCTTCTTTCCTGCTCTAACATTGTTAATTAATCCATCAATTTCTCCATATTTTTTGATTAATTTAGAAAGCATAGCTTTATAATTACCAATCTTGTTTAGATCAACTTTCTCAAATACTAGATTTTTATTTGATATAATCTTTTTCAATTTTTGTTGATTTTTATCTAGTACAATAACTTTAAAATTATTATTTAATAATTCTAGAGTTATGCCATAGCCAATACCTTCTGCACCTCCTGTTATTAAAATATTTTTCATTATTTTTTTTTGATAAATTTCTTTAAGTATTTTATAGCATTATTAAGCTCTAATTTATTTACTTGTTTTCTTACAATTTTCTGCCCTTTTTTTGCAAAATAATAATTTTTATATTTTAATTCTTTTAAAATTTGTTCAGTGTCATGTTTTGGCTCCTTAAATATTATATATGGTTTGTCTGAAAAATTAGCAGCCGTTGTTACCCCAGATGCAGTTCCAATAAATGCGTTAGATTGCTGAACAAGGGCTAAATGAAATGAAAGTTTTTTTATCCTTTCCTTTAATATAATTAAATTGTCACTTTTAAAATTTAATGGGTAATGATCGTGACCTATAATCAAAAAAATAAAATCTTTATTTTGTTTAAAAAAATTTAACCATATTTCTAAATTTGCATTTCCTATATGATTGTATGGTTTTATGTACTTTAAATGAACAGTAATAATCTTATTATTATAATTATTAATAAACAAATTATTTTTACTAATAATTTTATTACTCCAGGCTAACTTTGGAAACTTTTTATACTTTTTAAATAAAAAATTAATTTTCATAAAACTATAATTTGGATAATGCTCTAAATTATTATTCCAAACATAGGTATTTTTAAGTTTTTTTTTTATTAAAAATTTTTTGCTAGAAGTCATTAATACTTCTTTGACAAAATAATTAATTTTTTTTTTATCTTTTTTATAAAAGTCTAAAAATACTCTTATTGTATTTTTTTTTTTAATTTCTGCTATGATCTCACATTCTTTTCTAAATGTTAAGAAGCCTCCTAAAGTAATATCTTTTTTTTTTAGATCGAACAAAAAGTTCATTAAATATCTAATAACTTCTTACAATTTTTGGTAACCTGATCAATATTCAATCCTGCTCTATCACATAAATCAGAATAAGTTCCATAGCCGTGAATAAAATCGTTCACTGCCATTTGAGTAACTTGAATATCATTAATATCAAAAATATATTTTAAACATAAATTATGAAGTCCATCATGTGCAGATAGTTCCTCTAGAGTGATTAATTTTTTTGTTTTTATCACACTTTGACGCAATGCAATATTATCAAATGGCTTTAATGTATGATAATATAAAATTTCAATATCAATACCTTCTAACTTTAATTTTGATGCAACAGCTACTGCATTTTCTAATTGTGATCCTGTTACTGCAATCGTTAAATCTTTTCCCTCTTTGACTAAGATAGATTTTCCAAAAACTATCTGATCTTCTTTAAAATTTTGATTGTGTGAGTTTTCTGGAATCCTAAAATAATTAATTTTTTTTTTTGAATAAATTTGTTTAAAAAGAGTTCTAAATTCTACTGTACTTCCAGGTAAAACAATATTGGTATTTTTTAAATGATACATTAATGAAACATCTGTATAACAATGGTGGCTACATCCTAGCTTTGAATAATCAAAAGATCCTCCTACTGTAACGAAATTTCCTGATAATTTTTGATATCCAAAATCTAATTTTATTTGCTCATAACATCTTTCAATCAAAAAAGGCGCTATTGTATGAATCACTGGTATTAAACCTACCTTGTTTAAACCTGCAGCCACATTTACTGTTGATGGCTCACAAATCCCTATATTAAAATATCTATCAGGGTATTTTTTTGCAAATGGTTGCATTATTCCATGACTAATATCACCAACAATTACAACTAAATCTTTATCGACAGCACCAATATCAAAAACAGTGTCTGCAAATTCATTTCTAATTTTTTTCATTAAGTTCCTTAATAATTAACCCATACTCATTTTCATTAGGGATTTTATGGTGCCATGAACCATGCCCTTCTAAAAAACTTACACCCTTGCCCTTGGTGTTTCTTAAAATTATTACTTTCGGCTTTTTTGAATCGTATTTATTTAACTCTTTAAAGGCTTTTTTAAGTTGATTATCGTCATGTCCGTCAATAGTAATTGTATTCCATCCAAAAGATTTCCATTTATTTTCTAAGTCATCTATTGGTAATAATTGAGCCGCAGAACCATTCCAATCAACAAAAGCTGTTAGATTACTCAAATGTTGATTTGCTGCAATATTTGCACTTTCCCAAATAGTTCCTTCCTGACACTCCCCATCACCAACTAGGCAAAAAACTTTATTAAGTTGTTTTTTGATTAAGAGGCCCATAGCTATACCAACTGCAAAGGGGAAGCCATGCCCTAAGGACCCTGTGCTAGCCTCTGCACCGGGCACATTTGTACTATCTGGATGTCCTCCTAAAATTCCTATTGAATTACTATAATTACTAATATCATCTTTTTTTAAAAAATTAAATTTTTCAAAAACAGCAAATAAAGCTGCTGCACCATGACCCTTACTTAATATAAAATAATCTCTATCTTTCCAATTAGGGTTTTTGGGGTCATATCTTAAAACTTTTTCATATAAAAAATTTATAGTATCAACTATTGAAAAAGAGCTTGGAATATGCCCTTCTTTGGCTTTGCTAATCATTTGAACAATTCTTGTTCTCAAATCTGAATTAAGTTTCATATGTTATTTTAAAAAATTATTTCCATATCTTCTAAGTTTAAATATGTTTGAATCTTTTTTAATTTTATTTATTTTTTTACTATCCCATGGATCAAAAACAGAACTAAAATTTCTTCCTCCGACCAATGTTCTATCAGCGTTTATTAGCCAATTACAACATTTAATTACCTCTGACATGGGATAAAAATTATTTTTTTTAAAAATTTGTATAGTTTTTTTATAGTTTTTTCCTGAGTTTGAGGGTTGATCTATAGTGGCTTTATGAATTTTAGTTTTAACCCATCCAGGACCTAATATTGTAAATTTTGTATCTTTCACTTCTGCATCTAATAATTCTGTAGCTTTAATACTGGTAATTTTTGCAAGTGTATAAGCCATGTAATTAACAGTTGCGTTATTTGTGCCACCTCCTGCAAAAAATAATACAGAAGGACTTATTTTAGTTTTACCTTCTCTTTTCGTTAAAAGATTTCTTAGAAATCTTATTTGATTTATAAAATTAACTTTAATAGAGTTTTCAAAGTCATCTAAATTAATATCCAAAATATTTCCAATTGGATTTTGATCACCAGCCGCAAGTACAATCGAATTCCACTTCCCAAATTTAGAGATTTTTTTTGAAACATTATCTACTGATTTATTTTTTGCTAGATCGCAATAAAAAACTTTAGCCCCTAGAGACTCTAATTCTTTAATTTTTTCATTTTTTTTTCTATAAGTACCTATTACAGAAAAATTTTTACTCAACCAGTCTTTAGCAAGGCTATATCCAATATCACTGGATATGGATAAAATAATCCTATTTTTTTTTTTCATTAAAAAGGTCCTGTAAACCATTTACCAGGAGTATCATGGTGGTCTGGTTTCTTAATTTCAATTTCTATTTTTAGTTTTTTATTTATTTTAAGAATTTTCTTAATGCTTTTTATTATCTTAAATTTATCAAAATAAAAGTTTTTTGTTAGAGCATAACTTGTAGGTTCTGGAAAATCTGGCATAGCAATTTTTACTGGCGCTGCTTTAAGTATTGAATGATGTTTAATACAAATCTCTGAAATAATTTCTGACGATACTGAACCTGTATAGGCACCTGTATCAATTAACATCATTCTACCTGTTTTTTTTACAGACTTAATAATATTTTTCCAAAATATTGGTTTTATTACACTTAAATCAATAACTTCAATGTGGATATTTTCTTTACTCATTCTTTGTGCAATGTCCAAAACATCGAAGACTGCAAAAGACATAGTTATAATTGTAAGGTGTTTTCCTCGTTTAAGAATATTTGAACCTTCAAGCTTTATTATTTTTTTTTGTGAAATATTTGCTTTTAAATTATGAAGCCACCTATGTTCTAAAAATACTACAGGGTTTGGGTCAAAAATTGAAGCAAGTAATAAATCGTATGCATTTTGAGGATTTGAAGGAATTACTACTTTAAGTCCAGGAATATGTGCAAATACTGACTGTAAACTCTGTGAATGAGTTGGGCCTTGACCCCAACCTCTTCCAATAATGAGTCTTATGGTGATTGGCACAGATTTTTTTGAACCAAACATATAGTACCATTTAGCTGCAGAATTAATTAATTGATCAAATGCTAGTAAAAAAAAATCTAGCCTTTGGTGAGAAACTACTGATCTTACGCCATTCAATGCCAATCCAACCGAAATACCTGTTAGTGCATTTTCAGATGTGGGTACATCAAAAACTCTTTCTCTACCAAACTTTTTTTCTAGGCCTTTTGTTGTTCCGAATATATTTTTTGGATCTGTAACACCAAGTCCATAGCAAATCATTTTTTTATCTTTATTCATTGCTCTTGAAATTGCAGAATTAATAGCATTTGCAAAAGAAATTTTAGGCATAAAGACCCTTATAAGCTTCACTTTGTTTTGGAAACTTATCTTTCTCAGCTTTATTAAAGGCAAGTATAACTTCTTTAACTATTTTTTTTTTGATTAAAAGTATTTTTTTATTATTGAGAATCTTTTTTTTGATAAGGGTATTTTCAAAATTTTTTAAAGGATCTTTTTTTTTCCACTTTTTTATTTCACTCATGCTTCTATAATTTAATATATCGTCATTATTTGGACCACAATGTTCCAGATGTCTATAAGTTTCAAATTCTAAAAAAGCTGGTTTATTTTTCAAATTTACATATTTTTTTGAATTTAAAAATGCTTGATAGCATTTGTTGGGATTATTTCCATCAACTTTATATGTTTTAATTCCCATGGCTTCTATCATTTTATAAATTTTTCTTTTTTTTGGTTGTCTTTCTGAAAGTGCTGTATAAACTGAGTAAAAGTTATTTTCACATACAAAAATAATTGGCAGTTTTTTTACAATTGCAAAGTTTATAGTTTCATAAAACGCTCCTTCTTCGATAGCTCCATCTCCAAAAAAAACATAAGTAATATATTTTTCTTTTTTTATTTTTGATGCTAAAGCTAATCCAGCTGAGATTGGAATAGTATTTCCAACAATTGCTGTAGAACCCATAAAATTTACCTTTAAATCGATTAAATGCATTGAACCACCTTTGCCTGAAGAGCATCCATTTTTTTTGCCATAAATTTCTGCAATCATTGACCTTAAAGAGCCTCCTTTGGCTAAAAAATGTAAATGTGCCCTATGAGAGCTCATCGCATAATCATTTTTGCTTACTACCTTTGAAAATGCTGCAGATACAGCTTCTTGACCAATAGCCAGGTGAACTGGACACCTCATCTTATTTTCATTGTATTTTGATGCAATTGTTTCTTCTACAATTCTCAAAAATTGCATTTCAATATAAATGCTTAGTGATTTTTTTTTATCTAAGGAATAAACCAAAAAAAATCTCCACTATAGTTATTTTTCTTAAAAAATTTTTTCCAATCTTCTACTGACATGATTGTTTTTGCTGTCAAATTCCATGCTTCCATTCTTTTTTTTTCATCTTCATTTCTGTAAGCATCAACTGTAA
>MDTF01002481.1_pt1 | contig 13009 bp, 14 predicted proteins | sample 811191 | NCBI WGS metagenome assembly MDTF01 (sample SAMN05326649, study PRJNA326480) | marine metagenome | isolation source: seawater | place: Southern Ocean | collected 2011
AAGAATAAAATTCCTGTTAAGTTAAAAGGATAATCAACATTTAAGTGAATGTGAAATAATGATTCTTCAAATTGCATTGGATACAATTCTCTGTAGAAATTATTATAATCTTCAGTTTCTAGATCTGCTGGTTTTTTTGTCCAAGCTGGGTCTGTGTTGTTGATGATTTTATCTACAATTATTTGCTTATGATCTTCTGTAGTTTCTTTACCTTCTTTATCTTTAGTAGTTTTAGGTGTAAACTCAGGATCATTAATTTCTTTGGTTCCAAATTTAATTGGAACTTGATTAAAACGATTGTATTTATTTAAAAGTTCAGAAATTTTAGCTTCTTCTAAGAATTCTGTAGAATCTTCAGCTATATGTAAAATTATTTCTGTTCCTCTATCAGATTTGTCATGTTCTAAAAGAGTATACTCAGGAGAGCCATCGCATGTCCAATGAGCAGCAGGATTTTCTTTGAAAGATTTGGTGATAATATCAACCTTGTCTGCTACCATAAAAGCAGAGTAGAAACCAAGCCCAAAATGACCAATAATACCCGCTTCATTATCTTTGTATTTATCTAAAAATTCTTCTGCTCCAGAGAATGCAATTTGATTGATATATTTTTCAACCTCTTCAGCAGTCATTCCTAGACCCTGATCTTTTATAGTAAGCGTTTTAGCATCTTTATCAATAGTGATTTCAATTTTAGCATCGCCCAATTCAGTTTTTGCTTCACCAATAGAAATTAGGTGTTTTAATTTAGAAGTTGCATCTGTCCCGTTAGAGATAAGTTCACGTAAAAATATTTCGTGATCAGAATACAAGAACTTTTTAATTAATGGAAAGATATTTTCTACAGATACATTAATATTCCCTTTACTCATAATTTTATAATTTATTATTTGTCTTTCATATTACTAGTCAAAAAAAATACCAAAGACACTATTGTGACAAGATGACATAAAAAAAATTATTAATTGTAAAAAGCTACATTCTTTTAAATTGGTATTTTTGCTATCTTTATAAAAAACAACAAATAATAAATTAAACTTAGTATATGTACAATTCTAAAATTACTGGATTAGGGTATTTTGTACCTGAGAATGTAGTAACAAATGATGACTTGAAGCAATGGATGGAAACAAGTGATGAATGGATTGAGGAAAGAACTGGTATTAAGGAACGCAGATGGATAGATCCTGCAACAGATGAAACTACCTCAACTATGGCTGTAAAAGCTTCTAAAATAGCCATTGAAAGGGCTGGTCTGACAAAAGATGACATAGATTTTATTGTTTTTGCAACATTAAGTCCAGATATGTATTTTCCTGGTGGAGGTGTTCGAGTTCAAGACATGTTAGATATGCCAACTATTGGTGCATTGGATGTTAGGAATCAATGTTCTGGATTTATTTATTCATTATCAGTGGCAGACCAATTCATTAAAACAGGAATGTATAAAAATATTTTAGTTATTGGTTCTGAAAATCATTCTGGTGGACTAGAGCGATCTACAAGAGGTAGGAATGTCACTGTTATTTTTGGAGATGGAGCAGGAGCAGCAGTTTTGTCTAGATGTGAAGAAGATGGCAAAGGAATTTTATCTTCTCATTTACATTCAGAAGGTAAACATGCAAAAGAATTGGCATTAGAGGGACCATCTACAGGCCGTTGGATTCCTGAGATTATTGCAGAAAATAATCCTGATGATGAATCTTATTTCCCATATATGAACGGACAGTTTGTTTTTAAACATGCTGTTGTCAGGTTTTCTGAGGCTATAGTTGAAGGCTTAGATGCTAATGGTTTACAAAAAGAAGATATAAATATGTTAATCCCTCATCAAGCAAATTTGAGGATATCACAATTTATTCAACGTAAATTCCAATTGAGGGATGACCAAGTATATAATAATATTATGAAATATGGTAATACTACTGCAGCTTCAGTTATTATAGCCTTAACAGAGGCTTGGGAGAAAGGTAAAATTAATGAGGGTGATTTGGTAGTCCTAGCTGCTTTTGGTAGTGGGTTTACTTGGGGTAGTGTAGTGATAAGGTGGTGTTCCTAAATAATTTTTTTATATGAGTAAACAAACGTTAGTTATAGGAGCATCTTTAAATGAGTCTAGATATTCAAATATTGCAATACATAAATTAAAAGCAAATAATTACCACGTGGAGGCTATTGGTTTAAAAAAAGGGATTGTTTCTAATGTTGTAGTTAATACAGAAAAGAAAGTATTTGAAAATATTGATACTATTACCATGTATTTAAGTCCAATAAATCAAAAACAATTTTATAATTATATAGTTGATTTAAATCCTAGTAGAGTTATTTTCAACCCTGGAACAGTGAATGAAGAGTTCATTAATTTTCTAAAAAAAAATAAAATAAGTACTGAAATTGCTTGTACTTTAGTTTTACTGTCAACTAATCAATATTAATTTATAAAGAATATGAAAAATAGATTTGTGAGAGTTACTGTAGTGACAATTATCGTTTCAATTTTTTACTTTATTTTTTTTATTGAAGAGGTTGTAGATAGTAATGTACATGAAAATAATAATTCAGTTGAAAGTAAGTATTTAATAAATAAAATAGATACGTTGATAATCAAGAAAGATTCTCTAGTTGGAATTGAAAAAAAAAATCAGAATCTATGATTACTTTTAATTTAAAGAAACTTAATTGGCTTCTTTATGTAAAGCGAAGAGAGTTGAACTTTTTTTTTAAAGAAGTTTTAAATTGACAGTAATCAATAGTGTACTTAATTAAATAGAAAAAACTTTTCCTGCTTCAGCAAGCTCAACACTATTAAAGACTTCTTCGGCTTCTTTTTTAAATAAAGAAGTATCTTTATATCTACTAGAATAATGCCCTAAAATTAATTTTTTAACTTCAGCTTTCATTGCTATTATTGCAGCTTGTTTTGCAGTAGAATGCCTTGTTTTTATTGCTAAATCTTCTTTGTCAGATAAAAAAGTAGACTCATGATACAATAGATCTGAGCCTTTAATAATTTCTATAATATCTGGTTTGTATGATGTGTCACTACAATATGCATAGCTTAGAGACTTTTCAGGATCTAAGGTAAGTGTTGAGTTTTGTAAAGTTTTACCGGAAGTAAGTAGAAAATCTTTACCGTCTTTTAAATTGTTGTAGTCGCATTTCTCAATTTCTGTAACCTTCTTTACTTCAACCATATTTAATTTCCTTGGTTTTTGCTTTTCTTTAAAAAGAAAACCATTGGTGTAAACTCTGTGATGTAAAGGAACTGTGTGTACTTCAACTTTTTTATCTTCAAAGATAAGTTCGCTTTTAGTAGAATTTAATTCATGATAAATTAATTCATACTTTACATGAGATTTAGAATACTTTATTTGAAGTGTGATGATTTCTTTGATTCCTTTTGGCCCATAAATATGCAATTCTTTTTCTCTATTTAAAATCCCTAAGGTAGAGATGAGCCCTATTAATCCAAAAAAATGATCTCCATGTAAATGAGAGATGAAAATATGATTAATTTTAGAAAAACCAACCTTATATTTTCGCATTTGACGTTGGGTTCCTTCACCACAATCAATTAAAAAATGACGCGAATTTATTTCTAAATATTGTGCTGTAGGGTGAGCATTAACTCTCGGTGTAGCAGAATGACAACCCAGAATGGTAAGTTCTAAACTCATTTAATTACTAGATTTTTTAGAAATAAGTATTTTATTTTTTTGAAGAGTATGATTGTCCATTCTGGATATTTTAAATTATTTTTTTGAAAACTAAAATCCTAAATCTCTTTCTATAATTTCCATCTCTAAAATATCCTCGGCTTCTTGAAGTGTTGGAGTAATATTTAAAATTTCAGGAAAGTCATCAATATTTACTCTTTTTACTATGACCACAAAAGACTTATTTTTTAATTTTAAGTCTGCGGCAATATTTAAAAATAATAATATTTTTTCTTCAGATATATTAATGTTTGTAGAAAGATCTAGTAGTAAATTATTTACCTTAATCTGAAGTAATTGTTCTTTAAGTTTGCTAAAAGAAGATTCTTCAACACTAATCAATGTATACTTATCATTCTCTAGAATTTTCATGATTATCTTTTTATTTGTTGGGCTAGCAAATAAATAACAGCCATTCTCACTGCAACTCCGTTTTCAACTTGGTTTAGTATAATTGATTGATCAGAGTCTGCTACATCACTAGAGATTTCTACACCTCTATTAATAGGTCCTGGATGCATGATGGTAATCTTCTTACCTAGATTGTCTAAAATTTCATTATTAATTCCAAATAACTGTGTATATTCTCTTGTAGATGGGAAATAGTTAATATCCATTCTTTCATTTTGAACACGAAGAACATTGGCGACATCACACCATTCTAGTGCTTTCTTAATATTTGTTTCTACATCAACACCTAAACTTGTAATGTATTTAGGAATTAAAGTTGTTGGGCCGCAAACTTTTACTTCTGCTCCCTGTAACTTGAGTGCAAAAATATTAGATAGCGCTACTCTAGAGTGTAAAATATCTCCAACTATTACAATTTTTTTCCCTTTAATAGTTCCTAGTTTTTCTTTTATGGAATAGCTGTCTAGCAACGCCTGAGTAGGGTGTTCATGTGTTCCGTCACCTGCATTAATTATTTTTGCATCAACATGCTTCGATAGAAAAACTCCAGCCCCAACGTTTGGGTGCCTCATAACAATAATATCAACTTTCATGGCTAATATGTTGTTTACGGTATCTATTAATGTTTCTCCTTTTCTTACTGAAGATTGACTTGAAGAGAAATTAATTACATCAGCTGAGAGTCTTTTTTCAGCTAACTCAAATGACAATTTCGTTCTAGTACTATTTTCAAAAAATAAGTTTGCTACTGTTATATCCCTTAAAGAAGGAACTTTTTTAATAGGTCTATTAATTACTTCTTTAAAATGATTAGCAGTTTCAAAAACAAGGTCGATATCATTTTTGTTTAGGTATTTAATTCCCAATAAATGTTCTACACTTAACTGCTTCATAATTATTTATTATCTATATAAATTGCATCTTTAGAATGTAACTCTTTCCAATTCACAATCACTTTTTCTTCGTTAATTGCATCAACTTGCCTTCCTTTATAATTAGGCTGAATAGGTAAATGTCTGCTAAAGCGTCGATCTATTAAAACCAGTAGCTCAATGTTTTCAGGTCTACCATAAGATTGAATTGCTGTTAATGCAGCTCTTACACTTCTTCCAGAGAATAAAACATCATCTATTAAAACAACATTTTTATTTTCAATTAAAAAGTCTATTTGTGTATTAGTGGCCTCTAAAGGTTCATCTCTTCTTCTAAAGTCATCTCTATAAAAAGTAATGTCTAAAAGACCTAGGTGTATATTTTTTATTTTGTAATCGTTCGATAAAATATTTTTCAATCTTTTAGCTAAAAAGCTTCCTCTAGGTTGTAAGCCTATAAGTACCGTATTTGAAAAATCATTATGATTTTCGATTAACTGACATGCTAATCGGTGAAGAATTATTTCAATTTCTTTTGAGTTTAGTAAAACTTTTTTGCTCATGAGAAATATATCAATTTGGTTTAAATACCAAAGTTTTGTAAAAATACCACAAAAAAAAGGGATGCACAAAATTTATGGCTCCAAATCAAATTTCATCAACTGCTAGGATTGTTAATTAAATTGTTGAAAACAAAAGTTAAATTTTAAGCAGGAACCTAGAAGGAGTAGTAAATTTATTATATAATTCAAATCATAAATGCCCATGTCATTGTCTAAGTTTGAATCAATGCTAAAAACAAATAGTATTTATTTTTTTGATTTGGTAGAGTTTGAGGAAATTATTGTTCACTACCTTGATACTGGAAAGCATTCTCTTGCAAAAAAAGCGGTAAAACTTGGCCTAGAACAACATCCAACATCTGTTGATCTAAAACTATTAGAAGTTGAAATCTTAATATTTGATAATAAATTAGAAAAAGCATCTCAAAAATTGAGAAGGATTGAGTTGTTAGCTCCCAATAATGACGAGGTTTTTATTCAGAAAGCAACCATTTTCTCTAAAAATGGAAATCATGAAGAAGCGATTAAAAATTTAAAAACTGCTCTGGTTCATGCAGATGATAAAGCAGATATATGGTCTTTGATGGGTATGGAATATCTTTATCTGGACGATTTTGAAAAGGCACGACAAAGCTTTGCCAAATGTATAGAGGTAGATTATGAAGATTATTCTTCTCTATATAACGTTGTTTACTGCTTTGATATGGAGAAGAATCATGAAAAGGCAATTATTTTTCTAAATGCTTATTTAGATAGGAACCCCTATAGTGAAGTTGCTTGGCATCAATTAGGTCGTCAATATTTTGTACTGAAAAGGTATAAAGAGGCTCTAACTTGTTTTGATTATGCTGTTTTAATTGACGAATCATTTATTGGTGGATACTTAGAGAAAGCAAAAACATACGAACAACTTGGAGAGTTTGAAGATGCCATTAAAAATTATATGCTAACACTAGAATTAGATGATCCAACTGCTTTTGCATATGTTAGAATTGGAGAGTGTTATCAAAAATTAGGGAAGCTAGATTCAGCAATACGCTTTTATAAAAAATCAGTTCATGAAGATCCTTATTTAGATAAAGGGTGGGTTTTGTTAACCGAGGCCTACTATGAGCAAAAAGATTATCAAAAGGCGTTATATTATATATCTAAAGCTTTGAAAATTGATGACTCTAATGCATTTTATTGGAGAAAATATTCAGATATAAACATCAAGTTAAATTGTTTTGAAGAAGGTGTTAAAGGACTTGAAAGATGTATTGAACTCAATGATTTTTCTATAGAAATATACCTTGCGTTATCAGATGTATTTTTATATATAGGAGATTTTAATGATGCTATCAAAGTACTTGTCTCTGCTCAAAAAATACATAAAAAATTTGCTGAAATTGAATTTAGACTATCAGGTTTATTTTTTATTCTTAACAAGGAAAATTATGGATTTACTCATCTAATTAACGGATTGAAAATAGACTACGGTCAACATTCCATCATGCAGGAACTTTTCCCAATTGTATCTGCAAATTTAAAAGTTCAAGAATTGCTTCTTAATTATAAAAAAGCGATGGAATAAAATTAGTGAAATACCTTATTTAAATTATCAAATAAAAAAAATCGAAAAATAGTTTCGGTTTTTTTTATTTGTAAGTATTATTTCTGTTTTTCGCTTATATTCGTAATAATTAACAAAATTAAGTATGAAAAGATCTTTTAAAGAGTATGTGATTATTTCCCTTAAAGGAATGTCAATGGGAGCTGCTGATGTTGTTCCTGGAGTTTCTGGAGGAACTATTGCTTTTATATCTGGAATTTATGAAGAACTATTAAACTCTATTAGTAGTTTTAATTTTGGATTAATAAATACTCTTAGAAAAGAAGGAATTAAAAAAGTTTGGGAAAAAATAAATGGTAGTTTTTTAACAGCTCTATTTGTAGGTATTTTTATAAGTATAATTTCCTTAGCGAAGTTAATTGAAAATATATTAGAAAGTCATCCAATATTAATCTGGTCATTTTTCTTTGGATTGGTATTTGCTAGTATTATTTATATAGGTAAACAAATTACAAAATGGAGTTTAGGAAGTGTAATATTTTTAATACTAGGGGTTATTTTGGCGTATTATATAACCACTTTAAATCCAATGGTATCAGAAAACTCATCTGCTTGGTTCTTATTTATAGCAGGAATGATTGCTATTTGTGCAATGATTTTACCGGGAATCTCAGGATCTTTTATTTTAGTTCTTTTAGGTGCTTATAAACCTGTTTTAAATGCACTTAATACTAGAGATATTTCAAGTATTATTATATTTATGTTCGGAGCAGTTGTAGGATTATTAACCTTTTCTAGAATTTTAAAATGGCTTTTTTACAAACATAAAAATCTAACCTTAGCAACTTTAACAGGATTTATAACAGGTTCTTTAAATAAAATTTGGCCATGGAAAGAAACTATTTCATGGAGAACTAATTCTAAAGGGGTAGAGGTTCCATTGAATCAGACAAGTATATCACCATTTTCATTTGAAGGCGATTCTCAATTAATGATGGCTTTACTATTAACAATAGTTGGTTTTGGGCTCATCTTACTATTAGAAAAATTAGCGGTCAAAAAAGACTAATGCAAAAAGAAAGAACATACATAGAAAAATTTAACCTTTTTTTAAAAGGATTAATTATGGGGGCAGCTAACAAGGTTCCGGGTGTTTCTGGTGGTACTGTTTCTTTTGTATTGGGTTTTTATGAAGAATTAATTTACTCTTTTCAGAAAATAAACTTGAAAGCCCTCAAGTTACTTATCAACGGTAGATTTAAAAGTTTCTTTATTTATACAAATTCACAATTTATTTTAATTGTCCTCTCTGGAAGTGTTTTTAGTTATTTTAGTGTTTCACTGGTATTAGATTTTTTTTTAAAAAACTATGAGTTATATGTTTGGAGTTGGTTTTTTGGGATGATTATTGGATCAATATATTACATAGGAAAAAGTTTTAGTGACTGGAATTTTAAAAATTGTAGCTTTATGGTTTTTGGAGTAGCTTTGGGGCTGGGAATAAGTTTTCTAACACCAGCAGGTGAAAATAACAACCTTTGGTTTGTCTTTCTATGTGGAATTATTGGTGTTTCTGGTATGACTTTACCCGGACTTTCAGGCTCATTTATTTTAATTTTATTAGGAAATTACGTCCTCCTATTAGTAGATTCTGTGAATGTTTTATTTGGAGTTTTAAAAGATATACTTACATGGAATTTTGATTTTTTACAGGATTCAATTAAAATAAGTTATTTGAAAATTATTGCGGTTTTTACTGCAGGTTCTCTATTTGGTTTGATTTCACTTTCACATGTTTTAGTTTATGTTCTAAAAAGATGGCATCAAATAGTAACTTCAGTAATTATTGGTTTTATAACAGGATCTCTAGGAATTGTTTGGCCTTGGAAGGATAAAGTTTTTAAACAATTAAATAGTCAAACTTTAGTAGATCAAAAAGGAAATCAAGTAATTGAAAATTACGAACGATTTTTACCAAATATTTCCGAATCTACAACTTGGATAGCTATAATTTATATAGTTTTGGGAGTAAGCTTAATATTAGCGATAGATTTTTATGGTAGCACAAGAAAAATTAGATAAAGTACTATTTGGGTTGGTTGGAAAGAATATATCATATTCTTTTTCTAAAGCATATTTTTCAGATAAGTTTATCGACTTTGAATTATCAAATCATGAATATTTAAACTTTGATATAGAAAATATTGAAGATTTTTATAAAATAATTCTTGAATTTAAAACTTCTCTTAAAGGTTTAAATATCACTATTCCTTACAAACAATCTATTTTCAAATACTTAGATAGCATTGACTACATAGCGAAAGAAATAGGCGCGGTAAATACTGTTAAATTCACAAAAAAAGGAAATTTAGTAGGCTATAATTCAGATGTTGTTGGTTTTGAAAAATCTATAAAACCACTTTTAAAACCTCATCATATAAAAGCATTAATTCTAGGTACTGGTGGTGCTTCTAAAGCTGTGTCTTATGTGTTTAATAGTCTAGGTATCAACTACCTAAATGTATCTAGAGATCCTAGTAAAAAGAAAGAGATTTCATATTCAGAGATTAATAAAGAACTGTTAGAAGAATATACAATTATTATTAACACCTCTCCTTTGGGTACTTATCCAAACACAGATCAAAAACCATCCATACCTTATCGTTATCTATCAAAGAAACACCTGCTGTATGATCTTATATACAATCCACCAGAAACTGCTTTTTTAATTGAAGGAAAGAAGCAAGGAGCTCAGATAAAAAACGGATTTGAAATGTTAGAACTACAAGCAGAAGAATCTTGGAGAATCTGGAACAAATAGTTTTTGAAACATTCTAATAATCTTTTGTTGTTTTGTAGGACATCGTTATCTTTATACTCGATATTATAGGAACCTTAAACATTGTAGATATGTCAGACCCAAAAGAAGATAAAATAAAAGCTCAAGAAGTAAGCTCGTCTAAAAAGAAAATTTCTAAAGTTAAAAAAGAAAAAGAAGTTGCTTCTATTGATGATAATGAAAACTTAGATACTCAAAAGGATGAGGTGATAAGTGAAGTGATAGAAGTTACTGATACTAACAAAGTATTAGAAGTTACTGACTCTCTTGTGCCAAAAGCTACAGATCTAATTGAGGAAATTTCAGAAGATAACGATTCTTCTGAAGCTATAGTTGAAGATGCTGTTGCAGAAGATGCTGAAAAAGAAAATACCACCAGTGAAGTAGAGTCTATACAGTATGATAAATTAACGTTAGAGGAACTTACTAACGAATTAGAAAAATTAATAACCACACAAAAAGTACAATATATTAAATCTAGTGCTGAAGCGATTAAAAGTGCTTTTAATATAAAATTTGGTACACTGCTAGCAGAAAAAAAAGCATCATTTTTAGCAGAAGGAGGTAATTCAATAGATTTTCAATATTCTAGTCCAATAAAATCTAAATACAATAAATTACTTTTAGACTATAAAAAAGAAAGAGATATTCATTACTCAACTTTAGAAAAGCAATTAAAAGATAATCTTGAAAAAAGAGTCCAAGTTATTGAAGATTTAAAGCATCTAATTGAAAATGCAGACCCCAAAACTATGTATAAGTCTTTTAGAGATTTGCAAAATACATGGAGATCTATTGGTTCTGTTCCAAAAACTAAATACAACGATACTTGGAAAATTTTCCATCATCATGTAGAGCGTTTTTATGATTTATTACATTTAAGTAATGATTTTAGAGATTTAGATTTTAAAAATAATTTAGAAGAGAAGCTTAAATTAATTCAAAAAGCAGAATTCCTAGCTGAAGAAAAAGACATCAATTTAGCATTCAAAGAATTACAGAAACTACATAAACTTTGGAAAGAAGATATTGGTCCTGTAGCGAAAGAAATGAGAGAGGATGTTTGGGAGAAGTTTAGCGCAGCGACTAAAAAAATTCATGATAAAAGACATGACCATTTTAGAGATATGAAATCTCAATATGGTAAAATTATTGAATTAAAAATTGCAGTTACAGAAGAAATTAATAATTATGACTCCTCCAATAATAAAACTCATAATGACTGGCAAAAGAGTATCAAAGATATTGAAGCTTTAAGACAAAAATATTTTGATTCAGGTAAATTGCCTTATTCAAAAAGTGAAGCTGTTTGGCAAAAGTTTAAAGATGCTACGAAGAAATTCAACCAAGAAAAAAATAAATTCTATAAACAGGAAAAAAATTCTCAACAAGATAATCTCCAAGCAAAACTTGATCTTATTAAACTAGCGGACTCTATTAAGGATAGTGAAGATTGGGAATCAGCGACTAATACATTCAAGAAAATTCAATCAGATTGGAAAACTATTGGTCATGTGCCTCGAAAATTTTCAGATGATATATGGAAAAAATTTAAAGCAGCCTGTAATCATTATTTTGATCGATACCATAATCAGAAAAATGCTTTAAGTTCAGAACAGCAGGAGGTTATAGATAAAAAAGTAGAGTTTTTAGCAACTTTAAAAGCCGAAGATTATAATACAAAAGAGACTATTGGTGATTTAATGAGTACTTGGAATAAGTTTGGAGTTACGGCAAGAAGCTCAAAATCAATAGACTCTGATTTCAATAAATTTATCGACAACGTTTTATCGAACCTCTCTATAGATAAAGAAGAAATTGTTCTCCTGAAGTTCCAAAATATTATAAACGGTTATTTAGCGAGTGATAATATTAGGAAATTAGATTCAGAGCTTATGTTTATTAGGAAAAAAATTGATGAAACTGTTCGTGAGATTCAGCAGCTTGAAAACAATTTAAGCTTTTTCTCTAATGCATCAGATGACAATCCTTTGGTGAAAAGTGTTCATAAGAGTATTAATGATTTTAAGGATGGTTTAGCTATGTGGAAAAAGAAACTAGCATATTTAAGAACATTAGAATATTAATAAATTAAGTATATAAAGTAAAAAACCCTAACTTTTTCAAGTCAGGGTTTTTTACTTTATATACTTTAATGATTAGGAAAAAAGCCCATCAATTTTTTCTTTTTCTTCAGCAGCTAAATCAGCGTCTATTAAAATACGACCACTGTGCTCATCTATTGTAATTTTTTTCCGATTGGCAATTTCTAATTGAATCTGTGGTGGGATAGTAAAGAAAGATCCTCCAGATGCACCTCTTTCTATAGACACAACAGCTAAGCCATTTTTCACTTTATTTCTAATTCTAGTATAAGCACTTAACAAATGATTATCTATGGATGCTGAATATTCTTCAGATTTATCTAGTAATAATTTTTCTTCTTTTTCTGTTTCCTTTAAGATAGTATCTAATTCAGCTTTCTTGTGATCTAAATGTAGTTGTTGTTTGTCTAGCTTCTCTTTTGTAGTTGCTATAACTTCATTTTTTTGCTCAATCTTAACTTGGAATTCTTTTATACGCTTCTCAGATAATTGAATTTCTAATTCTTGATATTCAGTCTCTTTAGATAAAGAATCAAACTCTCTGTTATTTCTAACATTTTTTTGTTGTTCTTCATATTTCTTCATTAAAGTATTAGACTCTTCAATTGCTAGCTTTTTATTATTGATATCTGTTTCTAGATTTGAAACATCTTCAGATAAATTAGAAAGTCTAGTATTTAATCCAGTTACTTCATCTTGTAAATCTTCAACTTCCAAAGGTAACTCACCTCTTACATTTCTAATTTCATCTATTCTTGAATCAATTAATTGTAAGTCGTAGAGCGCTCTTAACTTTTCCTCAACAGTAACTTCTTTCTTCTTTGCCATGTTTATAAATAATAAATTGGATTTGTACTTTCTTCTGATAAAATGACTGCAAAACTAGTGAATTTTTTTGTAAGATACTCAACCAAAAGGTTTTTTGTAAACTGTTCACTTTCATAATGCCCA
>MDTF01009469.1_pt1 | contig 13006 bp, 13 predicted proteins | sample 811191 | NCBI WGS metagenome assembly MDTF01 (sample SAMN05326649, study PRJNA326480) | marine metagenome | isolation source: seawater | place: Southern Ocean | collected 2011
AAAAAATTGAAATCTATTTTTATTAATAACAAAGTATATTTAAACACTCTACTGTGGTTACGGTTTATGATGCAAATTATATGTATCATGAAATCCTAATCACGGTATATTGCACCAATAGTTGCAAAGAAGTATAAATAAATAATATGTAAATGTAAACCAAATGATATTTGAACCAATATATAGGAAGTCATCGTTACTAAGCCTTTTGATTTAAATATCGACTTTTTACATTACACGCATTATTTAATTGGCTAGTTCTAAAATTACAATTTTACAATTTTGGAAAATTACAATTTTACAATTTTGGAAAATTAATACCATGGCATCCCCCATGCATATGCATGAAATTAACTAAAGGGGTGGATTTATAATTATTAATAAAAAATGAAATACAATATTACAATATTAACATATTACAATATTGCAATATAATCAATTAAATAGGCTGTGTTTTGAAACACAAGAAGTCATACGTCATATAATATTGACGGAAACACGAAAAGGAGAAATAATATGTATTATTAGTCCAGTGTGATTTACATTATATTTTGCAATTAAAAATATTATAATTAAAAAATGATTTTCGAAATGGAATGATATATTTAAATAGGTTTATATTATGAATAATTTTAACAATAACCAAATTTCATATGACAATATGTCATATGCAACGGTTTTAACAATGACAATTGTCATTCTTATTAGCCTTTATCGTTTTTTTAATAAAAAACTAAGAAATAAATTAATAATTATAGAAGGAAATATAGGAACAGGTAAAACTACCTTTTTAAAAATGCTAGAACAATGTGGATGTGAAGTAATCTATGAGCCAGTTAATATTTGGCAAACAACTTGCAATGATGATGGTAAAAGTTTACTTGAAACATTTTATTCCGACATGACTAGATGGGCATATTCTATGCAAAGTTTTGTATTTAAAACCAGACTTCATGCATTAACTAAACCCCAGGTATCTCGGGTAAGATATGTGGAAAGGTCTGTGTATACAGATCGCATGGTATTTGCAAAAAATTGTTACCATAACAAAACAATGAATCTACTTGAATGGAATATGTATACATCATGGTTTGACTGGATTTTAAAACTATATGCCAAAGCGGGATATAAGACTGTACCAGATGGGTATATTTATTTAAAAGCCTTTCCAGAGATATCATTCAGAAGAGTATCTTTGAGAAAACGAGAAGAAGAATCAACTATACCATTGGATTATCTAATACAACTTAATACCCTTCATGACGAATGGTTATTAAAAACGGAAGAGAATGTATTAGTTATTGATTGTAATAATGATTTTGAAAATAATGAAAAAAAATTCAATAATATTAAAAAATCTATTATTGCTTTTATTGAACAAATTTAAATCTATATAATTATTATTAGGATGAACCCAAAACTTATAAGTCTATCTATATTATCTATTGCATTATTTGCTGGCGGAATATTTTATACATTTGCATCACCCATCCAAAATATGGAAAATTACATATTAAGTTTAGCCCTTTTTTTAACAAGCATTATTATTTCACAATTAATACCAGATAATTATTATTTACAACAAGGATTAAAAACAATTAGTCTTATTGGGATATTTTTTTTATCACGACATTATTCTATCAAAAATGAGAATAATAATGGTTCATTTAATTTAACCGTTTATGATATTTTAAAGATTTATGCAATTATAGAATCAATCATTGCAATTATATGGTTAAATAAGGGGATTGGTGATAGTATAATTCCTGCTTTATTTACACTTATTAGAACATTTTTTATATTAGCATCTTTTTTTTACTTGCTATATGAACATGTTAATTTTGGTGATAAATTAATAAATTCATTATATTTTATTAATATCGCTATCATTTTAGTAACTATTGCAGTTGTTAAAGTGTTTGAAACAAATATATTTATTAGTTTAATGGTCGGATCTACTTTATTTATTCTTGGTATAATTTATTTTACTTTTCAGATAACAAATACATCATTGTGTGAAGATTTTAAAGAACTTGATACAAGCCCTATGTCGGGAGCTGATAACAAAATCATGAATCATCTTGTATTACCATTGATGTTATTAACTATTATATTATACGAATCACAATGGTATACTAATAAAGGTGGTTTAAAAAATCTGTATGATATCAAGTTATTATTTACAACTATCATTTATATCATTATAATGCTTGGTATACTATTTTTAAATATATATCTTGGAATTATTAATGATGGGGTAACATTTGAAGAATATATGAAAGATGGAGTTAAAAATCCTTATAATTTTATTATAATTTTATGCATATTGTTTCCTATATTTTCTAACTTTGTGTCTAATAATTCTTAGTCCAATTCTTAGTCCAATTCTTATTGCATTTTATCCTTAAAATCTTTTATTGATTTTAATACCTTTTTACTTTCTTTTGCACAATATAATGCTGTTTTTTTACAAAATTTATCATTCTTTAGTGCAGAACATTCTTTGTGACATCTCTTAACAACATTGTTAAAAAATGTCAAACAACTTTTTGTAGTAGGAGACCTATTTGCAATAAATAATAATACTAAATCACATGCCTCGCTTGTTTCATAACAACTTCTTAAAGACCTCATAGACGGGAGTGGTTCAGGAGAATTAGATGACTGAACAATCTGTGCTTTACATGCTGTTTTTAATGAAATTATATTATCAATCGTTTTTTCTAAAAATTTATCCATTTATATTAATTATTAATATTTTATTTGAGGAGTTCTTAACTGCCTGGTAATGGGAGTGCAAATATAATATAATTTACTGTCAGTGTTGGAATATAGCTAGTTAAATCTACAGAAGGAGGTGATATATTAATGGCAGCGGATGTACCTGGTGTTGTTAGTGAAATTGTATCGCCACTCATTTGCGTTTGTGCAGTAAGTGTTGGTGTACCATATGTATTAACATCTACTTGTATGTCTGCGTTGTTGTATGATTTAGTATTGAAATGATTTTTTATATCTGATTTCCGTATTTTGGGTAGATGTGAGTAGGTGGTTTCATGGATGGTGATGGTTGACCCACCGGGTGTTGTAGTAACACCGGAAAGTGTCCCTCCACTAAATACCTCTCCTGATGCCGAACTATATGTATGGGAATGTACACCTGGTATCAAATCAATTGTTGGACTACTTGGTGAATTTATTGTTAAACTTCCGACTGTATTAATAGCCAATTCCTTTATTTTTATATTTCCGGTAATTGTTGTTTCTATTGATTGGGATGCAAACCCACTCATTGTAATTGTTGAAGGTAAATTGTCTTCTTGAATTGGATCGGCAATTATAGCGGATGTAAAAGCCATAGTTGAAATACCATTTGATGGACCAGTTTGTACCCCCCCTGCAGCTGCGGATGCCCCAATTGGGACTCGTTGTCTAAAATCAGGAAGATTCGTAGTACCCAACATTGCAAATAGTGTAGGATATGTTAACTGATCAAATGTGGATCCGTCGCAAATACGCCAATAAGGAATACCATGTTCATCGACTATTGTCGGCGCAACTTCTCCCATCCACATCATTATTAAACCAACTTGCAACCCTTTTCCTAACCCTCCGCTAATACCCGCAATTTGATCATCTACATATTTTTTATTAGCTGCATCTGTGTTCGTTTGTGGTTTTCTCAATGCAGTTACAATTGTACCATCAGATGAAGTTCCATTCAAGTTCGATCCAAAATTAACTTTACTATTGCCAATAGTGTATACATCACTTGAACTAGTAAATGTGTTATGATTTGAATTTAAATATGATCCACTTATGTGTAAATTAGACCATTGCATGGTATATAAATTATTATTAATAACATAAGTGTCAGATGAACTCGTAAATGAAGTATTATTCGTAATGAAATGCCCACCACCTTGTATGTTTATACCTGCATGCTGTGACAGTGTTAAATCTCCTGTCATTGTATCACCAGCCTTTTTAACACAATTATTAATATTAGCGTCAACATACTGTTTATTCGCTGCATCCATAGGATTTGTAGGAGGCTGTAAATTCACGATTTTACCTTGATCGTGTAACAGCGAATCACTTGGTCCTAGTGGATCTATTGGTGCAATATCATCCATTTCAATACAACCAGTATTATAAATACAGTATCCATTCATATTCAATGCATTTGACAAATTACTCCCATCAGATGGCTGCAATAAATCTATAGTATAACCATGTTTATTTACAATAAGCAATTGGTCTTCGTCACTTGGTCCACCACTTAAATTATATGACATGGTGCCAGCATATTCTCTTGGATATTTCTTATCCAATGCCCAGTCACTTGGGCCTATGTGTACTAAATCTGTCCCTCCCACTTTTGCTTGACCAATTTTCATACCCTGGTTGAAGATTGACCCACCTTCAACAATTAAATCTGCAGTTCTGGCATTTACAATTCCATTTTGACCTCTTACTAATACGAAATCGAACATTTTTGAAATAGTAACAGTATCGTAAGTAAAATGATCATATGAATCTAAGTATCTAATGCTTGGTATTGTTCCACCTGACATAATATACTATATATATAAAAAGAAACATTTAAATATTATTTATATATATAAATGGTAAGAGGTGCTGTATTACAATTAGCTGCTATAGGTGAACAAAATAAAATGTTAACTGGGAATCCACAAATGTCATATTTTGTATCAGTGTATAGAAGGCATACCAACTTTACATACCAAGATATTAAAAATTATTGGAGTGGTCAAATTGATTTTGGTAAAAAAATTTTTTGTAAATTGAATAAAATAGGCGACCTTATTTCAGCGATGCATTTATCAGTAAAACTTCCAGATTTGAGTGAACTAAATACAGTACATGGTAGACCTGTAAGTTGGATTAATGGTGTTGGTCATGCATTAATTCAAGATTATGAAATAAAAATAGGTGATAATGTAATCGATAAAAGATATGGATTGTGGTTGGAAATATGGAGTGAATTATCTATTCCTGAAAATAAAAGAGATGCATATAATAGATTTGTTGGAAAACATAATGCATTTAATAATAGTTTACAAACTGGTCAACTTTCTCTATTAATTCCACTAAGATTTTGGTTTACAGATGAACCAAGCCTTGCCTTGCCTATTATTGCATTGCAACGACAAGATGTTATTCTAAGTGTTACATTAAGAAAGGCATCTGAGTTAATAACTGGGAATTATCCAAATTTTTATAAACCATTACTTAATGCTGAATTATTAATTCGATATTATTTTTTAGATGAATCTGAAAGAAAAGTATTTGCAAAAACAAAACAAACATATCTTATTGAACAATTGCAGATAGAAACACTTAATAAAAACCAGGATCTTGGATTGACTGTATTTGATAATATTGCAACATCATCCCAATTCGAAATGAATATTCCATTTAATCACCCTGTTAAAGAAATCCTATGGGTTGTTCAAAGGAAAGATGCAATATTTCATATAGATAATTATGCGAATGGTGTTGCTGTATACCCTCCATATGAATATTGGAATAATATTTTTAATTTTTCAAATGTACCCAAGCCAAACTCAACTCCTGGTAATAATAATACAATGCTATTTGCAAATTTGAGAATGGAAGGAAATGATTATTTTCAAGAAAATAAAAACATAGATTCATCTTATTGGAGATTAATACAACCATCGTCAACCCATACAAGAGTTCCTATTAATAGACATATATATATGTATTCATTTGCTTTAAATCCAGAGGAACACCAGCCATCTGGTACCTATGATTTTAGTAAAATTGACCATCGTTACATTAGATTATTATTAAATCCCAAAAACCATTCAAATATAAATAGCAACACAAATGAATATATTATTAATGTATTTGCGACAAATTATAACGTTCTTAGCATTGAACATGGTGTTGCATCGATTGAATTTTTAACATAAATTAAATATGAATATATTATATAGTAATGAAAGAATCACAAAATACAATAGATCTATTTCAGATAGAGTTGGCCAATTTTTCCAAAACAATTGAAAAAGGGAAACTATCTATTAGTGGTATCATTGATAGTATAGATGAAATAAATATGATTAATCAAAATTCAAAGCAAGTCGGTACGGAAAATAATAAACCACAATGTTCTAAACAACAAAAAATAGTACAAATATGCAATAAAACAGACATTATTACAATTGTTAAACTTAATGTTGATTTGCAACATGGAATCGAATTACTTAAAAAAACATACGATAATCTTGACAAATCTGCATTGAATAAATTAAAGTTTATAACAGAATCATTTAATATAATTATAAATACAGGGATTTTACAAAGTGACATTATCACAATGTTTGCAAACATTCTTACTAAAATTTGTTATTCAAGCAAATGCATCTAAAGATGTTATGAAAATTAATTCATATTACTTGATTGAACAAGATATGGGTAACTATTAGCTGCGCCACTTGATACTTCAACTAATGCAGTTAATACTAGTATTGCTCCTAATTTTTTTTCATTTATATTTATACCCAAACTAACCATTTTTTCAAAATTTGTTAAAATAATAGTCTGAAGCCATCTTTTATTGATTGTCTGTTGTATTGTATTATTGTTAGTTGTATATACAGTTTGAGTTGATATTATATTGATTTTCTGCTGGGCTGTAAATTGACACCTATAATTCCATACATCCTCTGCAACCCTATACAATTTCTTTAATTGGCCTAACGATAAATCGAAAAACCATAATGAATCAGTATAATTATCTAATTGATCGATCCGATGAAATACGGATTCTCCCCATAATTTAAAATGTTCATCTGGACTTAATATATCTTTTTCCAAAATAAGACTAATTCCATTTCCAATCATTGTATCGATCCGTAATTGTGCTGCATCAATTGATTTTTGTGAAAAAATCAATCCAGTATAAGGGTTTTTCCAAGGTTTCTTATATTTATATAAGAATCTAATATCAAATCCATATACTATATCATATTCTGTTATAGAGAAAAAATAATGTAGTGGCATTAAATGCAACGATTCGAATTCTAATAAATCGGTGTCATTGACACAGTTACTTGTTCTTTTAATCAAATATCTTCTCCAATTTGACTGGATTTTAATAATAAATGTAATAGATGAATTAAACATTTTTATTCTATCTAAGTAATTCATCAATTTAATATATATATCCTTTTTCTTTAAACCACAATAATCAATATTATGGAATTTGCATGATTTTTTTAATAATTCATTTGTTGTTAATGCATAAGGTATATTATTTTCTCTAATTATATTAATTTCTTTATTAATTTCTTTATTGTGTATATGATCGATCCTGATAATATTTTTCATTTTTTTATGTATACCACAATACTCTGAGTTATTTTTTCTCTTATGAGTACATTGGGTAAACTTGTTTTTACTTTTTATTGACATACAGTATTTATTGTTAATCATTTTTTATATCTTATAAAATATATAAATATTTTGTTATTTAAATCAATTTTTATACTTTAAATAATATAAAAAAAAATTGATTTTACATTATTTAAAGATATACTACCAAATTAAATATATATATTATGCCTATTTTCATCAATGAATACGACTTTAATGTCAAAAACGTAACCTTTTCTACTCCAAAAAAGAGTAAAAAAGACAACAAACTTAGAAGTTATCTGCTTTACAACGGACAACAAGCATATTTCGAGACCCCATGGTTGAGACTACCATGGCCGATTTCTTCGCCATATCAAGACCCCGACAGTCTGACTAAACCGTGGGAAATTAGTTTCCAGGAAACAGCCTGTCAGGATTTTGAAACGGATGAAGAAAAACTTGCTCAAAAAGAAGTAGTAACCAAATGGTTTGATTCATGGAGAGATTTATATGATCCATTTATAGATTTTTGTGTTGAAAATTCTACTGAAATCTTCGGAAAAAAGTACAGTGTATCACAAAAAGAAGTTGTCATGGCTTTAGTTAGTCCATTTGTGAAAACAAATGGCGATTATCCAGCAAGACTTCGATCAAAAGTATATAACAGTAAGGGTGTACCGGATACAAAGGTTTACCAAGGAAGTCCAGAAGAACTTGATATCCCTGATTTTAAAACCTTAGTTAAACATACAACTAAAGGGTCGTTTATTAAACAATGTCTAATTCCAAATGTATACTTTATTAATAAAGGTGCGGGAATTAGTTTTTCGTCAAAACAAATCCTTTTACAGGAAAGCGATAACATTGACTCAGGTGCATTTGCATTTAATGTCACTTTCAAAAAGAAGGGTGTTGTGAAAAATAAAAACACAGACACAGTTAATGACACGTCTAATGACACGTCTAATGACACGTCTAATGACACAGTTAATGATACATCCAATAATCTAAAAAGCCTCAGCGTTTCAACAAAAGATGAAGACGGATCAAGTTCCGAAGAAATTGAAGACTCTGACGACGAGGAAGAAATCGTTGCATAATTTAAATTAATCCACAAATTAAAAACAATTAACAACAATTATAAAAACAAATATTATATAATAGTATAATATATGATTGATTATTTAGTAGAATTTATTGGAACATTCATTTTTTTATCTGTTATAATCGTGACTGGAAATCCGATTGCAATTGCAATGGCATTGGCAACAATGATTTATTTTGGTGGCAAAGTTTCAGGAGGACATTTTAATCCTGCTGTAAACGTCATGATGTATCTTAATAAAAAATTGAGTACAACTAAACTTATTGGACAAACTGTTGCACAATTACTTGGAGCTGTCGCTGCATTTATTTATTTTAAAGCAACGAATGTTAAAAAATAATTAATTATGACTTCGTTTCTCTACCATTTTTTTTACAAAATCTAATGAATAATTTTTTTGGAATACTTCAAAATTATTTACCAATCCATTTTTTTTAACATTCATTAATAACTCTTTTACATAATAATCGTTATCCAATGACTCATGTAATAAATGAAAAGATATTCCATGATAATTTGATAATTTTCGATTATTAATTTCAATATAATTAATTAACCTAGAATACTCGAATACATTGAATATTAAAACATCATTATAATACAATTGTATATGTGTATAAAAATATGGTATTTTACCAGTGTACTCTACATTGATTTCATCAAATACCATATCATATAAATTTTTTAATTTAGATATTAACCCTGGGGCATCAGCAGTAATAAAATCGTAATTCGAATTGTCAAAATAGGATGTACCCGTCATTAAATCATATGCCCGTCCACCTGTCAAAATAGTATCAGTTCCGATAGAGTCATCAAGTTTATTTAAATAATCAAAATGGTTGTTATTAGTAATAGGCGGCCTGGTATTGTGTGATATAAATTTAGTTAAAATTTTATTTTCAACTTTAATCCATTCTGACCAGTAATTTCCAAAATTAACCGGTAATGTATATTCATAATATAAATGTTTTAATGAATGTAATTTAATTCTATTAACATAATTAACTAAATCTTGTCTAAAATGTATAATTAAAACAGGTTGTAAATTTAACATGTAAATATAATGATACCGTTTTTTTACTGGTAATGAAAAAAAAACCTTATTTTTTGTTCGGTTATATTTCTTATATAGTTTTTTAAAAAACTCTAAAAAAAAAAATTATCTTTATCTGTAATTACTACAAAAGGCTTGTTTAAATTGGGACGTTTACTAGTGTATCCTAGCTCAGTTACTCCAAAAAAACTAATATTATTATTTATTAAAAAATTATGTAAATCTTTTATTGCAGGATACATCTTCTTGCGTTCATTTTGAATTGCGGTAATATAAAAATCATTCATCTGTTATAATGTTAATAGATTGATTTTATATAAAAAATGATTACATTAAGAATAAATAGGTCATGTATTATAACAAATGAACGATTTACAAATGAACGATTTACAAATGAACGATTTACAAATGAAACTTGATGTTTTAACATTAAATAATATGTCTTTTGATGATTTTATTGACCATAAAGTAACAAAAAGAATTTACAATTCATTGCAAAAAAATAATGGATATACCTACCCCACAACTATTGATAAATGGGGAATATATTTATCTAATTTTATTTTTTGCAATATTAAACCAATTGATAATAGACCCCAGGGAATTACTGATGGTGATTACATATTTAATATAGATACGGTTATTGCCAGACTATTAACAACAGGAGTACTTGTTGAATTCGAATATCAAAACACTATCATGTATAATATTGGATTAAATAGTGTATTTAAACCACGAACAAAAAAAAGAAATATTACAGATTATTTCGAACCTGCTGGAAAAAGAACAAAACTCACATAAGGGTTATTTATTTATAATATATTATAAATGAATATTTGGCACGAAACAACAGACGGTTCATATAATAATGAGAATATATTACCAGCAGTATCCCAGTTACCAATTGATGATAATAATATCAATGATTTTATTTATAACAATTCTTACAACGATGCTTATTTAAATATGAATGAAATAAACTCGCCAACTAATACACCAACTAATACATCAACTAATACATCAACTAATACATCAACCAATACAACAACTAATGTAACATACTCACATACAATTCATCCAATGCATACATATAATCCATATAATCCATATAATCCATCTCATCCACCAATTTCAGAGCCGACTGGATTATCTGGACAATCGGGTCCATATAGCCCCGCTGGTATAGATGATCTAAGTTCAGGTGATAATTCACATGGATTCGGTGAGTGTAATACACCCAACGGGGATATTGGATTAATAGATGAACGCATTGATACAAACTTAGTTATTAAAAACTTATTTATCAAATTAAATTCAACATTAAAAGATGTATCAAATAATGATAAAATTAATGATATTATAATAAATAGCATATTTAACAAAAAAGATGATATTGTCGATGAAATTAAAAAATTATTAGAATACAATAAAGATATCGATTTTAAAAAATTCAATGATTATACAATCTCAATGGAAATTTTAAATAATACTATAGGAGACCAGTTAGATGATACTAATACAAGTTGCGAAGAGATTGATACAATTATTTCTGAAAATATTTTAAACGAACTAACAAAAAAAACAGAAAAAACAGAAATTTTTAGTAAATGTATGAATGAAATTTTTAATAAATCAGGAGTTGATGTTATAAGTATGGTTGATGATAAAATCAAACTTAAAAAATATCACAAAGAAATATCAGTAGAATATGTTCATATAAGAAACCAAATTATTAAGTTATTACAGCAAATAAATATTAAAATGAAAGGATTACCTAATATAATAAAAATTTATTCATTTGAAGAAAATGATCGAATTATTTTTGAAAAAATATTAGAAAGAAGTGTATCTGACCATATTGATAAAATAAATAAATTACTTGAACAATACATTCCATGTAAAATAAAAATGATATTTATCATGAAATTTGTTAATAAATTAACAAATATTTCGAGTACAAATTGCAAAATTTGTTTATCAAATAAAAAAGTTTTTTATACAATATCTAACTGCGGGCATTGTTTTTGTAAAGATTGTATATTCCACCCAACAATCAGCAAATGCCCCAATTGTAGAGTTAAAATTAAAAGTAAAATTAGATTGTTTTTATAAAAATTGTTTTTATTTAAAGATTGTTTCAATATAATTATATAATAATTATTAATATAAAATGAGTTTTGGTTATTCCTTAAAAAAAAATGATTCTTTTCATAAAACAATTAAAAATGCGTTTACAAATAATGATGGTACATCTGCTTACCAGATTTTCATGAAATCGCCACAACGAAAAGCGTTGTGTAAAATTAACAAAAAAGATAAAGATATTACAAGACAATATATTGAATCAAATAATATTGACTTATTTGTTCATTCGGGTTATCTCTTTAATATTGGAGATGAACTTAAAAAATACCCTATTTCAACTGGAGTTGATGATATGATTAACGGACATTCAATTGGTGCAAAAGGCGTTGTTTTTCACGTTGGGAAACATTGTAAACGTTGTACAGTAGATGAATGTATTAATAGAATGGTTGTATATATAAATCTGATTATAGAAAAAACACTTGATATTCCAATTAAGTTTATTTTAGAAACTGGAGCAGGATGTGGGACAGAAGTATGTAGAACATTACATGACCTCAAATACATATACGATAACATTAAACATAAAGAAAAATTTGGATTTTGTATTGACACCTGTCATATTTATGCTTCTGGATTTGATATTAAAAATAAACCATATGAATACATTGAACAATTTGATGAAATTATAGGTTTAGATACTGTTTGTTTAATTCATCTAAATGATAGTAAGGGTGCTTTTAAAAGTTGCAAAGATAGGCACCAAAATCTAGGTAAAGGTGAAATTGGCGAATATGGTTTATCTATTTTTGTTACATATTTTTATAGCATTAACGTACCAATCGTATTAGAAACACCCACCGGGTTTGCTCGACAGTTTGATTTAATTTATATTAGAGATTGGATTAAATAAAATAAAATAATATTATAATAGTTCTTGTGCTACCGATCCAAATGATTCTCTACCATGTACAGGGATGTGGTTTTAATGGTACTCTGTCAAATTAAACCTAACATTATATAATAATTATATTATTTGGAAAGGTGTTGATTAAATTATAAGAAATAATAAGAAATAATAAAATATTAATTATAATTTTTCATACTCATATATGTATTATTCTGAGCCAACAATTAGCACATTTCCATATATGTTATATCCGACTATTTCGGTTGCTTTTACATTAACTTTTAATTCTTTGAGCTCGCCTTCTTCGTCAACATACATATACTTATTTTTTGTTAAAGGAATAATTGTAAAATATCCATTGACTATTTCTTGGATAATTGTAATATCAGGTTCAGTTTCATAATAAATAATTTCTTTGTTTTTTGTTTTTGTTTTTGTT
>MDTF01002113.1_pt1 | contig 13005 bp, 12 predicted proteins | sample 811191 | NCBI WGS metagenome assembly MDTF01 (sample SAMN05326649, study PRJNA326480) | marine metagenome | isolation source: seawater | place: Southern Ocean | collected 2011
CACTGTAAATTCTGAGTGCTGTAATTTAATTAATTTTAGATTTTTTAAGCTAACGCAATAAGCACTCCGCCTGAGGAGTACGGCCGCAAGGTTGGAACTCAAAGGAATTGACGGGGGCCTACAACGAGTGGTGGAGCATGTGGTTTAATGCGATAATCCGCGCAAAACCTTACCAGCCTTTGTAAATATAATGTTTTGTATTATTATTTTGAAAAATAACGATAATACAAGTACTAATACAGGTGTTGCACGACTGTCGTCAGCTCGTGTCGTAAGATGTTTGGTTCATTCCTTTAACGAGCGTAACTCTTATTTTTAAGTAATTTCATACTTTTTTAAAGAATTGGTATATAATTCTTTAGTTAAGCTATAAACAATACTCGGTCAATGATAAGTTGGAGGAAGGTAAGAATTAAGTCAAGTCACTGTGGCCCTTATAGGCTGGGCTACACACGTGCTACAATAAAAATTACAGAAACGTACTAAAATTAAACAGTATTTTAGTTAGTTAAAAATTTTTTTTCCGGATTGTAAGCTGTAACTCGTTTACATGAAGTTGGAATCACTAGTAATCGCAAATCAGAATGTTGCGGTGAATACGTATCTTGGCCTTGTACACACCGCCCGTCACATGCAGAGAACTAGTTTCACTTGAAAATTTAGTGAGTACAAAAAAAATGTATTTTTTTGTGGTTATTATATTCATTGCGAAATTGATAATTTGGATGAAGTCGTAACAAGGTAGCTGTACGGGAACGTGTAGCTGGAATAAGATGAAATAGTTCAGTTGGTCAGAACTTTGGGATCATAATCCAAGTGTCGGGGGTTCAAATCCCTCTTTCATTAATTAGAATATAACGATGATTATAAATATATTATTTTACATATTTTCCGCAATAATGTTATTAAGTTCTTTAATGGTTATTGCTGTTCAAAACTCCGTATATTCCGTTTTATTTTTAGTTTTAAGTTTCGTGTCTGCAGCATGTTTATTATTACTTTTTGAATGTGAGTTTATAGCTTTGATGTTTATTATAATTTATGTGGGTGCAATAGCAGTATTGTTTTTATTCATAGTAATGATGTTAGACGTAAAAATTGCTACTATTAATAAAGATAGTTTAAAATACTTTCCCGTAGGATTTGTAATCGGCAGCATATTTTTAATTGAAATATTTTTGATAATAACTGAAAATTTTAGTCCAAATCCTTACGAGGATTTCTCGACAAGTAATTTTTACGTAAATTGGTACGACAAAACGGACTTTTTTACTGACATAGATTCTATTGGTCAGATAATGTTTACTCAATATGTATTACAATTTTTAATTGCTGGTAATATACTTTTGTTGGCAACGGTTTCAGTAGTAGTTTTAACTATAAACACCAAAGCTAAAAACAAAAAACAAATAATTTTTAAACAGGTATCAAGAAATCATACAAACGTATTATTAGTAGATTAATCAAAGCTTATAGCTCAATTAGGTTAGAGCATACGCTTGATAAGCGTAAGGTTAGTAGTTCAATTCTACTTAAGCTTAAAAGTATCATATGATAACTGAAACAATATTATTTAGAGAAATAAGCATTTTTCCAGAATTATTTTTAGGTATATCTTTAGTCTATTTAGTATTACACGGTTCGTTTGTTTCGATGCGGATATCGCGTCCTTTAATTCAAAGTTCTATGGTGTATTTAGGAACTTTAGTGTTATTTTTGTCCATACTCCTTTTAATAAACGACAAGTTATACGTATTGGAGCTTGGTTTGTTTAATAACACAGTATCCAACGACTATGTAAGTTTTTCGGCAAAACTTATTATAGGCGTCATTTCTTTATTATGTTTATTAATGGTTCAATCTTATTTAATTTCTCAACGTTTAAATCAGTTTGAATATGTTTTACTATTTTTATTTTCGGTTTTGGGATTATTTTTGTTATGTTCTTCGAATGACTTAATAACAGCATATTTGGCCATAGAGCTGCAGAGTTTAGCATTTTACGTACTAGCAGCCTTTAATAGAAACTCAACTTTTTCTATGGACGCCGGTATAAAATATTTTATTTTGGGCGCGTTTTCTTCTAGCTTATTTTTATTTGGGTCTAGTTTAATTTATGGTGCGTCTGGTACGGTCAATTTCAGTGAATTGAGAGATTTGTTTTTCCACGTAATACCGGGTAGTCCTACAGAAATATCAACAGTTTTTCCTTTAGAAGCTTTTTCTGAGTTACATTATCACAGTTTAATCATGGCCCAATTCAATTATGATTTAAGTCTTAATCTGATAAGTAAAACTGATTCGTTAAAGTCATTTTCTCTTATGTCTGAAGAGCTCTCGCACTTTGATTTTAACGTTTTGATTGATCAGGTATCGGCTTTCGATTGTATTTCAGAAAAGTATAATTGGTTGTTATTATCGTTAATTATAACTTTCAAAGATTTTGAATTAGGGTTCTTATTGCATGAGTTCTATTTGTTTAAGGATTTAAACCCTTCCTCAACGCACTCGGGTTTTTCAAGTATTTTATCTATATGTGATATTGTTCATGTCTATTTGGGAAATGTATTTTGGCACGACCCTTTTTTCAGCGTTGAGTTAGTTAAATTCGCTTTATTGTTCATTCTAATAAGTTTATTCTTCAAATTGGCCATTGTCCCGTTTCATACTTGGGCTCCGGATGTATACGAGGGTTCTCCTTCATCGTCAACGTTTTTTTTTGCTGTTGTTCCTAAAATTGCTATCTTCGTACTTATGTTGAGGATTTTCTATTTTAGTTTTTACGGTTTAATTGACAGTTGGCGTTATGTTGTAGGGACCGCTATAGTTTTAACCGTTTTAATTGGTTCTTTTGGGGGGTTGGAACAAAGAAAGCTAAAAAGTTTATTAGTTTACAGTTCGATAAGTCACATGGGTTATTCGTTAATAGCTTTTAGCTCGGGTACTTTTGATAATATACAAGTATTATTTTGTTATTTGGTGGTTTACAGTTTTTCAGGTTTGTGTATTTGGTCGATTTTTATTCTAACTAGGGTTAAAAACAATAGGTTAAAAAAACAGAATAAAGATCTTGCCGATTTAGTTTTATTAGGCAAGTCCAATTATACTTTAGCGACTTTTTTGTCTGTCATACTTTTTTCTGTGGCAGGTTTTCCGCCTATGATAGGATTTTTAGTAAAAATAAATGTGTTTTTGACGGCTATCGAGTCGTCAATGTATTTTATCGCGTTAGCCAGTATTTTATGCAGCGTAGTGGCTACTTTTTTTTATATACGTATAATTAAGATTTTATATTTTGAAAAAGTTATAGTGGGTAAATTATACTATCCTATTTCTAGTGAGCGAGTTTACGTGTTGTCTGCTTTATTATGGGCATCCGTATTATTATTTATAAATCCTACGTTGTTATTCCTTTTTTCTCATAAATTCGGCTTATTATTTACGTCTAGCGGTTTTTAGAAAACCTTATATTAAACATTTTTAGCTCAGTGGATAGAGCAACAGTTTTCTAATCTGTCGGCCATAGGTTTGAATCCTATAAAATGTAAATATAATTAAAATGTTATTAACTCAAAATATATTGCTATTTACTTTAATGTTACCTTTAGCAGGAAGCTTCTTATTGCTAATTAGTCCGTTTCAAAACAAAAGTCTTTTAAAATCGATAGTGCTTAATTTTTCGTGCCTAACTTTCATTTCATCTTTATTTCTTTGGGTATTTTTTGATAAATCCGTGGGTACTTTTCAGTTTGTAGACAAATTTTTGTGGATACCTATTTTAAATATCAATTTTCCTTTGGGCGTTGACGGAATTTCGGTATTTTTTGTTATATTGACTACTTTGTTAATACCTCTTTGTCTATTGGCTAGCTGGGACAGTATTCAAACTGATTTAAAAAAATACTTTATGGCTTTTTTAATAATGGAATTTTTTTTAATAGGGGTTTTCTGTATTCTAGATTTATTGTTATTTTACATATTTTTTGAAAGTGTACTTATTCCTATGTATTTAATCGTTGGTGTTTGGGGATCACGTGAACGAAAAATTCGTGCAGCTTATTTTTTTTTTCTTTACACGCTACTCGGGTCGGTTTTAATGCTATTATCTATTTTATACATTTATTATCAGACAGGAACTACAGATTATGAGGTTTTATTGTCCTTCGTGTTCTCTCCTTCGGAGCAAAAAATAATTTGGTTATCTTTTTTTATGTCATTCGCAACGAAAGTCCCGATGGTGCCTGTTCATTTATGGTTACCCGAAGCACACGTTGAAGCACCGACAGCTGGGTCAGTCATTTTAGCTGGCGTATTACTTAAATTAGGTACTTACGGGTTTATACGGTTTTCGTTCCCTCTTTTGCCTGAAGCGTGCTTTTATTTTACGCCTTTTGTTTATGCACTATCCGCAGCGGGTATAGTGTACGCTTCTTTTACAGCAATTCGACAGACGGATTTTAAAAGAATAATAGCTTACACTTCAGTAGCTCATATGAATTTAGTTATTGTTGGGCTGTTTAGTTTTAACGTGATTGGCATAGAAGGTGCGATTTTACAAAGTTTAAGTCATGGTTTTGTTGCTAGCGCTTTATTTTTAATAATAGGTGTTGTTTATGACCGCCACCACACTAGAATGGTTAAGTATTATGGTGGATTAGTGCACACGATGCCTTTATATATTATGATATTTTTGTTTTTTACTATGGCTAACATAGGGTTACCTGGAACTGGGAGTTTTGTAGGTGAATTCCTAATTTTAATAGGGTCTTTTAAAACGAACACTACCATTGCGTTCATAAGTGCCACCGGAATGATAATAGGGGGATGTTATTCTTTATTTTTATTTAATCGAGTAGCTTATGGCAATTTAAAAACTCAATATTTTAAACATTATTTAGATATCAATAAACGTGAATTCTTCATTTTTTTTCCTCTTATACTGGGTACGTTAGTAATGGGCGTTTATCCAAACGTTTGGTTAGAATCTATACATTTTAGCGTGAACACGTTAATTGAGATCATGTATTTCTGACGTAATAAATGGTGTATATAATGGAAACTGAAATTTCAAATACCAGAAACGTACGTAAGTCTCTTGAGGAAATTTACGGGTTAGGTAAAAAACGTTCTAATTTAATTTGCAATAAGCTTGGCATAGCTCCTAGTTTTAAAACTTCTCAATTGTCTCAATCTCAGGTAAATGGTATTATGAAGAGTTTAGAGAGTTCGGAATTCATACTTACTTCTGATTTGAGAAAGTCACAAATAATAGCGTCAAAAAATTTAATACGTATTAAGTCTATTAAAGGTTTGAGACGTTTGAGAGGACTGCCGGTTAGAGGTCAAAGAACTCATACAAACGCAAAAAACTGTCGTTCTAGGAAAAACCTATAATTTTACATTTATTATGAAATTAACATACAAATTAGAGAAACCTGTTTTCGAGACGTTTTCAAAATCTCTTGATTCAGGAAATAATTCAAGTTTCATGGCGTCTTTTGTAACTAAAACTTTACGGTGGAATAATAATTACGTATTGTCGTTTGTTGATAATCACATTATCCATTACCCAAGTCCTATTAATCTAACTTATGCTTGGAGTTTTGGTTCATCGGCAGGAATATGTTTAGTGATTCAGATACTTTCAGGAATTTTTTTGGCTATGCATTACACTCCTCATATTGATTTAGCGTTTAGTAGCGTAGAACATATCATGCGAGACGTGAATAACGGTTGGCTAATACGTTACATTCATGCCAACGGTGCTTCGATGTTTTTCATCGTAGTTTATTGTCATATTTTCCGTGGATTATATTATGGATCGTATATTCAACCTCGTCAATTACTTTGGTGTTCCGGAGTTTTGATTTTAATTTTGATGATGGGAACGGCTTTTATGGGGTACGTTCTACCATGGGGTCAAATGAGTTTTTGGGGAGCTACCGTTATTACTAGTTTGGTTACTGCGGTTCCCATAGTAGGCCAATCCATTGTAGATTGGTTATGGGGAGGCTTTACGGTTAATAACGCTACTCTTAATCGATTTTTTAGTTTACATTTCGTACTTCCGTTTGTTATAGCTGGAGTTACGGTTTTACATTTAGCTTTATTACACAAAGACGGTTCCAATAATCCGTTAGGTGTAGATAGCGGGGTAGATAAAGTTCCTTTTTATCCGTATTTTTTTGTCAAGGATTTATTCGCCTTTTTTTGTTTTTTGCTTTTTTTTGCGATGTTTGTTTTTTATTTCCCAAATACTTTAGGACACCCTGATAATTACATTCCAGCGGATCCTATGCAAACTCCTGCTCACATTGTCCCCGAATGGTACTTCTTACCTTATTACGCAATTTTAAGGTCTATACCAGACAAGTTAGGCGGAGTTGTGGCTATGGGAGGCTCTTTAGTGGTCTTCTTTTTAATACCATTCACCAATATGTCTGAAGTTCGAAGCACTACTTTTAGACCCTTATTCAAGATTTTTTATTGGTTACTCGTCACCGATTTTTTGATTTTAGGTTGGGCAGGCCAAAAACCGGTTAAAGATACTTATGTTATAGTAGCACAAGTCGCTACCGCTTATTATTTTTTATTTTTTATTGTTTTAATACCTCTTATTGGTATCATAGAAACTCGTTTAGCTCATTACAAAAATTAAAATGTTACTGACCCCATTAGAACAATTCCAAGTTATTTCTCTTTGGACTATTAAATTGTTTTGTTTAGATTTCTCGTTAACAAACATGTTGTTTGTCAACGTTTTAGTTTTATTGTTTTTAAGTTCTATGGTTAACTTTTCGACATCCAAATCTAACGGTGCTTTAGAATTTTTTTTAATACCAAACGCATGGCAATTGTTACTTGAAACCGTTTACGAAGTCGTTGCACAATTAGTGTTTGATAATTTAAATGAGGAAGGTGAAAAATACTTTCCTTTTATAACGGTAATTTTTACGTTTATTTTGTTTAATAATTTAATTGGTTTAATTCCTTATAGTTTTACGATAACTAGTCATTTAATTATTACATTCATCTTATCGTTTTCAATTTTTATTGGGGTAATAATAATATGTGTAAAAAGACATAAGGCAGAAATGTTCTCTATTTTTTTACCTGCTAATACCTCATTTGGTTTAGCTTTATTATTAGTTCCTATTGAGCTAATTTCGTACGTATTTAAACCAATAAGTTTAGGTGTTCGGTTGTTTGCTAATTTGATGGCAGGCCATACTTTACTAAAAGTTATTGTAGGGTTTGCTTGGAGTATGATTATGTTAGAAAATTTTATGGCGTTCATGCATTTAATACCACTTTTAGTTTTAGTTATTTTAATGGGTCTTGAATTAGGAGTGGCTGTTATTCAAGCTTACGTTTTTACGGTTTTAATGTGCATTTATTTGAACGAGAGTATAAATATAGCGCATTAGGTTTTAATTTTAATACACAAATGATATTTCAGATAAAATGTGACAGCCCTGATTTCTGGCAAACTTATTTACAAGAACCTGCAAGTATTTCTATGGAAGGTATCTTAGTGTTTAATAAGCACTTACTTTTTTTATTAACCGTTATAGTTTTATTTGTAGCTTGGTTATTAATATATACTATCTATTATTTCATTGAATTTAATAATAAATACAATTCCAAATTCGTTCATTCAAAAGAATTAGAAATCGTATGGACCGCTATACCTGCGTTAGTTCTTTTAGTTTTATCGACCCCCTCTTTTACGTTATTGTATGCGATGGACGAAATTGCGGAACCAGAAATATCTTTGAAAATTTTAGGTCACCAATGGTTTTGGAGCTATGAAATTTCGGACTTCAATTCATGTCAAAAACAGGAACAGAGTTTAAAGTATGTTTGTTACATGATGGTTTTAGACGGTGTTCCTAAAACTAAACAAGGGTATTTTAGGTTATTAGAAACCAACAAACGAGTTATCTTACCAACCAACACTCATTTAAGGTTATTAGTGACAGCTGCTGACGTGCTGCACAGTTGGACCATACCTTCGTTTGGTCTAAAAGTTGATGCTTGTCCCGGCAGATTAAATCAAGTAAGTTTATTCATTAAACGAGTTGGAGTTTTCTTCGGTCAATGTAGTGAAATTTGTGGAGTCAACCACGGATTTATGCCTATAGTTGTTGTTTCATTGCCAACGTTGCAATTCCATTATTACGTTATGACTAAATTAGAGTTAGGTTAATTTAGTACGAAAATATATCAATGACATTGAAAAAAAAAACACTTAAAAAACGAATTAAAAATTTTACTATAAATTTTGGGCCGCAGCATCCTGCTGCTCACGGGGTTCTAAGATTAGTCTTAGAACTAAACGGCGAAGTTGTAGAACGCGCTGACCCTCACATAGGTTTATTACATAGAGGAACTGAGAAGTTAATCGAATACAAAACTTATTTACAAGCTTTACCTTATTTCGATAGACTAGATTATGTTTCTATGATGGCCCAGGAACACACATTTTGTTTAGCGATAGAAAAACTGTGTAACGCCAAAATACCTCCCAGAGCACAATATATAAGAGTATTATTTGCGGAGATTACCCGAATTCTAAACCATCTATTGTCCGTAGGTTGCCATGCTATGGACGTTGGTGCTATGACTCCGTTTTTGTGGTCTTTTGAAGAGCGTGAAAAGCTAATGGAATTTTATGAAAGGGTCTCCGGTGCCAGAATGCACGCGGCTTATTTCAGGCCTGGTGGCGTTTCTATGGACTTACCCGCAGGCTTACTTAATGACATATTTTTATTTGTTGATCAGTTTGTTATCAGACTTGCAGAAGTAGAGGATATGTTGACTGATAACAGAATTTGGAAACAACGGCTTGTGGATATAGGTGTAGTGACCGTTGAGGATGCGTATCAATGGGGATTCAGTGGAGTTATGTTGAGAGGGTCTGGGGTTAAATGGGATTTGAGAAAAAGTCAACCATACGAGATATATGACAAAATGAAATTTAACGTGCCAATAGGTACGAACGGGGATTCGTATGATAGATATTTAGTGAGAATAGTAGAAATGAGGGAGTCTTTAAAAATAATTGAACAATGTTTGGAACAAATACCTACGGGTATAATTAAGAGCAGTGATAAAAAATTTACACCCCCTTCACGTAAAAACTTAAAACAGTCTATGGAATCGTTAATACACCATTTTAAGTTGTATACTCAAGGATTTGTCGTCCCTTATAGTGAAACCTACACTGCTAGTGAGGCGCCTAAAGGGGAATTTGGAGTGTATTTAATATCTAACAACACTAACAGGCCTTACCGTTGCAAAATTAAAGCTCCTGGTTTTGCTCATTTACAAGCTTTAAATTTTATGTCTAAAGGACATTTAATAGCTGATGTTGTTACTATAATAGGTACGCAAGACATCGTTTTTGGGGAAGTCGATAGATAGGATGAATATTATTACAACGATCGTTTTAAAGGAAGTTGTTATTCATTCGGACGGTTGTTTAAACATGCGTTATTGTATGTTTACAACTAAAAAACTTCAAAAAATACGTAGTCTAGAAAAAGATCACAAATTTTTTCAAAAATCATTCAAAAACACGACTTTAACGAAAAAAAAAGTTGCTTATAGAAACAAAATATTTTAATTGAAACAAAACATGGTTAAAGAATTAGTTATAGAAAATCTTAAGTCTCTTGTCAGAATATGCCCTATAGAGAAAATAAAAATCTTCAAATACAACTTAATCGTAATTGTTAAGCCGTCTGTTTTAGTAGACGTGTTAAAATTTTTCAAATATCATGTTCTTTATCAATTTGAAATATTAACTTGCATTTCTGGAGTAGATTACCCTATGAATAAGCACAGATTTAAAATAGTATACGAGTTGTTAAGTGTACGTTACAATTTTAGAATACGGATAAAAACGTTTACGCACGAACTTGTTATGATAGATTCGTGTGAAAAAGTATTTTTAGCGGGAAGTTGGTATGAATGCGAAATTTGGGATATGTTTGGAGTTTTCTTCAAAAATCATTCTAATTTAAAACGTATATTAACTGATTACGGGTTCGAAGGTTATCCTTTGCGAAAAGATTTTCCGTTAAGTGGTTTTATTGAAATGAGATACAACGAAATTGAAAAAAGAGTAGTTAACGAATCGTTAGAATTATGTCAAGAATACAGAACTTTTTCATTTCTTTCTCCTTGGGAATTAAAACGTATTTAAATAAATTTGCCATGAAAAAACTTATTAGCAGATCAAAAAAGAAACGGTTAAATAACCATACTGTTGAAAAAGAAAGAGTTATTTTTAAAAGTTTGTCGCATAATACTAATTTAATAAAAATTTGCAGATGGAAAAGTGTTTTGAATTTGACTAAAACCTCGTCAACTTCTACTCAACTTACTAAACGTTGTATAATAACGGGACGTAAAAACATTTTTAATAAACATTACAAATTATCGAGGATACTTTTCTTAAAGCATGCAAGGATAGGTTCAATATCAGGTTTAGTTAAAGCAACTTGGTAATAGATTCAACTCAATAAATGACATTAATTACTAATTTAAATTCAATATACAGTTTTGTAACTCGATGGCTTTTCTCAACAAACCATAAAGACATAGGTACTTTATATTTAATATTTGGCGCAATTTCTGGAGTAGCCGGAACAGCTTTATCTTTATATATCCGAATAAATTTAGCTCAGCCTAATAGTGAGTTTTTATCCCATAATCACCATTTATATAACGTAATAGTAACAGGACACGCTTTTGTAATGATTTTTTTTATGGTTATGCCAACCTTAATAGGGGGATTTGGTAACTGGTTTGTTCCTTTAATGATTGGTGCTCCCGATATGGCTTTTCCTAGAATGAATAACATAAGTTTTTGGTTATTACCACCTTCGTTATTATTATTAATTGCATCTGTTTTAGCTGAAGCCGGTGTAGGTACAGGTTGGACTGTGTACCCTCCTTTATCAGGAGGTACTGCTCACTCAGGTGGGGCTGTAGATTTAGCTATTTTTAGCTTACACGTGTCTGGTGCATCTTCTATTTTAGGTGCGATAAATTTTATTTGCACAATTTTTAACATGCGAATAAAAAGTCTTGCTTTCCATAAACTACCTTTGTTTGTTTGGGCTGTACTTATAACGGCGTTTTTATTATTACTATCTTTACCCGTTTTAGCGGGCGCCATTACTATGCTTTTGACAGATAGAAACTTCAACACCACTTTTTTTGATCCTGCTGGAGGCGGAGACCCAGTATTGTACCAACATCTATTTTGGTTTTTTGGCCACCCCGAAGTTTATATTCTAATTTTACCAGGATTTGGTATAATTAGTCATATAGTAGTTAGTATGGCTAGAAAACCTATATTTGGTTATTTAGGTATGGTATACGCTATGTTTTCAATAGGTGTTTTAGGGTTTATAGTTTGGGCTCACCACATGTATACTGTAGGTTTAGACATAGATACTCGAGCGTATTTTACTGCGGCAACTATGATAATAGCTATTCCTACCGGTATAAAAATATTTAGTTGGTTAGCAACATTATGGGGCGGTTCAATTGATTTAAGAGCGCCTGGTTTATTTGCTATAGGATTCATATTTTTATTTACAGTAGGGGGAGTTACTGGAGTAGTTTTGGCTAACTCAGGTATTGATATAGCTTTACATGACACTTATTACGTAGTAGCACATTTTCACTACGTATTGTCAATGGGAGCAGTGTTTTCCATGTTAGGCGGGATTTATTTTTGGTTCGACAAGATACTTGGAGTAAGATATTCCGAAATTTTAGCTAAAATACATTTTTGGGCGTTTTTCGTAGGAGTTAATTTAACTTTTTTCCCTATGCACTTTTTAGGAGTAGCTGGAATGCCAAGACGGATACCGGATTACCCAGATGCTTTCGCAACTTTCAATAAAATTGCTTCTTGGGGTTCTTATTTATCAGCCATATCGTCACTTTTCTTTTTTTTCGTCGTTTATGAAGCTATTTCTTCTAACAGAAAAATAGACCATAAATTTGTTTAATTAAATTCTAATTTGGGATGTAGCCAAGTAGGTAAGGCCTTCGTTTTTGGTACGATCATTCAAAGGTTCAAATCCTTTTATCCCATTATGTTGTAACAAACTTTTAAAAAAGCAATTAGCTCAATGGTAGAGCATCTCGCTTACAACGAGGTTGTTAGGGGTTCAAATCCGTTATTGCTTAACTTTGAAATGTATTTAACCATAATTTTTTTACCTTTAATTGGTTCTAGTCTCGCTGGTTTATTCGGAAGAAAACTAGGTCCTAAAGGTTCAAGCATAATTTCAGTAACTTGTTTAATAATAACGTTTTGTTTCGCTTTTTTCGCTTTCTATGAAGTTGCTTTAATAGGAAGCCCCGTTTATATAAAATTAACTACGTGGATAAACTCAGAAGTTTTACATGTTGATTGGGGTTTTCAGTTTGACACACTAACCGTAGTTATGTGCTGTGTAGTAACGTTCGTATCTTCACTTGTTCATTTATACTCCACAGAATATATGTCTCATGATCCCCATTTGCCCAGATTTATGTCTTATTTATCTTTATTTACTTTTTTTATGCTAATACTTATAACAGCTGACAATTACGTACAAATGTTTGTAGGATGGGAAGGGGTCGGTCTTTGTTCATTTTTACTTATAAATTTTTGGTTCACTCGTATACAAGCCAATAAAGCTGCAATCAAAGCAATGGTTCTAAATAGAATAGGTGACTTTGGTTTAGTGCTAGGTATATTCACTATTTTTATCAATTACAAAGCGGTAGATTACGCCACCGTTTTTGCTTTAACGCCCTTTTTCGTTAATCAAGGTCCCGTTTTTTTAAATTTAACATTAATTGACATTATCGGAATATTTTTATTTGTTGGCGCGACAGGAAAATCGGCTCAAATTGGTTTGCATACATGGCTTCCTGACGCGATGGAGGGCCCCACCCCTGTATCAGCGTTGATACATGCTGCGACTATGGTAA
>MDTF01014061.1_pt1 | contig 13004 bp, 7 predicted proteins | sample 811191 | NCBI WGS metagenome assembly MDTF01 (sample SAMN05326649, study PRJNA326480) | marine metagenome | isolation source: seawater | place: Southern Ocean | collected 2011
GACAAATCTCTTGAGTAAAGGTTTGATTGGCACCTTCTACACCCCCGCTTGCAATAACTTCATTTACCCCTTCATCATATACTTCCCAAGAAGTCTCACCAGGCCAATTATCTGCGTTGATAATCAACGTTACAGTGTCGTAATCTGAATCTAGATTTGTGGTTGTAGAAGCTGAATTATTAGTTCCATCTCCGTCAATTTGACTGTTCACACTTAACAAGCTGAGCGTGATGTCATTGTTAGTCTGCATAAGATTATCATCAATGGTTACAGTCACTGTCCCCACCCCTTCGAACGGCACATCTACCGCTGAATTAATAACGTCTAAAACAAATCCATTAACAACCACTTGAATTTGCACATTGGTAATCATTGTTTCTCCTAGGTTAGTTATGACAGCATCTAATTCCACTTCGTCATTACAAACAACGGCCAAGTCGCCAATTGAAATCGACCCATCCAATACATGGACTTTACTTAAAATATAGGTTAACGTATCATTATTAATATATTCATCATCTATATGAGAAACGACACCTGTGATGTTATAATCCCCAATAGCTGAAAAATCTTGTGGAATTGTGAATTGGAAATCAGCATCTGAAAAAGGTTCAATTGTTTCGTTAATAGGCATGGTTTCCACCAATTGATCATCGACAAATAAAGAAATATCAAAATCGCTCATATCGTTCAATCCTGTATTGGCAATTCTCACCGTCACTAACTCATTGTTTCCTAAACTTGAAGAAGATTGAGGATCTAGAAATTCGGTTATACCTAAATCACTATTGGCTTTAACATCTGCCCAAAAGGAAACCCAAGGTCTTGCTTGTTTTATTACCAGTTGATCTTCAGAAGTTACCTTATACTCTATATCCATTGAGAATCCTTCTGCTCCCTCAACATCGTACAAGATGCCAAATTCATCATGAATAACGGTAAGGTATTCTCTCATTAAATCTAGATATACCTGATCCATTATCAGCTCACCTGGCTCCACTAAGTTGGACAATCCCAACACGAGATAACCACCACCTTGTAAAGGATTTTCATACAACAAAATTTCCTCTGGCACGGTGTTCGGATCTGGGTTTGTAATCAATGACTCTCCTACTTGTGTGTTTAGATAAAAGGTACTGTCTGTTTCGTAAATAGGGTCAATACTAATCCCTACGCCATTAGATAATTCCTCTTCAAAATTGGGGTGGCACAGCACTCCCATAGCTGCTATGTAGTGATCAACACGATAAAAATCTCTTTCTTCATATGCTCTAAAATTCCACATACTAGCATAGACTTGTTTGATGGATTTTTTGATATGTCCTTCATCGAGATGTTGGGTTTTGGAAGCGTATAAGCCCGCACCACTAAATCCCGGTAAATCCTCATTATTCGTGCTTGAGCGGCATCTAACAGCAGTACCCACTGGGAAATCATCATGCATGGCTTGTAAATCATCCAGCATCCACTGAGGCATGGGTGCATCTTTAATGTCTCTTCTAAAATCGGTCAAACGCTCAATTCGAAAATTTATATCAGTTTGGAACGTAGGATTATCTATCATGACTTGCGCCTCCTGATAGAAATTATTGAATAGCATAAATTCATCATAGTAGTAAAACGGAATTCCAAAACCATCGGGTATCGTGCCACTTGGGAACCCAAAGGTTCTCATGGTTGAAACGTTAGAACATTTGGCTCCAAAGGCAGCAGACATCTCAAAATCAATGTCATCTAGGGGTAAGATATCTGTAATACTTAAATCTCGAATTGGGATTTGTGGTTCTGTTGGTCTGAGGTCTTCATACCAGGCATTCACTTCATCCAAAGTGGCTTCTCTTATTTGGAATGTCTCATTTTCTACTTTGTAATAAATGTAGTTTCCTAACAGATTTGCTATTGAATCAATCGACAAAGGGTCTGCGATATAGGCATTAGGAACATTGTCTTGAATGGCTCTTAAGTTAACGTGCGACAATGGAGTCTGTATAACAGAAGTTATGATTCCACCAACTCTAGGTAATGAATTTGGTAATGCGTCATAGAGAACAACATCTCTACTCCCAGGTGTTTCACTAAGATCCTCCATATGTTTAAAGAAGCCATATCCTTCCGCTTCATGAAAAGGGATATAGTTGATTTCAGCGAAAACATCAGATTCTAAAACAACATCTATTCTAGAATCTACAAATTCATCAGCGTAATTATTGAGGTAGTCGTTTTCATCATTCTGTCCAATAAAATGGTTCATGCTGTTCTGAAGAAAAGGCATGTTGGCTGCCAACAACTCATATGTTCTTTGGGTAGCTTCAAAATCATATGCATTTCCGAAAGAGAAGTTAAATGAATAGCTTCCTATAACCCCATTTGGAAGAATGTCACTAGGATTAAAAACGATTTCTCCAGAGCTATCATCTCCATCTACCGTGGCACCAATTCCATTGAAAAAAGCCGCATGTATATAATAGGTATTACTATTGATAAAATAAATCTTTGGCTCAGGAGTATCTCTATCAAGTATTCCGAACTTAACATACAATTGGCCATCTAGAAATGGAGCCCACCCGACATCATTTACTGTAGCCAAATCCATAAAAGTCTCAGCATCCGGAATGGAGGTGGCGCCATCCTCAAGTGCAATTGCATCTGCATAGTTGATAGGAGCATCTGTAGGCATGTTATTAAACTCTGTAACGTCATCTATACCATCTCCGTCATAATCATCTGGGGTAGCTATATCATGTTCTGTTATAGAATAGTTCTCCAAAGGATAGGCTGCTACTGGTTCAGAAATCACCATAGTTCCATCAACACCTAGAGTCATAGAGGTGGCCCAGTTAAACGTAGGACTATGCTGTGCATGCAACATATAATACTTATCTGATTGGGCTTGAATTGATAGTTGTACTTGACCAATACTATTTACCGAATAATTATCTATTGGTACGTCTTGTGAGAAACAAAAATTATATAAGGAGATGGAACAAACAAGTAGTGAAATAATTCTCTTAATCATTGTGTAAATTTTAGGCCGTGATTTTAAAGTGTTTAAATGTACTGAATATATATATATATCGTTTTTTTGGGCATATTGGATTTAATTATCCTTGAAAAGGGGCCAAACTATTTTACCAAAACTAGAACTATATCTTTTATGGACATTGAAGTAAACAAAAGGGTTGCTTGACGCAATTTTGATCCTGCCATAGACAAACAGAGTGCAGGCCATTTATAATTCAATCATTACAGACAAATGAAGAATGTAATAAATGAAGTCGACCGCATTTTTTATAAAAAACTACTTGATAAATGCGATCATAAATATCTAAGTCAATATCGCCTATATCCTCCTCAATCAAAAGACCGGCTAAAACTCCTGTAGTGTAACTATGCCCAATAACCAGAGCGTCTTGTTTTCTATCAATTAACATTTCTGAAAAACATTCAAGATCGCTAGCACTATACTCCTGAATCTCTAGTTCTTTAGATTGAGCTGTGGGCAGTGCTGTTTTTTTAGTTCGACCATAGTCTGTAGAGTAAATCGCCTCAATAGCTACATCTTTAAGAAAATTATCTAAAAACGCTGATCTTTGATCACCACATTTAGTAAGTGGAGGGTCATAGGAGTTGGATGAAAAATCTTTTTCTGAATGCCTAACTAAATATATTGTAAATATATTGTCGTGTTTCTGAGCACTAGCGCCCAATTGAAACCCAAGAATTATTAAAATTATTATGAAGTATTTGTTCGTCATTAAGTGTGTGTTGGCTAACGTTTAGTATAAGCTGTCGTTTTAATGCCGCTTATACATTGTTATGGGCTTTTATTCACTTTCAATATATACTCATATCAAGTTCATAGAAGTCTTTAATTTCTGACAACTTGATTAGTCTGTTTACTTTTATATTTTCCCATGTCTCCGTAAAAACTTCATCTCCACCTTCTGTATTTTCATTTGTATTAACTTTTTTCTGTTTCTTTTTTGTTAAAAAGTTAATGCTCGTTTCGCTGTCAACTACTGCACCTCCATTAACTTCATCAAAACCAATCAATTCAAAATCCGAATTCTGATATCTAAAGGTGTATTGCCAATACCCATATCTACCATGACTATAGAGAGCATATAAATTTCCTTTACTAATTTCAATTGACAATTCTGGTGGAAAATAAACACCACCGTCTTCGTTTTCTGAAGAAAAGCATTCGTCATTTTTTATAGCCAATTCGTAATGGTCATTTTTATTTAATAGAATTATAATACCTCTCCGGTTTCGGTCTACTTTTTCGTCAAATTGATTTACTACGATATTGCCTTTATTAGTTCCTTTGATTATGAGGACACAATCCAATACCCCGTCCTTATTTAAATCACCATTTATCTTTTCAAAGACCACATACCCTTTCGGCAAGAAGTCAGATGGTTGTTGCTTCTCTTTAACTTGTCCGAAAACGGTTGTTGTCCATGTCAGTAGTAAAATTATCAGTAATTTATTCATTGCGTGTCTCTGTTTTTTATAATTGCACATAACCGTACGTGTATGTGCACTGGTGCACATATCCACACTATATCTTTCGTGTAGCTAATCTACTAAAAAAGCTCATTCCAACCCCGAACACACTACGAAATTTAACTACTACCAACTGACGCACAACGTCTTAATTTGTTTTCTAGAATAGATAAGTTAAGAATATTTTTGGTAGACCCGCTCCCTTAACAGTATACAATACGTATAATATGCACTTGATAGTTTATGCGTTTAAAAACGTAATTCCACAAAAAAACCCCATCCAACTAAGGAAAGGGTTCTTAAAATAGGGTGTACTAGAATCTTCTTATTGCACCGCGGATTATAAGCCTAGCAATACTTCTGCTGGTGGCTTGGCTCCGAACATCATGCGCTCAGGGTTTTCTAGCATTTCTTTTACCTTAACTAGGAAGCTTACAGATTCTTTACCGTCTATGATTCTGTGGTCATAGCTTAGCGCTAAATACATGATAGGTCTTACTACCACTTCTCCGTTTACTACTACGGCACGCTCTACTATATTATGCATTCCTAAAATAGCACTTTGTGGTGGATTAATGATAGGCGTACTTAACATACTGCCAAACACTCCTCCATTGGTGATGGTGAACGTTCCTCCTGTCATTTCATCTATGGTCATCTTACCGTCTCTGGCTTTAATGGCTAGTCTTTTGATCTCTGCTTCTATTTCATGTAGAGACATCTGCTCCGCATTTCTTACTACAGGAACCATTAGGCCTTTTGGTGAACTTACCGCTATACCTATGTCTGCATAATCATGAAAAACAGCTTCTTTACCGTCTATCATAGCGTTTACCGCTGGAAATATATTCAGTGCTTCTGTTACCGCTTTAGTGAAGAACGACATGAACCCAAGATTCACTCCGTGTACTTCTCTAAATTTATCTTTGTACTGCTTACGCATGTCCATGATAGGCTTCATGTCTATCTCGTTAAAGGTAGTTAGCATGGCTGTTTCGTTCTTGACAGCTACCAATCTCTCTGCGACTTTTCTGCGCAGCATAGACATTTTTTCATTTTTGGTATCTCTAGTTCCGCCCCATCCTGCTGTGGCTGATGAATCAAATCCTGCTGCCATGGCTGCTACCACATCATGCTGGGTAATTCTACCGTCTTTTCCGGTTCCGCTAACTTGATTGGCTTTCACGCCATTCTCTGCCATCAACTTAGCTGCTGCTGGAGAAGGGTGCCCTTTGGCATAGCTCTCTTTCTCAGGCGCTGGTGCTGGTGTAGGAACGGGTGCTGCTTCTGCTTTTGGCGCGGATACTTTAGGAGCCTCTGCAGCTGCTGGTGCAGGTGCGGCTGCCTTAGCTGGTGCTTTGGCATCTGTATCGATAAGACACACTACGGCACCTACATCTACAGTATCTCCTGCCTCAGCTTTTAGGGTGATAATTCCCGCTTCTTCAGCTGGAAGTTCTAGTGTCGCTTTATCCGAGTCTACTTCGGCTATGGCTTGATCTTTTTCTACGTAATCCCCATCGGCTACTAACCAATCGGCTATTTCTACCTCAGAGATCGATTCTCCCGGTGAAGGGACTTTCATTTCTAGAATTGGCATATTCTATATGTTTTTTATTTCAATACGTTACTCGTGGAATACTCAAATAAGCTATCCATTAATTTCTCTTGCCTATTGGCATGTACCATAGACGAACCTGCAGCCGGGCTACCACTAGACTTTCTAGAAAGTAACTCTATGTTCTTATCCTCCCATTTTCTTAGGATGAAAGACCACGCTCCCATATTCTCTGGTTCTTCCTGCATCCAAATTACGTGTTCTGTCTTCTCATACTTGGCCAGAATCTTTTTTATCTGAGTCTCAGGGTATGGATAAATCTGCTCTAATCTAATTACAGCTATATCTTCTCCAGCTCCTCTGCTTTCTTTTTCTTCTAAAATGTCGTAATAAATTTTACCTGTGCAGAATACCAGTGTTTTCACATTGGTAGCTTTTACTGCTGTATCATCCAATACTTCTTGGAATCCACCTTGAGCCATTTCACTCAATGAGGAAACCGCCTTAGGGTACCTTAGTAATTTCTTAGGGGTAAACACTACGAGTGGCTTTCTAAAAGGCCATTTGCACTGTCTTCTTAATAAATGGAAATAGTTTGCTGGTGTGGTCGCGTTGCAAACTACCATGTTATCTCCCGCACACATCTGCAGGTACCTTTCCATTCTTCCTGAACTGTGCTCAGAGCCCATTCCTTCATAACCGTGAGGGAGAAGCATGGTGAGTCCGTTCATAGCATGCCACTTATCTTCAGCCGCAGTGATGAACTGGTCTATCATTATCTGTGCTCCGTTATTGAAGTCTCCAAACTGCGCTTCCCAAATCGTTAATCCGTTAGGACTACCGAAAGCATATCCGTATTCAAAACCCAACACACCATACTCAGAGAGCAGCGAGTTATAGATAGTCAATGGCGCTTGGCCTTTACTCACATGATTTAATCCTATGTAAGCTTCTTCTGTCTTTTCGTCTTTTACCACAGCATGGCGGTGTGAGAACGTTCCACGCTCTACGTCTTGTCCAGAAATCCTTACCGGATGTCCTTCGTCTAACAATGTGGCATAAGCCAACATTTCTGCAGAACCCCAGTCTAAACTATCTGCCTCTAGCATGTTTAGTCTGTCCTGCATTAATTTTTTCACCTTTCTAAACCAATTTTTCCCTTCTGGAAGGGTGCTCATATTGATTCCTAATTCTTTTAGTTTCTTTATAGAAACTGCAGTAGTAGGACTTTTTTCAAAATCTTTTCTTTCTGAGAATCTATAGCTCTTCCAAGTATCCTCTAAGAAATGCTCCACCTTTACATTCTTTATCTTCTTAGACTTATCGAAGTGTGCTTCTAACTTTTCAAACAGTGCTCCTTTAGCTAACTCCCCGTCTTCTTCTGTCATTACGCCTTCTGCTATCAGCTGGTCTAGGTAAATTCTTCTAGCATCTGGATGCTTGGCAATGGCGTTATAAAGCTTAGGCTGTGTGAACTTAGGCTCATCACCCTCGTTATGTCCGTATTTCCTGTACCCTAATAAATCTATGAACACATCACTGTTCCACTTATTTCTGTAATCCAGTGCTATTAACACTGTCTGCACTACCGCTTCTATGTCATCTCCGTTTACATGGAACACCGGACAAAGTGTAGTTTTAGCGACATCTGTACAGTAAGTACTAGACCTAGCGTCTAGGTAGTTCGTGGTAAAACCTACTTGATTATTTACCACCAAGTGCATGGTTCCTCCTGTTCTGTAACCCTTCAGTTGTGCCATCTGCACTACTTCATACACAACACCTTGACCAGCTATGGCTGCATCTCCATGTATTTGGATAGGAACTATTTTATTCTCGTCTTTTAAATCTAAATCTATAATGGATCTAGATAATCCTTCCACTATAGGATCTACAGCCTCTAAATGTGATGGATTAGGACAGAGTGTTACACACACATCTTTTCCTTCATCAGACTTGATATCTCTAGAATACCCCAAGTGGTATTTTACATCACCATCGAATGACTCATCTTCGAATTCTCTCCCTTCAAACTCAGCAAAAAGCTGGTCGTAAGGTTTATTCATAATGTGCGCGAGTGTATTTAACCTTCCTCTATGCGCCATTCCTATAACGAAATCCTTCACTCCTTTTTGAGCTCCCTTTTCTATGATGGCATCCAGTGCTGGAATAAGAGACTCTCCTCCTTCTACAGAGAATCTTTTTTGACCTACGAATTTCTTTTGCAGAAACTGCTCGAAAAGCGTGGTTTGGTTTAGTTTATTGAAAAATCGCTTTTTATCTTCTATGGAGAAAACCGTTCTGTTTTTTAGTTCTACTCTATCTCTCAGCCACTTTATTTTCTCTGGCTCACGGATATACATATACTCTACTCCTATAGATTGGCAGTAGGTTTCTTCTAAGTGAGCTACTATAGCTTTTAAGGAAGCCTTGCCCAATCCTATTGTATCTCCAGCTTGAAATTCAGTGCTTAAATCTGCATCTGACAGACCAAAATTTCCTAGCGCTAGCGTAGGCTCGTAGGTTCTTCTTTCTCTTACGGGATTGGTTTTAGTGAAGAGGTGTCCTCTAGTTCTATAGCCATTGATTAGGTCTAGAACTTTGAACTCTTTGAGTACATTTTCCGGAACCGTAGCTCCTTCAGAATAATCTGATTTACTAAACTCGAAACCTTCAAAGAATTTCTGCCAACCAAAATCGACAGATGAAGGGTCACTCTTGAACTGTTTATGTAGTTCTTCTATGGCAGTAACATCACCATTACTTAGATAGGAATATTTATCCATGTTTTCTTTTAAATCCGTGGGACTCGCGTAGTAAACAAAATTACAAACTTGAATCTTAAAACAGCCTCTTTAACGTATAAATCGTGCCTTGAGTTTAAAGAAATTGGGAGAATATTAGTAATCTTAACTCATTGATTTCCTTATCTCAATTTTTAGTTGCGTTCTTTCTACCATTAATCGGCTGATTGCTCTTTCAAAACCCTCTTCATTCTCTGGATGTAATGCCTCTGAAATAGCCTTTTCTGGAATATCTATTCGGTAAATTATTTGAGTGAGTTTAGATTTATTGCGGTGCAATAACTCACTTACCTCAGCAAAAATCATTTTTTCTAACTCTTCAAATGTCTGAATTTCCTCCACTTCTATATCCTCAGCGAACATCATAAAATCCTTTTGCAATTGCAACGCCACTAAACGCAAATCAGAATTAGAAGCTAGCTCATTTTTTCCGGAAAGGTTAGTCATGTGGAACTGTTAGCAATTTCAGGCCAGCGATGAAGGACAAGCCAAAATGAATTGAATATTTGTGCTAAGCTATGGTAAAATCGATTCTAACTTCTCTAACCTCTCAACTATCTGAACTTAAAAGGAAACATCTTGTGGTGGTTCTGGCTGTTGCTATTGGCCTTTTATCTGGTTGTTTTGCCGTTTTTCTGAAATGGTCAGTGAGTTCCATTAGAGAATTTATCACTTCTGGATCCATGACCAAAACATTAGGCGGGTTCTACGTTTTCTATCCACTGATAGGGATATTAATTGCCGTTTTCATTGTAAATAAAGTTTTAAAAAGAAGGCTGTATTCTGGTATCCCTAGCGTACTTTATTCTATAAGTAAGAAGCGTAGCAATGTAAAAACACACAACCTTTACTCTTCTCTATTCACCAGTATTTTTACCGCTGGTTTTGGTGGCTCAGCTGGGCTAGAAGGTCCTTTAGTTCAAACCAATGCCGCATGGGGCTCTAACCTAGGAAGACTCTTTCAAGTAGATTACAAAACAAAAACTCTTCTCATCGGATGTGCAGCTGCCGCTGCGATGGCTGCCATTTTTAAAGCTCCACTAGCTGCAGTAGTTTTTGCAGTAGAAGTGCTCATGCTAGAGTTTTCTGTTTCTAGTTTGATTCCACTTTTGGTAGCGTCTATTTCTGCGGTAATGATTACCAGCTTATATGGTGGAGATGATTCTATTATTCGGTTTAATCTGATTCATGAATTTCAATTAAAGGAGTCTGGTTACTTTATTTTACTTGGGGCTCTGACAGGACTCTCTTCTGTTTACTTCAGTAGGTTTTATCTTTTTATTACTTCTAAATTTCAAGCTATAAAAAACTGGAAAGCACGTGCCCTTTCTGGTGGGATTCTGCTAGGAATTGTAGTGTGGATTTTCCCTCCCCTTTATGGTGAAGGGTATGAAATATTGAACCAACTTATTTCTGATAATGGATTCAACCAACAGTTTAGAAAGATAGCGGAGGACACGTTCTTTGGTAACTGGACCGAAAGCGGTTCGATGATGTTATTGTTCTTATTCTGCTTGGTGTTGTTTAAAGTAATAGCCACTTCCCTCACCATAGGCTCTGGTGGAATTGGAGGGATTTTTGCTCCATCTCTATTCATGGGGGGAACTCTCGGGTTCTTCTTTTCTCGATTTTTTAAATACTATGAAATCAATACTACTCTTCCGTCAGAAAACTTCACGTTAGTAGGGATGGCTGGGTTGATGGCAGGTGTGCTTCATGCTCCTTTAACCGCCATATTTATGATAGCAGAGGTAGCTGGGGGTTATGGGCTTTATATTCCGTTGATGCTCACAGCTGCCACTTCTTATTATGTGTCCAAGTCGCTCATGAAAACAACTATTTACACAAGAGAATTAGCCCAAAGAGGAGAACTCATCACGCACGATAAAGATGATGCTGCTATGACACTCATGAACCTAGAAGAACTGATCCTCACCGATTTTAAGACCTTCTCTCCTGAACAACTGCTCAGAGATGTAGAATCTGTTTTAGAACAAACAGACCAGCTTATATATCCGGTAATAGATAAGAACGGAAACCTACTGGGTCAGATAACCATAGATGATTTACGGCCTATTCTATTCAAACCTGAAGTCTTCTCTGAGGCCAAAATAGCCGATGTACTTTCCACTCCTCCTGAAGTGATTTCTATAAATGATAACATCCAAGAAGTGATGAAGAAATTCGAAGACACCGAAGCCTGGAAACTACCAGTGGTAGACCACACTACCTATGTGGGAGTTATTTCTAGGACGCAACTTTTGGCTGCTTATCGAGAGGAGATTAGGAGTTCTAATTTTGATATTTGAGGGGGAGAGCACATTGGGTATTTATACTTTGGGTTGATGCATTTCGATAACCGATCAGCAAGCGAATCAAGGGCACAAAAAAAGCCTCTCATCCAATGAAGGATTAAGAGGCTTTTAAAATGTTTTTATGGCAACACTAGATGACAACCACTTATTCGGTCACTGGGCGATGCCGAAGTACTAGTTCACACAGCCTATATCTACTTGTGATACTGGGTCGTTATTTGGAATACAATTTCCTGACGGAAGCTCTAAAGGAACATACCTAAATAGGTCTCCATCGTACAATCCGTTTTCTAGAAAGCTTACTAAGTCTGTAACCTCTTCATCTGATAAATCCAGCGGCACGAAGTGTTCTGACAATTGTTCAGAAGGAACCATATCATTTTCTGGAACTGCAGAATTTTTATATTCTACTAAAGACCTTAAATCAGTGAAGTTTCCTCCATGTCCGTAGAATGGTGAGTCTTTCAAATTATACAACTGCGGTACTTTGAATTTGTAATCATCTTCTGGATTTCCCGTGAATCCTCCTCTACCTCTATTAGTCCCCTCGGCTCCAGCTGTCCCATAAATTCCTGGACCATCAAGATTGGCCATTCCTAGAGCATCAAATTGCATGTTGGCTAAACTAGGCCCATTATGGCACTGGTAACAGTTGGCTTTGTTAAAGAATAACTCCGCTCCTCTTTTTTCACTGTTCGTTAAGGCACTTTCATTGCCACGCAGATAATCCTGCCAAGGCGCTTGGTTAGAAAGGATCGTTCTTTCATAAGCTCCAATAGCTAATCCTGCAAAACGAACTGACATTCTTAAATCTGCAGGGACATCTGGAAAAGCAGCATCGAACAGAGGACCATACTCAGGTAACTGTGCCTCAATTTCATCATTACAGTCCATTCGGTGAACCGTTAGACCTGCGATGGCTTGAGTTTCTAATCCTTCATGACCCAGCTGGTTATTCCAAATAGGAGTAAGTACTCCCCACTGGTCTTCTGTTCCTTCATTCATTCCTGTAGCACCAAACTGACCATTCCAAAGCATAATTTTCTGATACGCTCCGTTCATAGCTGTAGGTGTTCTAATAGGCTGAACATCTATGCTATCCAACGAATACTCTGGATTCGGTTCCCTGCCTTCTCCAGCCATACCGAAACCTGAACCTCCATCACCGATTCCTTGCTTTCTGTTGGCTTGAAATCCAGCGGCAGCATGGTGACATGACGCACAACTGAATGTTCCTATTCCATTCTCATACTTGGCGTTTACGCCTATAGCAGTTTCATGAAAAAGAAGTTTTCCTAGCTCTACTTTCGCAGTAGTTATTGGGTTTAAAGGGTCTTGTGGGATATTACTGAAATCATAGCTATCAGGTAATAGTAGTACTGCCATTCCTTCTCCTTCTGTGGCGCTATCTATAGCAGCCTGAAGTCTAAGATCTAACCCTGAAGTAGTATCTTCACATTTAGCGGGTTCATCTTTTTTACAAGAAGAAAAAGCTACGGAAGCACCTATCAACAGGTAACTCAATTTGGAGAGATTCATTATTATTAGTATTAATTCGCTAAATCTTTTACGCAGTTATCACAGAAATAGTTCCATGAATTTACCCTTTATTCTCCGAAGAATTTCAGTACTTCTTCATAAAAAAACTCAGGTGCCTCAGCATGAACCCAGTGCCCAGCATTTTTAGCGGTTATTACGCTAGAGTTTGGCAGCAGTTCTTTTATAGAACTATAATCTGATTCTAAAATATAATTACTCACTTCTCCTCTAACGAAAATGGTTTCTATTTCAATGCTATCTATAGGGAGTTCAGCGCCC
>MDTF01016194.1_pt1 | contig 13003 bp, 10 predicted proteins | sample 811191 | NCBI WGS metagenome assembly MDTF01 (sample SAMN05326649, study PRJNA326480) | marine metagenome | isolation source: seawater | place: Southern Ocean | collected 2011
GCATGTGCCTGGACTCAAGGTGGTGATGCCCGCAACCGCAGAAGACGCAAAGGGATTGCTACTTTCGTCCATCTTTGATCCCGACCCAGTCATATTTTTAGAGCACCGCTGGTTACACAATCTACGCGGTGAAGTGCCGGATGGTGATTGTCGAATTCCGCTGGGCAAGAGCGCTTTGCTACGTAAAGGTGAGGATGTTACAGTTGTCGCGATGTCATATATGACGATAGAGGCAATGCATGCGATGGACCATCTGTCAGTACAAGGAATTAATTGTGACTTGATCGACCTGCGCTGTGTCCGTCCGCTGGACTGGGAAGCCATTGAAAATTCTGTAAATCGGACTGGTCGTCTTATAGTGCTGGATACTGGGAATCTCACAGGATCAATCTCAGGTGAGATTGTTGCTCGCATTACCACGAATTGTTGGGAAAAGTTAAAGTGTGCTCCGCAGAGGTTAGCGATGCCAGATTGTCCGGAGGCGACTAGCCCTGCCTTAACTGAAAACTACCATGTGCGTGCCGAGCATATAGCCGAGAAAATTGGATTGATGATTAATAAAGAGGTGGAATTCGCCTCTCTTAAAACGCAAAGAACACATCCGCATGACGTTCCGGGTGATTGGTTTACGGGGCCATTTTGATGAGTGATAATAATAAACTTCGAGTTGCTATTATTGGTACGGGGAAAATTGGGATCGATCTTTTACATAAGGTTCGAAGATCTAAAAATTTATCTTGTCTTTTAGTGGTAGGAAGAAACGCTGATTCCCCGGGTCTCGCAATTGCCAAAAAATTAGGCGTCCCAGTGTCTGCAGAAGGGATTGGTGCTATAGTAAAAAACATTGATTCGTTAGATGTTGTTTTTGATGCAACTTCTGCATCAGCTCATATTAAGCATTGGGGTTTGCTCAAAACGTTTAACATTGGTGTGATCGATATGACTCCATCAGGGTTAGGTCAATCTATAGTGCCAGCAGTAAATCTTTTGTTATCTGGGTCATCACGCCACGCCAATATGATTAGTTGTGGTGGGCAGTCAAGTGTGCCAATCGTGCATGCTATTTCACAAGTAGTTCAATCAATCGATTATGTAGAGCTTGTGTCATCGATCGCCTCAAAAAGTGCAGGTGCCGCGACTCGAGTCAACTTGGATGAATATATAGAAAACACAGAGAAAGCGATCTTGGAGTTCTCAGGAGCAGGGCGTAGTAAAGTTATTTTGATTTTAAATCCAGCGGAACCGCCAGTAAATATGCAGACGACCATTTCATTTCAGATAGAAAACCCTCCTATGCGGGAAATAATCGCTGCAGTTAAGGCTCGAGTTGAAGAGGTGCGAAAGTATGTGCCTGGTTATGAATTGCTGATTGAACCAACTCAAATTGAAGAAAATCGAGTTGTTGTGATGATGAAGGTTGAAGGTGCAGGCGACTACCTCCCAAAATACGCGGGCAATTTAGATATTATAAATTGTGCTGCTGTTGCTGTTGCGGAGTCAATGTCGGTAGTGAGAGAAAATTAAACATATATTCTAGGATTTAAAATGAAGATCACGATACATGATTCGACTCTTAGAGATGGTAATCACGCAATTAGGCATCAACTTGGTAAGGATGATGTGGAATCTTATTGCCAGGCTGCGGAAGCAGCTGGTATTTCAATTATTGAAGTAGGTCATGGCAATGGCTTGGGGGCAAGTTCCTTTCAGGTTGGAATATCTAACCTTTCCGATAGTGAAATGCTAAAAACTGCTCGCGCTAACTTAAAAAATTCCAAGTTGGCTGTTCATATGATGCCTGGATTTGCTACTGTTTCACGGGATCTGGGACCAGCTCTTGATTTGGGAGTTGATGTTGTCAGAATAGGAACGCACTGCACGGAGGCTGATGTTTCAGAGAGGCATGTACGCTACGTTGTTGGGAAGGGGTGTCAAGTGGTCGGAAGTCTAATGATGAGCCATATGGTTGATAAATATACGCTTTTGGAAGAGGCAAAGAAATTTCAAGGTTACGGGGTTTCTGGTGTGAGTTTATATGATTCCGCGGGCGCATATCTGCCTAATGATGTGATTGATAAGATAACGTACCTTGTAGATAACCTGGATATTAATGTTGGATTTCATGCCCATAATAATCTGGGTATGGCTATAGCAAATTCTGTTGCTGCAGTTAATTCTGGAGCAAAAATTATCGATGGTGCAATTAAAGGCTTTGGTGCTGGTGCAGGAAATGCTCAGCTTGAGGTGCTCGTTGCTGTATTTAGTAAATTAAAAATCGCAACGGGGGTAGATCTTTATAAGGCCCTAGATTGCGCAGAATTAGCACAGAAATTATTTGTAAAAACTGTGCCTACAATAACTTCTAACTCAATTGTCAGTGGTATTGCAGGAGTCTTTTCGGGTTTTAGTAAGCACGTCGATAAGGCGGCTAAGCAGTATGGTGTTGATCCGCGAGATATATTTTCCGAATTAGGAAAAAGGAATGTCGTTGGCGGCCAGGAAGATTTAATACTTCAAGTTGCTTCAGAGTTAAGAGGTGAGTAATTAATTGTTAAATTCTAATTGGCTTTTAAATAAGTTACGGAATACCGCAGAGCCTTGTATTGGTACATGGGTAACTATACCTAGTCCTGAGCTTGTGGATGTTATTTGCTCAGCAGAGCCTGATTTTATTGTTATCGACTCTGAGCACTCACCCGTTAGTTTTGAGACAGCTCAATTGATGTCGATGGTATGCACCTCCCGGAATGTATCACCAGTATTTCGTGTCCCTGATGTGATTCAGGATCAGATCGTTCCTGCTCTTGAGATTGGGTCGCATGCTATTCAGGCGCCTAATATAAGCACGATCGAAGATGCCAAGGCGTTTAGTTATTTTTCAAGATACCAGCCTGTTGGGGGGAAAGGTTTGTCACCTTACACTCGGGCTTGTAATTACTCAGGCGAATTTGCAGGCCAAATGATTGATGAGGCGAATCAAAATACACTTTTAATCGCACAAGTTGAAGGTCGCGAGGGCATAGAAAATATTGAAAGAATTTTAACCGTTAAGGAAATCGATATATGTTTTCTTGGCCTTTATGATCTTTCAAATTATTTGCAGATACCGGGTCAATTAGATAACTCTAAACTCATAAAACTTTTTATGGGGTTGATTGATAAAATTCATGATGCTGGAGTGATTGTGGGCTCTATCGCAAGTAGTAAAGAACAGCTAGACTTTTTAATTCGAGCTGGAGTTAGATACATTACATATGCGGCAGATTGCGAAGTAATAAGCAGATCGTATCGTGATATATTTGGGTCGGCTAAGCATAAGAAAACTGGAGAGTAACAATGAATTTAGGTATTGAAGGGAAGCTAGCGTTGGTGACGGGTGGTGCAACAGGTATCGGTAAGGCAATAGCTTTGGAGCTTGCTCGTGAGGGGGCAAGAGTTGTTGTTACTTCCCGTAAGCAGGACCGGATTGACGCAACGCTAGAGTCTTTGAGGCTTGTGAGTGAAGGGCATGATGGTATTGTGATTGAGATTGTAGAGCCAAATGCGCCTACAGCAATGGTTCAGAATATTACCAAAAAGCATGGTCCAATCGATATAGTCGTTAATAATGTTGGTGATACTTTAGGCATTGTTGATCCGCTATGCCCGCTTGATGATTGGGCTAAATTATTTCGTCTTGTTATGGGGGTAGCAATCGAGGTGAATAATGCTGTTATTCCAACAATGACAGGTCGGGGGTGGGGCCGAATAGTGAACATAACTGCGGGAGCCGGCATGGAAAATAGTGGTCCAGTGCCTTACAGTTCCTTGAAGGCGGCTTTTACTGCTTATTCTCGCTCTATGGCTAGAGTCCTTGCGCTGGACAATACCGGTATTGTCATGTCGGCTGTTTTACCTGGTGTTGTGCTAACCGAAGAAGGGCATTGGTCCGAAGTGCTCAAGACCCGCCCTGAACATGCTGAGAAATACCTGCATGACCGGACGGTCTTGCGGAGATTTGGAAAGCCAGAGGAAATTAGCCCAATGGTGGCTATGCTTTGTTCTAATCAAGCCTCATTTTGCATAGGATCAATCGTGCCCGTAGAGGGTGGTCAAGCTAGACACTTTTTTCAAAAAGTTGATGATAGCTAAGTTTAGGTCAATCTAGTGATGTTTATAATAAAACAATTACGTCCTTTTGCATTGAATTAGTTGGAGAGTGGTTTTGGGGAAAAGAGTCAAAATTTCTGATGTGGTTATATCTGAAATAGCTAAGCATGGAGTCGGCACGTTTTTTGGCGTTACTGGCGGGGCCGCGGTCCATTTTTTTGATTCTGTCGAGAATAATTCAGACCTAAAGGCAGTGTACTTGAATCATGAGCAAGCGGCCTCCTTTGCTGTGGAGGCTTATGCGAAGGCAAATAAACAGTTTGGTGCGGGTATTTTCACAACTGGGCCAGGAGCAACGAATGCCATAACTGGTCTAGCTGCAGCGTGGCTAGACTCTGTTCCATGTATCTTCATATCAGGTCAAGTGCGCTCCAATCAGACCATCAGTGGTCGCAATCTTAGGCAGGTCGGTACTCAGGAAATAGATATTATTTCAATTGTGAAGCCGATAACTAAATATGCAGTGACTACCTACGATGTTGAAGATGTTAAATATCACGTACAAAAAGCGATACATGTTGCTAAAAGTGGGCGGCCAGGTCCAGTATGGATAGATATACCGGTTGATATCGGGTGGAGTTATGTTGATTCAGATAGCTTGCGGGAGTTTTTACCTGATGATAAGTTATTGAGCCGAGATCAATCGTGGCTAATAAATGAGCAAATAGCAAAAGTCTCCGAATTAATTTGTTCGGCACACCGACCGGTGATCCTAGCAGGAAGTGGCGTGCGTTTGTCGGGTGCTGAGTTAATCCTTCAAGAATTTATTGAGAAGTTTCAGATACCGTTTGTAACAAGTTGGAATTTTGCAGATTGGTTACCATCTGACCATGATTTGAATGTCGGCAGACCTGGTTTAAGTGGACAGAGGGGTGCAAATCTAGCTCTTCAAAATTCGGATTTGATTATTTCAATTGGTTCGCATTTAAACGCTACAATTGTGGGTACAAGACCAGAGCTGTTTGCTCGTGAAGCTAATATCGTGATGGTAGATGTGGACTTAAATGAGCTAGAGCACTGCCCGGTGGATTTAGAGGTTTCTATTCAGTCGGACATAGCTGAATTTTTAGGTAAGCTAGATCTTCAGCTGGACGAGTGGCGCCCTGCTGAAAACAAGCGCCAGTATTGGGAAGACTTCTGTGAAAAGTACAAATCGTTTAATAAGATTGCGCTTTCATACTCCGACAATGAAGAGCTAGTCAATTCCTACTATTGCAAATATTTGATCAGTCAGATTTCTAAGCCTGGTGATATTTTTGTAATTGACGGCGGTGGGACTACCGTCTATTCGGCACTTCAGTCAATTGAAATTAAAAGAGAGCAAAGGATTATTCTTTCAGCAGGTTTGTGCTCTATGGGTTCAGGCTTGCCAGAAGTTATTGGTGTTCATTTCGCTTTCCCTGATCGAAAAATAATTTGTTTTGTAGGTGATGGTAGCTTGCCATTTAACATGCAGGAACTTCAGATTATTAAGGATCTAAATATACCGGTTAAGATATTTGTTTTTAATAATGCAGGTTATGTGTCAATAAGATCAACACAAAATGAATTTTTGGATGGTCGGGTTGTTGGTTCCTCTCCAGATTCCGGACTGCACTTGCCACAAGTAGAAAGAGTAGCAGAAGCATTTATGCTTCCCTATTTTCTTATTAGCGATCAAAAAAATATTGAAGAAAATTTAGCTGATATATTTTTACAGAGTGGCGCTCAGCTGTGTGAAGTATTAGTTTCTGATCAGCAAGAGATTGTGCCACGTCAGGGTTTTATTGCTAATAAGTATGGACAGTTTGTGCCGAGACCCATTGAGGATATGTACCCATTTCTTGATAGAGAAATCCAGCAATCCCTTATGCTTGTTCCCGAAGTTCCGGTCCCTAGTTCAGTGCTTTCTGGGCGTGAAATTGATTTAATGAAAAGCTATCCGACTCAAAAACGTCCCATCGAGAAACGTTTCAAGGTTAAACAGAGCGGAGATGGGTATGTGGGTTTAAGTGAGTATGGCAACCTGAATAGTGATATTTTATTTGATCAACTAAGTCTGCAAAAAGTACATTTGTTTGATAAAACATATTTTGATGGAGACCGCGATGAAGGCTATGGGGGTTACCAGTATGACAAAAAGTATTGGTTTGAAGTGGCTAAGGATATTGTAGAGGCCTATGAGCTGAGGGCGGGAGATAAAGTTTTAGAGGTAGGATGCGCCAAAGGGTTTTTGTTGAATGATTTGCTGGAGATTGTGCCTGGGCTACAGGTTCAGGGGATAGATATTTCAGATTATGCTGTTGGTCAGGCACTTGCTAGTGTGAAGGATCATATATCGACTGGAGATGCAGTAGAATTACCCTTTGACCGTGAAAGTTTTGACCTTGTATTGTGTATAAATACACTTAGTGAGCTACAAATAGACTCGTGTAAAATTGCAATACAAGAAATTAAGAGGGTTTCAAAAGGGCGATCATTTATTACCCTAAACTCATGGCGTAACAAGCGTGAAAAATTGAATTTACTAAAGTGGAATTTGTCAGCCCTATCAAATTACAGTATTGCTGATTGGCTGGTTATTCTTGATGAGGTTGACTATAGAGGCGATTATCATTGGGTTGTCGCACAGGGAGAAATATGAATATTGTTGAATCAGTTGCATGTCATGTATGTGGAAGTGGGAACCTTGAGGTTGTATTTGATACGCCAAATCTGCCGTTAACAGGCATATATTTGGACTCTAAGGTTGAATCAGTTTTACCGACGTTTGATCAATCATTTATGTACTGTATGGAGTGTGGTCATGGTCAAGTTAGGAATCTTATTGATCCTGCTGTATTGTATGATGACACCTATACTCATCGAACATCTACTAGTGCCATCGCAACTAGTGGGAATGATTTTTTCTATCAACAGTTACTTCAGGTCACAGGTGGACGTAAATTTAAGTCATTACTTGAAATAGGCTGTAATGATTTATATTTAATGAAAAAAGTACAGGACTTAGCTGACCATTTGGTCGGAATCGATCCAATTTGGGTAGGTAAGGATCAGGATCTAAATGATAAAACACGAATATTAGGCCGGTTTATTGAGGAAATCCAAGTTGGTGAAGATATTACAGAAAAGCCAGATATTATTTTATCAGCACACACCTTTGAGCATATACAAGATTTATATGGGCAGTTACTGACATTAGTCGAATTAGCTGCAGATGGATGTTTATTTGTTATTGAAGTACCTAGTCTTGATCGAATGGTAGATCAGCGGAGATTTGACCAGGTTTTTCATCAGCATATTAATTATACTAGCCTTTCGTCGATGAGGCGGTTAGTGAGTAGACTTGGTTGCACATTTCTTGGTAATACGTTTAATTACGGATATTGGGGTGGAACCTTCATGTTTTGGTTCGAGAAGAGTGGGAAAGACGATGAAGTTGGTATGGTTGGTTTTGAAGCCAGTAATATCGATGAAATTAAGTCAGATTTTCGGGAGTTCCAGAAAGTGCTCGGTGCGTCTATATCTCAGGCGGAGAAATTACCTGAGAAGTGCTATGGCTTTGGTGCAGCGCAAATGTTGCCCGTCCTTGCTTATCATATGGAGTCAGATCTTGGATTTATGGACGCGATCCTTGATGACAATCCAGATAGACATCTAACCTATCTGCCGGGGGTTAAACCTCTGATCCGTAAGCCAGAGCCCGGAGAAATGGGTTCGGCAGCGGTGATGATAACTGCCCTAGACAGTAGCCGTTCAATTCTTAGTAGATTAATTAAAGATAAGCCGCGAAGGATTTTGTACCCTATACAGTGTTTCTAGAGTTCGTTACTTAAAAAATTAATAGTATTTTGGAAAGTATCGTATATAAGCCTTCTTGCTGAAGTGGTCAGAATGAAAAATTTCAAAGCGGCAGTTCTTACACATCTAAACAAGCCTCTGACAATAGTGTCTGGTGTGGAATGCTATAAACCAATGCGGGGGCAAGTCTTGGTGAAGCTAGCATTCAGTGGCGTATGTCACAGTCAATTGATGGAGGTTCGAGGTCGCCGAGGCCCAGATGCTTATCTACCCCATTTGCTTGGGCACGAGGGTTCTGGAGAAGTTGTCGAAATAGGCGATGGTGTCAGTAAGGTTAGTCCGGGTGACTTGGTAGTGCTAGGTTGGATTAAAGGTAGAGGCCTGGAGTGCGGCGGTGTTCAATATCATTGCAATTGCCTGCCGGAAAAGATTAACGCGGGTGGTGTAACCACTTTTAATGAATATGCTTTAGTCTCAGAAAATAGAGTGGTGCCATTGCCTGCGGGGGTGCCGCTTGACATCGCCGTGCTTTTTGGGTGCGCAGTGCCTACCGGTGCTGGGATTATAACCAATGACTTACAGCCTGTTGCTGGAAGTAGTATTGCTGTGTTTGGGTTGGGTGGTATAGGTATGAGTGCTTTGATGGCAACCATGCTATTTAAATGCGCTAAGGTGATAGCGGTTGATGTATCTCCCGATAAGCTCGCGTTGGCTAGATCCTTTGGCGCGACGCACACTATCGATGTCAGTGCGAACGATCCGATCGATGAAATACGGACTTTGACTGGTGGCGTGGGCGTGGACTATGCGGTGGAGGCATCTGGGCAGGTGAAAGTAATAGAGCAAGCCTTTGCATCTATTCGTCGTAATGGCGGTGTGTGTGTTTTTGCGACGCATCCAGAGCAAGGTAATACCATTTCAATCGATCCTTATGAGTTGATTTGCGGTAAGCAGATCAGAGGTACTTGGGGTGGAAGCTCTAATCCTGACAGGGACATCCCGATGTTTGCCCAGCTCTATATGGAAGGAAAACTGCCACTTGAAAAGCTCATCACTAAACGTTATCCGTTAGATGCTATCAATGAGGCATTGGATGACCTTGAAAACCATCGAGTAGGCCGGCCATTGATCGAGATTGATGCCACCATTGGTTTAACTAACACCACTACGGAATAAAAATTTCTGACATGACTATCAGCGCAAAATCCCTATCAGCAATCCAAGCCATTCGTTCAAAAGCGGAGGGTAAAGATATCGTCTTTGTGTCCGGCACTTTCAATATCGTTCATCCGGGTCATTTGCGGTTACTGCGTTTTGCGGCCGAGTGTGGTGACCTTTTGGTCGTTGGTGTCCTTTCTGATCGTTTGGCATTGGGAGCGCAACTGCAAGAAGCTACGCGAATTGATGGTGTGGATGCTATAAGTTGGGTAAGGTATACTTTTTCCTTGGACGATAATCCAGCAGACTTCATCTCAGAGTTACAGCCCGCTGTAGTTGTGAAGGGCAATGAGCATGAAACTTCCAATAATCTAGAACAGGCTGTGGTTGAGGCTTATGGCGGGAAATTATTGTTTGGTTCAGGGGGTACTACTTTCTCGTCGCTAGAACTGTTGCGTCGTGAGACGGAATTTGTTGATCACTCTTCAATTATAAAGCCGAAAGAATATCTTACGCGCCATGACATAGATGTATCGGCGCTTGATGAGCTATTAGTTCAAATGCGTTCACTAAATGTTTGCGTGATTGGAGACACTATCGTGGATGAATACATTCAGTGTGATCCGCTCGGTATGTCGCAAGAAGATCCAACCATTGTTGTAACGCCGATCATGGTGAATAAATTTTTGGGGGGTGCGGGTATCGTAGCGGCCCATGCCCGGGGGTTGGGTGCCAGTAAAGTAAGCTTCATTACGGTAGTCGGTGATGACGAGACAAGCGCTTATATTGCCAATAAATTAGAGAGCTATGGGGTTGATGCTAATCTGGTTGTAGACGATAGTCGTCCAACCACACTTAAACAGAGGTACCGTGTAGGCAATAAAACATTGCTGCGAGTTAGTCATCTTCGCCAGCATAAAATAGACAAAAATTTGCAAAATAAAATGCGAGATCATGTGTTCACTGCTCTGGATGAGGCTGACCTACTTATATTCTCAGACTTTAACTATGGCGCCTTGCCACAGGACTTGGTAGATGAGATATCGCTTGAATGTACTCGACGCGGAATCATGGTGGTAGCCGACAGTCAATCTTCATCGCAGGTGGGCGATGTATCGCGTTTTAAAAATACCGTCTTGTTAACGCCCACAGAAAGAGAAGTGCGTTTGGCTCTAGGTAATTACGAGGATGGTTTGGTCGTGCTAGCAGAGGCTTTGCGCAACAAAACTAATGCCCTTAATATCGCAATTACGATGGGATCAGAAGGCGTGTTGATCCATGCGGCCCATCCAGACAAAGCGCAATGGCTAACTGATAGACTCCCCTCGCTAAATACTGCGCCGAAAGATACAGCTGGAGCGGGTGACTGCCTTCTGGTTTGTACTGCCATGGCGCTCGCTTTAGGGCGGTCTGTTTGGGAATGCCTTTATTTGGGTTCTGTGGCCGCAGCGTGTCAGGTAGGACGAATAGGCAACATTCCGCTTACAGCAGCCGAACTGTTAATTGAAACGCAGAAAAACAATGGGACTTTGTGAGGTAATAATTTGCGCGCACTACTATTAGCCGCAGGTCTAGGTACCAGGCTACAACCACTAACGAACTATCTGCCTAAGTGCCTTGTACCAATACATGGTAGACCGTTGCTCGATTATTGGTTAGACAATTTATTGAATAATGGGGTCGAAGAAGTTTTGATAAATACCCATTATATGGCTCCAATGGTTGAGGAATATCTAAACCAGAGCTCTTGGTTACCATACATCAAAGTGGTTCATGAAGAAATCTTGTTAGGTACTGGTGGAACGATACTGCGAAACCGTGATTTTTTCAAAGACGAGACTTTCTTAGTTGCCCATGCCGATAACCTTACTATTTTTGATATCCAAAATTTTGTTAATCGACATGCTGCCAGACCCAGAGGGGTAGAGTTAACGATGATGGTGTTTGAGACACCGTATCCTCAGTCATGTGGAATAGTATCGCTTGACAGCGAAGGTGTGGTGCAGTCCTTTCATGAGAAGGTAGCCAAACCACCTGGAAACTTGGCCAATGGTGCGGTTTATATCCTTGAACCCTCCGTGGTAACCTGGATGGCTGGTTTGGGTAAAACACAGGTTGATCTCAGCAACGAGGTTATTCCATATTTTGTAGGTAAGATCTTTACGTCCCACAATGGGCTATATCATCGTGACATTGGCACGATGGCAAGTTGGATTGAAAGCCACCTTGATTTCATGCGTACGCCTGCCACAGCGGCTCATCAAAAAGCTTGGAGGAACATACTTGAAGACGGCGACGGATCCCTTGGGAAAGCTATAAAAGAGCTATTAACAGGTAGCACAGTAATTAAAAATTATTCTTCATGACGTTGACATATATGATTCATACTTCGATTTCGCATACTTTAAAGCGATTACTAAAAATAATTCTTCCGTTATGGCTGCAAGTTACTATCCGTAAAAAACTGTGGTCAAAAATATACAATGAGGGTCGTGATGGAGAAAGAGAATCAAAGCGAATATTGAAATACTTGAGAAAAGGTAATGTCAAAAAAGTAGTAATTGTTTATGATAATTTCAGTTCGCCGCCGACTTTTGGTGACTATTTCTTACTGGTCATGTTTGCACGGTACTTTATCGCCCGGGGCGTCGCGGTCAGCTTTTTAATCGTAGATGGAGAATATCGTCTAGATTGGTCAGCTCTTAACGAAGACGAAACTAAAAACCTTGTAGCAAGATATGTACAAACCGCAAATCTTCTACTTGATCCGAGTCTTGCAACGGTTGAAGTAATAACGTCATTGAAGCTTCAGGCCAGAATAAGAGGACATATTGATCAAGGTGTCGATGTCCCTTTTCGAGAGGAGGTTATCAATAGAACACAGATATATCGTCATATGTTCAATACACTGAGTCCTCTGTGCTTCGAATCCAGTCAAAGGTGCGTCGATCGGTTTTTGCTGTCATTTGACGAATTAGAGAGAAAAGTTGTATTCAAGAAACCTGAGCAGCCTTACATCACATGGCATGTGCGGCACTCTGAAAAATGGGGTTTAGAACGGAATAACTCTAACGAGGAATTCTTGCAGATATATGATCGACTGAAAGCCCTCTATCCCCACCATGCAATTGTCATTGTTTCTGATGAGGTGGGGTGCTTTCGGTTCAAGGAATTGGCAAGTCAATATGACTTGAATCTTCTTTTCTCTAAGGATTACTCGAATAGCCTGTTGGGAGATGGTGGGCTTATCTTGGGCAGTGATTATCTTTTTGTTTTAAGAAGTGGCGGGATGGGTGTCTTTGCATTGTTTTCACGGTTACCCTCTGAATTAATCATAGAGCCTGGTGCTGTTGTGCCGTGGCGACACGAGCGACTTACCTCATGGGCTACAGATAACCAGATATTTCGGTATTCAAATAGAAAGAAGGAAATTTGGCCGACCCTTGGGGTAATGGATAAAAGTAATTCAGCGCCACGCAAACCATAATGGACCGAAGTCTATCGCCTATGGTAATAGATCGGACGTCATTGCAAAATGTGAAATAACGAACTGAAGCCTGCCATGTTATCAGATACTTGTTCTGCCCAACCCCGCGCATTATTTCTAGATCGTGATGGTGTTATAAATATTAACCATGGCTATGTGCACAGCATTGAAAACTTTGATTTTATAGATGGGATCTTTGATCTAGCCCGAACTGCTCATGCCAATAATTTAAAAATCGTGGTAATTACCAATCAGGCGGGTATCGGACGCGGATTTTATTCAGAGCAACAGTTTCATCAATTAACATCTTGGATGTGTAAAGAGTTTATGAATCAGGGTGCCTCAATTGATAAGGTATATTTTTCGCCCTTTCATCCGACCGAAGGTCTAGGTAAATACAAAAAAGATGATTTTTCACGCAAGCCAAAC
>MDTF01013729.1_pt1 | contig 13001 bp, 12 predicted proteins | sample 811191 | NCBI WGS metagenome assembly MDTF01 (sample SAMN05326649, study PRJNA326480) | marine metagenome | isolation source: seawater | place: Southern Ocean | collected 2011
AAAAATACACGATCGCAGATATGTTAACAGGCTACGGTGTAGCCATAGCTGTTAAGCACTATTATAATATTTATGGTGGATCTATAGAAGGTAAAAGAGCTGTTGTTCAAGGATTTGGAAATGTAGGTGCTGCTGCGGCTTTTTATTTAACTCAATTTGGAGCTAAAGTAGTCGGAATTATTGATAGAGATGGAGGTTTGATAAATGGAGAAGGCTTTACAATGGATGAAATGACTCATTTATTTCTTACGAAAGATGGAAATAAATTAGCTGCTAAAAATATGATTCCTTTCCATGAAATTAACGAAAAAATCTGGAGTGTTACAGCTGAAATTTTTGTCCCAGCTGCAGCGTCAAGATTAGTGTCTAAAGATCAGGTAACACAAATGATATCTTCTGGATTAGAAGTCATTTCTCCTGGTGCAAATGTTCCATTTGCTGACAAAGAAATTTTCTTTGGTCCAATCATGGAATATACAGATTCTCAGATAAGTTTATTGCCAGATTTCATTTCTAATTGTGGAATAGCAAGAGTTTTTGCCTATTTGATGGAGGCAAGATTGAAATTACCAATGGAAGATGAAGCTATTTTCAGCGATACATCAGAAACCATACGAACAGCATTATTAAATACATTTGAGAAAAATAACAGTAAAAAGGAGGTCTGTAAAACAGCTTTTGAAATCGCATTAAAACAACTAATTTAATTTAAATAAATTTCATGGAATTACTAATTATAGCTGTTTTTGTAGTAGGTTATTTGGCAATAACCTTAGAACATAATTTAAAATTAGATAAGTTAATACCTGCATTGGCTATGATGGCTATATGTTGGGCAATTGTAGCTTTGGGTATAGATTCATTTTCTAACTGGTTTGATTCAGGAAACCATACGCTTATAGATGGTTTTTCATTGATGTCACATGATGATAAGATGCATATTGCAGAAGAAACATTGTTGCATCATTTAGGAAAAACTGCCGAGATATTAGTATTCCTCTTAGGGGCAATGACCATCGTAGAAATTATCGATTATTTTAATGGATTCTCAACTATAAAAGGATATATAAAGACCAATAGTAAGAAAAAAATATTATGGATATTCTCAATATTGGCATTTATTTTATCTGCTATTATAGATAATTTAACAGCCACAATCGTACTTATCTCCATACTTCAAAAAATCGTTAAGAAGAGAGATGAAAGAATTTGGTTTGTAGGGTTAATTATTATAGCGGCTAATGCCGGTGGAGCTTTTTCTCCAATTGGAGATGTAACGACAACTATGCTTTGGATAGGAGACAAAGTAAGCACAGGTAAATTATTTTTATACTTATTTATTCCTTCCTTGTTATGTATGATTGTTCCTTCTTTTATAGCCTCTTTTTTAAAGCCTTTTCAAGGAACTATCCAAGTAGAAGAAGACCAACGAGACGGTAAAAAAGAAAAACATAGTGCATCTATGTTGTACTTAGGTCTTGGTGCAATTGTATTTGTTCCAGTTTTTAAAACCATTACACATTTACCACCCTACGTAGGTATGATGTTGTCTTTGGCAATTGTAGCAACCTTTGCCGAAATTTTAAGTAGAAGAAAATTTTCTTTGACAGATTTTAATACCATGGAAGAATCTAAAGAGCATTCATATCATAGTCCTGTTCATAGTTCATTATCTAAAATAGAAATGCCAAGTATTTTATTTTTTCTAGGAATTCTAATGGCTGTTGCAGCCTTAGAATCATTAGGAGTTTTATTTGGGTTTGCAGACACTCTAAAAGAAAGTATTCCACTATTAGGAACAGAATTACCGGGAACTAATGTTTCAGATACTGTTGTGATGTTATTAGGAGTAGGATCGGCAGTTATAGACAATGTTCCTCTAGTGGCAGCAAGTTTAGGAATGTTTACAGAGACTCTAGACAACCCGTTATGGCATTTTATAGCATTTTCTGCTGGTACAGGAGGAAGCATGTTAATTATAGGTTCGGCAGCAGGAGTTGTGGCTATGGGCATGGAAAAAATTGACTTCTTTTGGTATCTTAAAAAGATATCTTGGCTGGCTTTTATTGGCTTTTTAGTAGGTTCTGTATCTTTTATGCTTATGCGAGAATTGGTATAAAAAATCAAAGACAGACAATTAATAGTCTTCTTAAAACAATTTACACTCACAAACATCGTTAGTAATAACGAGAACTTTTAAATATATTTTAACATCAGCACACATGCAAGAAAACACTGAAGTTTTAGAGACTATTTCAGATGAAAAAACACTATCTATCTACAACTTAATTGTTGATGGAGGCCTTGGAGGACAAATTATCATTGCCATCTTATTTGTTTTACTAACAGTTTCATTGTACATCTATTTTGAAAGATTTTTTGCTATTAGAGCAGCTTCCAAAGTTGACAAAAATTTCATGAATCAAATTAAAGACTATGTTTCTGATGGAAATCTAGTCTCTGCAGACGCTTTGTGTAAAAAAACAAATTCACCGACAGCTAGATTAATTGAAAAGGGTATTTCTAGAATAGGCAAACCGCTAGAGGATATAAATAAAGCGATTGAAAATGCAGGAAAGTTAGAAGTATATCAGCTAGAAAAGAATGTAAGTGTGATTGCTACCATTGCAGGAGCAGCTCCAATGATTGGTTTTTTAGGAACAGTAATTGGAATGATTGTAGCCATTCATGAAATTGCAAATGCTGGAGGTCAAATAGATATTAAACTATTATCTGATGGTCTATATACAGCAATGACTACAACAGTAGCAGGATTAATTGTTGGTATTATAGCGTATATCACTTATAATCATATAGTAGTGAGGACAGATAAAGTAATGTATCAAATGGAAGCCAAAACGGTGGAGTTTCTAGACTTATTAAACGAACCGGTATAATGAATTTAAGAGGAAGAAATAAAGTAAATCCAAATTTCAATATGTCATCTATGACAGATATTGTTTTTTTGTTACTGATTTTTTTTATGCTCACATCTACCTTGGTTACTGTTAGTGCTATTGATATTTTACTACCAAAAGCAGGAGGTAAAACAGAAAATAATACTTCAGTTGCAGTTTCTATTACTAATAAATCTAAGTTTTATATTGACAAAACACTTGTAAGTGAAAAAGATTTAGAAATAGAAATTCTCAATAAAGTAGGGTCAGATAAGAAAAAAACAGTGGTAATCAGAGGAGCTCAAAATGTTCCTTACAAGAGTGTGATGAAAGTAATTGACATAGCTAACAAGAATAAACTTAAAATGATTTTAGCGGTTAAAGGAAAATAATGGGGATTCTAGATACCAAACATAAAAAAAAGTCTGCAGCTTTAACCTTGGTTATCTTACTGCTATTTTTATGGTGTGTTTTTAATATAGGAATGACCTATCTAGATCCACCAAGAGAATATGGAATTGCAATTAATTACGGGAATACAGACCTTGGAAGTCCTAAGCCTAAAGTTATTCCTTCAAAAAAAACAGTGGTAGAAGAAGTTGCAAAAGAAAAAATAGAGGATGAAGTCAAAGAAACCATCAAGGAAACTATCAAAGAAACGATGAATGAAGAAGTTCTTTCTCAAACAGAGAAAGATGCACCGATTATAGAAAAACCAAAAAAAGACGTATCAAAAAAAGTTGACGCTAATAAAGAGAAACCAATACCGAAGGCAATTCCTAAAAAGCCATCAAAAAACACCTTAAAAGCCTTTGATAATTTATTGAAAGGAGATAAATCTGATGGAAAAACTAAAGGAGAAGGAGATGATGATAAAGATGGTTTAAAAGGAGATAAAAATGGTGACCCAACTTCTGTAAAATATTATGAAAATACAGGTTCAGGAGGTGATTCTAACTATAATTTAGCAGGAAGAACTGCATTGAGTAAACCTATAGAACAACCAGATTGCCAAGAAGAAGGAAGGGTAGTGGTAAGTATTGAGGTTGATAAAAACGGACGAGTGATCAAAGCAGTGGCTGGCATAAAAGGAACAACTAACTCTGCCGTTTGTTTGCTAAAACCTGCAAGAGAAGCAGCTTTAAAAACCACATGGAATGCAGACCCTAGTGCTCCATCAAAACAAAAAGGAACAATTATTTATAAGTTTTCATTAACCAAATAATGACGTATAAAGAAACGATTGACTGGATGTTTTCTCAATTACCAATGTATCAAAGAGAGGGCACTGCAGCGTTTAAAAAAGACCTAACAAATATTATTTATTTCTGTGATACCTTAGAGAATCCTCAGGATAAATTTGCTTCAATTCATATCGGTGGAACGAATGGAAAAGGGTCTACTTCTCATATGATTTCTAGTATTCTACAAGAAGCTGGATACAAAGTAGGCTTGTATACTTCCCCACATTTAAAAAATTTCACAGAGCGAATTAGAATTAACGGTGTGGAAATTACTCAACAGTATGTGACAGGTTTTATTACAAAAAACAAAATATTTCTAGAAGAACAACAACTCTCTTTTTTTGAAATGACAGTTGGATTGGCTTTTGATTATTTTGCTTCTAAAGAGGTAGATATTGCGATTATTGAAGTAGGCTTAGGAGGAAGATTAGATTCTACAAATATTATTTATCCAGAAGTTTCAGCGATTACGAATATAGGCTATGATCACACCCAGTTTTTAGGAGAAACTCTTCCGGAGATTGCTTTTGAGAAAGCAGGAATCATTAAAAAAAATATTCCTGTGGTTATTGGTGAAAAGCAAGAAGAAATAGCACCTGTTTTTCTAGAGAAAGCAAAAGATATGAATGCTAAACTTATTTTTGCTTCTGATAAAAAACACCAATTTAAAACTGATTTACTAGGGACTTATCAAAAAAATAATGGGAATACGGCCATTCACATAATTCATGCTTTAGAGAAATTTGATGTTACTGAGGAAGAGATCCAGAGAGGTCTAGAAAACAGTGTTAAAAACACGAATTTTAAAGGAAGGTGGCAAATTTTGCAAGAAAAACCAAGAGTAATTTGTGATACAGCGCACAATAAAGAAGGCTTAGATTATGTAATGCGTCAATTAGCAGACCAACCATTTAAAAAATTACATATAGTGTTAGGAGTAGTCAATGATAAAAAGCTAGAGGATATCTTACCTTTTTTTCCAAAAAATGCAATATATCATTTTTGTAAGCCAGATATTCCAAGAGGGTTAGATGAGAATGAGTTACAATTAAAAGCATTAAATTTTAATTTAGAAGGGACTGCTTATAATTCTGTAAATGAAGCCTATTTATCTGCTATTTCAGAAGCGCATAAAGAAGATGTAATCTTTGTAGGAGGAAGTACATTTGTAGTCGCAGAAGTGGTTTAAAAAAAGGCCCTCTACCATATTAATTAGTAGAACCCATCCCTTTTTTGTAATTTTGAAACATAATCAAACAAATTAATACCCATCAAAGATCGCTTGTAATGGAAATAAAAAAACTAGCTCAAGAAGTATTTGAAATAGAAGCAAGAGAAATTGCGAACCTTAGCAATAGGCTAACAGAAGATTTTGAAAAATCTATCAATGCTATATTACAAAGTTCTGGTAAACTAATAGTTTCAGGAATGGGGAAATCTGGAATTATAGGAAAGAAAATAGCTGCGACCCTTGCAAGCACTGGAACACCAAGTTTTTTCTTACACCCTGGAGAGGCATATCATGGCGATTTGGGTATGATTGAGGAAAATGATGTAGTCTTATTAATTTCTAATTCTGGGGAAACCGACGAAGTTTTAAAGTTGATTCCATTTTTAAAATATCAAAAAAATTGTACAATTTCCATGAGTGGAAATGATGAATCTACTTTGGCAAGAAACACAAGATATCATTTAAATATTGCTGTAGAAAAAGAAGCCTGTCCTTTACTCTTGGCACCAACATCTTCAACTACGGCTACGTTAGTTATGGGAGACGCTATAGCAGTAACTCTCATGAAATTAAGAAATTTTAAAGAAGAAAATTTCGCAAAGTTTCATCCTGGAGGAAGCCTAGGCAGAAGACTATTAACTACTGTAGGTGATGTCATGAAGAAAAATGAATTGCCAATTATCGAATCTGCTGCAACCATTAAAGAAGTGGTTCATAAAATAACAGAGGGAAAGCTTGGCTTGGTTGTTATTTTAGACAAAAACAGCATCCAGGGAGTTATTACTGATGGTGATATAAGAAGAGCAATGGAGTCTCGAGAAAAAGACTTTTTTAATTTGGTTGCTAGTGACTTAATGAGTGTTGCCCCAAAACAAATTTGTGAAAGCGAGAAACTAATACATGCCAGTAATGTTATGAGTGACCATAAAATAAACTCATTGTTAGTTGTAAATAATACAAATAATTTTGTGGGTGTCATTCAAATGTATGATATAGGCTTATAATAATATTGTATCCAATAATTTATTTATGATAGCCATAATAATGATCAATTTTTTTTATGAATAAGAGCACAAAAATATATATTGCAGGTCACAAGGGAATGGTAGGTTCATCGGTATGGAGAGCCCTAGAAAAAAGAGGATATACTAACTTAATTGGTTTTACAAGTAGAGAGTTAGATTTAAGAGATCAACAAGCTGTTCTAGACTTATATAAAGAACAAAAACCAGCTATCGTAATTGACGCAGCTGCTAAAGTTGGTGGAATTTTAGCAAATAATAACTATCCATATAATTTTTTAATGGAAAATATGCAGATTCAGAATAATCTGATTGACAGTGCATTAAACTCAGGAGTAGAGAAATTTATATTTTTGGGTAGCTCTTGTATTTATCCAAAGTTTGCTCCCCAGCCCATAAAAGAAGAACATCTATTAACGAACTCTTTAGAGCCAACGAACGAATGGTATGCGATTGCGAAAATTACAGGAGTAAAAGCATGTCAAGCAATTCGAAATCAATACAACAAAGACTATGTTAGTCTCATGCCTACTAATTTATATGGCACGCATGATAATTTTGATTTGCTATCCTCTCATGTATTGCCTGCAATGCTTCGTAAATTTCATGAGGCTACATTAAAAGGCAATACACCTGTTAAATTGTGGGGTAGTGGCACTCCTATGAGAGAGTTTTTATTTGTAGATGATTTGGCAGAAGCCATTGTCTATGCTATAGAGAATAGGTTACCTGAACATTTATATAATATAGGGACGGGAAAAGACATTACCATAAAGGAGTTAGCCGAAACTATTCAAAAAGTAGTCGGACATAAAGGAGCTATAGTTTGGGATGATACCAAACCAGATGGGACTCCAAGAAAATTAATGGATGTCTCTAAAATGAAAGAGATGGGTTGGTGTTATTCAACAGAATTAGAGGAAGGCATTGAAAAAACCTACCAATGGTTTTTAGAAAATATAGCCAATTTAAAAGAAGTTAAATTAGAAAACATTTAATTATGAAAGTAGCATTTATTACAGGAGTAACTGGACAAGATGGAGCTTATTTAAGTGAGTTTTTATTGAAAAAAGGCTACCAAGTTCATGGGATGAAAAGAAGATCATCTTCATTTAACACAGACAGAATAGATCATATATATCAAGATCCACATATAAATAACCGTAATTTCTTTTTGCATTATGGAGATATGACGGATAGCACTAATATTACTCGTTTGATTAAAGAAATTCAACCAGATGAAATTTATAATCTAGCAGCAATGAGTCATGTAGCTGTTTCTTTTGAAACTCCAGAATATACAGGAAATGCAGATGGTTTAGGAACTTTACGTATTCTAGATGCAGTACGTTTGTTAGGACTGGAAAAGAAGACCCGAATTTATCAAGCTTCCACATCAGAATTATATGGTAAGGTACAAGAAGTACCGCAGTCTGAAACCACTCCTTTTTATCCTCGATCTCCCTATGCCATCGCTAAAATATATGCATATTGGATTACGGTAAATTATAGAGAAGCCTATGGTATGTTCGCTTGTAATGGAATATTATTTAACCATGAATCGCCATTGCGAGGAGAAACATTTGTAACACGTAAAATAACAAGAGCAGCATCTAGAATAGCTTTAGGCTTACAAGAGAAATTTTACTTGGGTAATCTAGATGCTAAAAGAGATTGGGGGCATGCTAAAGATTATATACGCATGATGTGGATGATTTTACAGGCAGAGGAAGCAGAAGATTGGGTAATAGCTACAGGAAAAACAACCTCAGTTCGTGATTTTGTAAAAATGAGTTTTGAGGAGGTAGGAATAGTTCTTGATTTTGTAGGGGAAGGGGTAGAAGAAAAAGCATTTATAAAGTCTTGTAATAATCCAGATTATCAGCTAGAAATAGGAAAAGAAGTACTGTCAGTAGATTCTAAATATTTTAGACCAACGGAAGTAGATTTATTAATTGGAGACCCAACAAAAGCAAATACTAAATTAGGATGGAAACCAGACTATGACCTTTCCTCACTAGTAAAAGAGATGATGCAGAGTGATGTTAAACTGATGCAAAAAGATCAGTATTTAAAAGATGGTGGATATGAAACTTTGAATTTTTTTGAATGAAAAAAATAATTGTTATTCCAGCCAGACTAGACTCTTCAAGACTCCCAAAAAAAGTCTTATTAGACCTTAAAGGCAAACCTGTTATCCAAAGAGTATACGAGCAATGTTTACAAGTGATGAACATTGATGGTGTTTATATTGCAACAGACAGTGAGGAGATAAAAAAAGTTTGCGAGGGATTTACTAGCAATGTGATTCTTACAAAAAGCACCCATCAATCCGGAACGGATAGAATTGGAGAGGCTGTAGAAAAAATCACCTGTGATATTGTGATCAATGTTCAGGGTGATGAGCCTTTTATAGAGCCCAGTTTGATCGAAGAACTGGTCCGTTCATTTGAAAATCCAGACACTTTAATGGTAAGTGCCATGAGTAGAATTTATGATTATAATGACTTACAAAACAGCAATGTGGTAAAAGTAACTGTAGACAATCAAAAAAATGCACTCTATTTTTCTAGGTCAGTAATTCCGTTCCCCAGAGACCATAAACAAATATTATCTTCTAATGAAGGGCTTAAAAACTATCCTTTCTATAGGCATATTGGTATTTATGGCTATCGAAAAGACTTCTTAGGTTCCTATATAAAAATGCATCAAAGTTTTTTAGAAAAAGTTGAAAAACTAGAGCAATTAAGGGTCCTAGAAAACGGCTACAAAATTAAGATGATTGAAACAACGGCTAGTTTTGTTGGAATAGATACATTAGAAGATTATGAAGAAGCACTTAAAAAGTATTGATAGAGGTAGGTAATAAACTGCTATACAGTTGTATTAAAACAAATTAAAATAAACATCTTTTTTTCTTTGTTAGCATCAAAAACCATTTTATATTTGCACCCGCTTGACTGACACATTAAATTCGTTAGACAAGTCCCGTAAAAGGGGCAATTAGCTCAGTTGGTTCAGAGCACTTGGTTTACACCCAAGGGGTCGGGGGTTCGAATCCCTCATTGCCCACTTCAATTACAATCCTGATGAACTTTTCATCAGGATTTTTTATTGAAATAAATTTAGAAGTCAAGATGGTTTTTGAAAAAAAAAAGTATTAAAAACGATCTAAGATTTTATTTTGGAATATTTTTAATTTATGATATTCATGCTTTTTGTTATCTACAGTTGATAATAAAATTTTTAGAATCAAAAAAGACTTTTTTTTTATGTAGTATGTTTTTTTGTTTTAATTTTAGGTGTTCTATTTACAAAAAATAATGATTCTCTTTAGAAATGAACTATTTTTTGTAGTCAAACACTAAAAAAAAGCTATTTTTAACCTATGAATATTCAACTATCAGGAAAAAGAATATTAGTCACTGGTGGAGCAGGTTTTATAGGCTCCAACCTCACTGAAGTATTGTTAGATAAAGGTGCTGAAGTTATCTGTTTAGACAATTTTGCAACTGGAAAAAGAAAAAATATAACACCGTTTTTATCCAATTCTAGCTATCAGCTTATAGAAGGAGATATTCGTAATATAAATGACTGTCATCAAGCTTTAGTGGGAGTAGACTATGTACTGCACCAAGCAGCATTAGGCTCTGTTCCTAGATCTATCAAAGATCCAATTACCTCTAATGATGTAAATGTAGGTGGGTTTTTAAATATTTTGGTTGCTTCCAGAGATGCTGGAGTGAAAAGAGTCGTGTATGCCGCTAGTTCCTCTACTTATGGAGATTCTGAGGCACTGCCAAAAGTAGAAGAGACTATTGGAAAACCGTTATCACCCTATGCCATTACTAAATACGTCAATGAATTATATGCTGATGTTTTTGCTAAAACCTATGGTTTAGAGACCATTGGCTTGCGATACTTTAATGTGTTTGGGAGAAAGCAAGACCCTAATGGAGCCTACGCAGCAGTCATTCCAAAATTTGTAAGTCAGTTTATGGCAGGCGAATCTCCCGTAATTAATGGAGATGGAGACTATTCTAGAGACTTTACTTATATAGATAATGTAATACAAGCAAATCTCCTTTCAATCATTACAGACAAGAAAGAAGCCATAAATACTGTCTACAATATTGCCTATGGAGATCGAAATACACTCAATGATCTTATCACGTATCTAAAAGAATTTTTAACGGAGTATGACACTAAGATTAAAAATATAGACGTTATCTACGGCCCCAATAGAATAGGAGACATTTCTCATTCTTTAGCCTCCGTAGCGAAAGCAAAAAAATTACTAAACTATCAACCACAATACTCATTAGAGGCTGGTCTAAAAGAAGCTGTAAAATGGTATTGGAAAAATTTATAAGATGAGTCAAATAAAAATAGGAATTATTGGATTGGGCTATGTAGGTTTGCCACTAGCAAGATTATTTGCCACCAAATATTCTGTAGTAGGTTTTGATATCAATACAGAGCGGGTAGAGGCATTAATGTCTGGAAAAGACAGCACTTTAGAAGTAGAAGATACGGTATTAAGCTCAGTGCTAGTCAAAGAAAACTCTAATGCAGTAGGGCTTTATTGCTCTGCTACTCTAGCAGACCTAGAAGGATGTAACTATTATATTATTACGGTACCAACACCGGTTGATAAAAACAACCGCCCTATTTTAACCCCTTTAATAAAAGCAAGTGAGACTGTAGGCTCAGTTTTACAGAAAGGTGCTATCGTAATCTATGAATCTACGGTCTTTCCCGGAGCTACAGAAGAAGACTGTATCCCTGTTTTAGAACGAGTATCTGGACTAATATTTAATAAAGATTTTTTTGCAGGCTATTCTCCAGAGAGAATTAATCCAGGAGATAAGTTGCATACAGTAGAAAAAATACTGAAGGTAACCTCAGGTTCTACTCCTGCCATAGGATTAAAAGTAGACAACTTGTATAAATCTGTGATTACTGCCGGAACGCATCTGGCACCCACTATAAAAGTTGCAGAAGCGGCAAAAGTTATAGAGAATTCTCAGCGAGACATAAACATTGCTTTTGTAAATGAACTGGCAAAGATTTTTAATTTAATGGATATCAACACCCATGACGTGCTAGAGGCGGCAGGAACCAAATGGAATTTCTTACCCTTTAAGCCAGGGCTAGTAGGAGGGCATTGTATAGGAGTAGATCCTTATTATCTAGCTCAGAAAGCACAAGAATACGGCTACCATCCGGAGATTATTTTAGCTGGAAGAAGGCTCAATGACAGTATGGGAGAGTATGTAGCTTCGCAGGCTGTAAAATTAATGATTGCAAAAGATATTCGGGTAAAAAATGCGAATGTATTGGTCTTAGGAATTACTTTTAAAGAAAATTGTCCAGATGTAAGAAATACGAAAGCAGTAGATGTAATAGCTTCATTAAAAGAATTTGGGATGAATATCACGATCTATGACCCTTGGGCTAATAAAGACGAAGTATTGCAAGAATATAATCTAGAGTCTACTCAGGAAATACCTACCAGTAGATTTGATGCTGTGGTTTTAACAGTAGCACATAATGAATTTTTAGACATGGATTTTAACTCTATCATCAATAAAAATCACATCATTTATGATGTAAAAAACATACTACCAACCTCAATTAAACACGGCGGACTCTAAATGAAAAATTTTGCATTGCTAGGAGCAGCAGGATATATCGCTCCAAGACATTTAAAAGCTATCATAGATACAGACAATCAGTTGATTGCTGCCTTAGATAAGTTTGATTCAGTGGGGGTGCTAGATAGCTATTTTCCCAATGCAGATTTTTTTACAGAATTTGAGCGTTTTGACAGACATATAGAAAAATTAAAAAGAAATCAGATACGTTTAGATTATGTAAGTATTTGCACACCAAATTATTTACATGACGCTCATATTAGGATGGCTTTAAGACGAGGGGCAGATGCTATTTGTGAAAAGCCCTTGGTGTTAAACCCATGGAATGTAGACGCCTTGCAAGACATAGAACAAGAAACAGGCAATAAGATTCATACCATACTTCAACTGCGGTTACACCCAAGTATCATCGCTTTAAAAAAGAAAATAGAGAGCAATACATCCAATACCAAACATGATGTAGACCTCAGTTATATTACCTCTAGAGGAAATTGGTATCATATCTCTTGGAAAGGAGATGAGAGTAAATCAGGAGGAATTGCTACCAATATAGGCATCCATTTCTATGATATGTTGGGATGGGTTTTTGGAGCAGTACAAGAAGTTCAAGTACATCTAAGAGAAGCCAATAGAGCCGCAGGTTATATAGAATTTAAAAAAGCAAGAGTAAGGTGGTTTTTATCTATAGATGAGCAGGATCTTCCAGCAGATATCAGAAAGAAGGGGCAAAGAACCTATCGCTCTATAACTGTCAACCAGGAGGAAATAGAATTTAGTGGCGGATTTACAGAACTTCATACAGAGAGCTATAAAAATATTTTAGCAGGAAATGGTTTCGGCTTAAATGAGGCCCGGCCTTCAGTAGAGATAGCGCATACCATTAGAAACGCTGCCTTGAGTACCAGAGGAGCAAAGCATTTTTTTGTAGACTAAAGAAGTAGATTTGTCAT
>MDTF01007163.1_pt1 | contig 12999 bp, 17 predicted proteins | sample 811191 | NCBI WGS metagenome assembly MDTF01 (sample SAMN05326649, study PRJNA326480) | marine metagenome | isolation source: seawater | place: Southern Ocean | collected 2011
ATTGAATATTATGGACGGTTGCAGAAATCATTTAATACTGTTTTAGGGTGTTGCATTGAGAAGGTTGCTTCACTCAATCCCAATATTCATCACGTTGGTAAGGGTGTTCAATGTAATGGTAAAAGTATGAAAATCAAAGCAGTAGATATGGTGAAACGAACAGTCAATAATACATTTCAGACAGTGGATTTGAAATCTTCAACCAATAGTGTTACTGGAACTTTTAATTCCGTTTTAAACAGTATGGTTCAAGCAAACCACAGTCAAAATATTGAATGTTTTCGCGCTGTTGCCTTTTGGAAAAGGGACGAAAAAGAAAACAAAACTTTACGGAATAAAACAATGACCCCACAGATTTTCTGGGAAGACTTTGCTCAGATAGACTACATACAAATGCGGACTATTTGGAATCAACGCTTTTTGATTTTGGAACAAAAAGCGGTTGAAATGTGTAAACACCAAACATTGAAATATCAACATTTTATTAAGAGAATGGTAGAATAAATATTCTAAAAATATTCTAAAAATATTCTAAAAATATTCTAAACTTAATCAAATTATTATCAAAATGTCTTCATTCTCTTCAAAAAAAGTTCTACCCCCTACTTTGAGTGTTTTGAACATGGAAGCTACTTCTGAAGCTACTTCTGAAGCTTTGGATAATGTTTCAAAAAAAAGAGGTGCGAACGAAATTTTGGAATCTTCCAAAAAAATTAAAATTTCTTTAAGAGAAATGAGTGCAATGGATCAATTTGAAACTTATGAAAAATGTAATTTATTTGGTGAGGATTCTCTGTCATTTGAACAGGTTCAAGCCATTTATGACGAGTATTATCACGTACCAACGGGTCGTTCTTGGTCAGCGGCGGAAAATCGTCAATGTAAAGAAATGTTACAGAAACTTGGATTTTCAGCGACTTGTGCTGAACTTAACGGTATGCTCCCCGAAGGTATAGTAGCGGAGGAGGCAAATATCTTGGTTTGGCCGAATTGTGCCTCGGAATTAGCGTTTAACCCAACTGAAATGTATTATGAACACGACAAGGTGGTACAAGATAAGGTCAAATGGTCGAGACGTTCCGTTGGACTCGATAAAGACGGTAAACCTCGTAATGGGTTTCAAAACAAACTTGCACGTCATAATTGTTGTATTACCGACTTAGAAGAACCAATCACCGATCCGGACAACACTGTTATTGGGGAGAACTATGTTCGTCATCCTCATCCAAAAAATCCTTCAATTAAGTATACGAATTATGGGTTTGAAATGTTCCCGCGCTTAAAGGAGTTTCGTTGGGATATTGCTTGCATTTTAGGGCCATTTGGGTATAAGGTAGTTGAACAATTCTTTGAATTGAATCATTATTATGCTCGTACCTGCGGGATTGGTCGTCATGGGGACGTTGAAAGAGGTCAAGGTATGTCCGACGGTATGGTCAATTGTTTGAAATTAGGCCGTAAAATACCATTGTTATTTAGTTGGTATCATAAAACGAAACCGATTGGGAGAGAGACGGTTATGGACTCGAACGGGCCTTGTTCCTACCCGGTAGTACATTTTAAAAGAGGTAAGAAATGGGAAACAAAGACTGTTGCCGCTGTTATGAAATTGGGTCATGGTGACTATTATCAATTTTCGGGTAAAGCGATTGGGCGCGATTGGAAAAAATCGTCCGAAATTACCCTTCGTCATTGCGCTGGTGCTAGTAAGTACACTTCATTGCCAAAATCGTACGACTTACCCGAAAGTGGAGAATTACCTTCTGCTTATTCTTTGACTGGGTCGGACAGAGTTGAAAATGACTCGGAATCACCAGAATTACAATTTGCGACCAGATTTGACGGTATGGCGAAGTGTACGTAGACAAAATAACTAAAATAACAATAACTAAAATAACAATAACTAAAATAACAAGAATATATCTATCTTTTATCTATATATAAGGAGCAAAGTATTTGAAATAAAATGTCAACTATAGAAAATCTTCTAACAACACTGAAAGATATGCAAGAAAAGCAAGAAAAGCAACAAAAATTAACTGAAGAAATGACTACAAGATTAACCTATTTAATAACTCAACAGGCGAAAGATAGTAAACTTATTGGCAAGGCCTTGTTCAATCTCAACAACCAGGTTAGAAGACTTGAGAAGCTAGCAGGGTTACACGAACAAAAAGAAAAACGAGAGGTGTGCAAAGAATGTGAAGACAACAAGGATTTTAAACAGTTTACTTTAAAACTTTAAATTTTTGTGCATTTAGTGTTGTGTCTGATAGTTCAAAACTATAAATCCAAATTAAAAAATAATAATTACATATTTGAGGTTGGAGCTATAATAAAAAAAAATGTTATGCGCAGCATGGTTTAAAAAAATGTTATGGTTACTATTAAGTTCGGTTGTTGCTTACGATTACGACTGGGATCGTTTGCACCAATGTCTGACGCCGCAAGAATTATTTGATACTGTCGCTGATTACAAGGAAAATTTCCCATGTCAAGATTGTAAAGAACACTTTAACGAACTCATGCGAACGCACCCTTTTCCATTGGAAAATGTCCAAACAGAGTCTGACTGTCGAATATGGGTGTGGATTACGCGAAATTTCGTTAATGTGCGACTAAACAAGGACTGGCACCCTTTCGACGAAACTCTTTGTGATATTAGCAGACATAAACCTAATTTTTTATAAACTTTTATTTTCGATATTTGTGGAACGCATATTAGTATATAGCTGCGTTTCCAGATGTAAATGTTGCAAAAAATCCTTATTACATGTTATTATGTCACATCTCTGATTCAAGAAAGAAACTTAAAACTATACCCAGAAACGGAGAAACGGCTTCACCAGATATGCCCATCCGTATCGGCACATCTTGTCAGTGGAGAAGTGGTCATCGACGGTGTTGTCGAGACTCTTTTAAATTTTTTGGACGGATCTCCCCGATATAATTGTGTTCAAGAGGAAGACAAATATTTGAGAGAAATTGGACTACAATGCGACCAAATTGAAACGCTGGATGATTTTTTTTAACGAATGTATCTTTTAGTTACTGGGGATTTTGCTTATAGTGCGGGCTTATAATTTCCTGGCACTGTACTTCTCTTCCTGCAATGCTTATAATTTTCACACGCTGACCACTCATTCTGTGTGTTTTTGCTTTCCCCGATACTGTAGGCCATTTCTTTAACTTTACGATTAATTTTGAATCTGCGAGTTTAACAGTATAGTAAAAACTAAAACCACTGGCCAGAGTTGTGTGTCTGAAGTCATACACATCATCCTTCAATGGCAAGCAAAGGTCATCTGTGACATAGAAATTATAATTTTTGCCGTCAAGAGTAATCTTAATTAGAGATTTATTACCTATCGTATCCCCGTTCCATTTTAAGAGGCTCATGTTTACGAATGAAGCATTCTTATTTATAGTTCAGTTTAGTTAATGTTAGTAATTATATGTTGGAAAAAAGAAATCACAAATAAGTTACACATATTTATATATTAAGTGTTGTAGTCTATGAATGTAATGGCAAATGTTGAAAAAAGGATGTGGTCGATGTAAAATCGAAAAGGATATAACAAATTTTTACAAAAATAAACGAAAAAAGGACGGTTACCAAAATTATTGCAAGTGTTGTATGAAAAAAACACAAGCAAATAGTTTCCAAAAACATAAAAAGAAACGTATGGCGAAAAGCTTGGAATGGCGAAATTCAGAGAAAGGCGTGAAATATCGCTCCGATTATTACAAACACGGCTCTAAAAGAAAACGCGAAGTAGTGAAGCAAGAAGTTACACCTGAAGTGTATCAACAACAACACGCGGAACAATTCACTTCTTTTATGTCCGAGACTCAAGAAGAACGTACAAAAGCTCAACGCGAACGCTACGAAAATAATAAAGCCGTTATTTTGGTGCAAGGAAGGGAATATCGGAAACGTCGCACTGAAAGAGACCCTGAATTTTTAGTGAGAGAACGTGAACGGCTGAGGAAATACAAACACACAAGAAAATGCAAAGATAAAGTAAACGCTCATAAAAGACAACGTTTAAAAAACGACCCAGAGTATAAATTAAAAGGGAATTTGCGCAGTCGTGTCAGCAAGTTCTTACACGGTGCTAAATCAGCGAATACTGAAAGTTTGATTGGTTGTTCATGGGAAGAGTTATACTATCATATCGAAACACAATTTACAGATGGTATGACATGGTCAACTCAAGGTGAATGGGAAATAGATCACATTATACCATGTAATGCTTTTAAAGGTGAATTGCACTTAGAACCGAACCAGCGTGTTTTATGTTGGTTTCGAAACCTACAACCATTATGGCGTGAAGATAACAGAGCCAAAGGAGGAAAATATAAAGAAGAAGACAAACAAGATCTTATTCGTAGATATAATGAAGAAAAATTAACTGTAGAGTGAAAATATAATATGTACAATTTGTTTTTTCATATTCTATTCTATTCTTTTACAGCATCTACATGAACACCTACGGCATCCGCCGCCTCGCAGGCGCAATACCAGGTGCAAAGTACTCTGTTTTTGAATATTATAATCTGAAAGGCTACGGCCGTCTTCCAGTTGTTTTCCCGAAAATATGAGCCGCTGTTGATCAGGGGGTATACCTTCCTTGTCTTGAATTTTAGCTTTAATATTCTCTATAGTATCGCTGGGCTCTACGTCTAGTGTTATAGTTTTACCAGTGAGTGTCTTGACAAATATTTGCATTTTTTTTTGAGGTATAGGTACTATTTATACTACTGGAAGTCCGATTATAAGTATAAGTTAAACAGATCCACCAAAAAATCTAATATTGTTTATATCGATCGCATCCTCATATAATAACAACGCAACTAGAATGAACTGTTTATTATATGAAGTAGATCGAGGTGTTTGTAGATTTCTAGAAATCCGAGATTTTGTGAGTTTCCGCTTAACAAGTAGAAGACATTACCATGATCAAGAAGCTTGGCGAATTCAATCATTACAATTCCCGCTAAATATTAGTAGATTGAATGTTAAAAAAAAGATTGCTCTTCATTATTTATTAAAATGGGCTTGTCAATTTCCTCAACCTATTGGTTCAATAGAATGGTATCAGAATATTATATTGTGGTTACAACATAATATTTCAATTAAAATAATGTCTAGTTTTTTACAAGAACAATCTTACCAATATGATCTTAGTCAACTATGTGTAAGACGTAGATTTATCTGGCAGAGACAATTCACTGATATAAATAGAAGACTATTTAAGAGAAAAAGATTAGTTGTATATGAAAACATTCAACACAAACGAGTTCGGAAAAATTTCGTTCAAAGTGAATCAGATCTCAAGTACTATTCAATATGCTAAAGTTTTTGCACAGATCTTTCTATCCGTTAATGCGTCACCGTCTCATTGTATAATTGCTCATGATGAGTTATCAATTAACAGGACGATTACAATGTTGGAAAGTGGTAAGAGTCGCCTATTGACTTGTCAATTGAATTGTAGTAGGCTTAATGACGAAGGTCAACAAGTAACAGAATTAATGGGTTCTGGTACACTCGATTTGGCTCATTGTCAGATTTGTAACCGAGTGCAAGATGGTACTGCCCCCAAGACTTATCAGTTACAGATGTGGGATAAATTAAACCAAGGAACAAAGAGATTAATGGGTGAAGTCAATATTGAATTTACAGAACTGGATTTTACTGAGGGTGCACTTGTAGCGGAAAGTCCATTCGTTTTACAAACACATCCCGTACAAACAATAGAGTTAACTCTGGGTAATGCGGCGGAAGCTAATTTGAATTTCATACGACCTTTTGGAAAAAGCGGATTACCCGGAATTAAACCAGGATTACAACGGGTGCATTCTCCTTATTATATGAACCATTTAGGGATTACTTTGCCTTCTGGTGTTTTTTGTATGATTCCAACTACAATTGAAACCAACCTAGAACAGTTGTTGGCAATACGCTCTCACAAAGAGCGTCTTCAAGTAACGTTGACTCGTAATCTACTCACAGAAGAGGAATTTATTCACTCTGTCCATGAAATGTTTGAATCGGGTTTCGAAAATAAATATAATAATCTTCTCACAATTGTCGGCGAGACATTAACTTTACATCCGCGATTAATGATAAATTATACGCCAGATGTACAGTTAACCAAGATTGGTCAGAAAGATAAAGGGGAAGAGGAATGGACAGTACCTAGATGGCCAGAAGAGCACGGTAAAAAACTCTCTTTTAAAGGGGATTGTGAAGATTATGCTCGGGAAGTTTTGCAACAAGCGAAAGAAATTATGGAATGGGTTTCACCCAAGACAGGTGGTAATATAATGGAAGCACTCTCGGCTCTTCTACATTTATATGTACCTACTGTAGAACAAGGAGCGGTAGATTCCTCTGCTCATTCAATCTATCAAAATAAGCCTGCTGCTTTCCGTAATCATATTTATGCTGGGTTACATCCTCGGGATCACTTCACAACTAAAATCAAAGGGAAACTTTCATTACAACATTTATATTCTAGATGGCCTCAGCAGAAATGGGAAAATAAACTACCGTTACTCCATTTAGAAGGTACTGCCGCTGTAGTATTTGATATTGAATCCGAACAATTAACACTTCTCAAAAAAGACCAGAACTTTCAAATACAAAAGCGGTATCCAGAACTAAGAGGTTCAAATTATCCTAGTGACGAATTAAATTTGAACCATAAGTCCAGTTTTTATAAATACCCCATTGCATTTATGACCCATGTCTTTGCAGAACAAGGTATACTTGATTTTACCTATACCGATGGACAAACCTATGGAGTTAGTATATGGGATTATTTCCGTAGTAACTATACCTTCATACCAAGTACACAACATTCCCCAGAAGTAATGACAAGCATTAAATCAATGTTAAAGATGGAAAGACCCATTCCACCAATTATATACCGTTCAGAAATAATAAAAGCACCGACGAAGACTAATCAACCATTTATTAGTTTTAATAAAACTGGAACATTTTCAAGCAATTTGCTTCGAAAATGTAATAACGGACAATATCAAATTAGAGACAAAAAAATTGAAGAAGTTTATTTTCAAATAGGTTAATCTTCAACTACCCCCAACCCGAGTACTTTTAATATAACTATAATAATAGTCTACCCAAAACGTCGCAAAGCGCTCAATAAAAAAAAATAGTTAACACATATTTTTTTTCAATAAAAAAAAATAGTTAACACATATTTTTTTTTAATATGTGGAGACTTCAGAATAATCAAATTCTGAAGTCTCCAGAAAAAATGAACTATTTACCTTTTGACACTGTCACTCTGAATGGTGATTTGAACAAGAATCATTATATATTGTTTCATGAATTAAAAAACAATGACTGGATAGCTCGCACACACAATGATGAAAAGGTAATTATTAATCAATATGATTTTATTTCTGTTAAAGTTAAAGAACCAGTCAGTTTTGGTATTTGGGATGACGGTATTAAGGTACTTGAATTGCAATGTATGTATCGACAGATTTTGGAATATGGCTGGTTACAAAACACAACCGTCGATATAAGAACAGAAACAATTGCTGAATGGGATCTTGTCAAACAGACAATTAGTATTAATGGAGGAGAAAAAAAAAGGCTAGTTATTTTTACAAGTAATAAAACACTCTTAAATCCGTGTAAAATATAAAATTTATTTATAATACCTTATTTTTAAAAGTTTAATCGATTACTTGTTGCTATTAATTGTTGTTCTTCATCGTTAACTACCATACTTACTAAAGGAGCCATTGTACTAGTTGTGGTCATAGTGTAAAAGCAACAGATATATAATCCTAAAAGAATGAATAGTATCAAAAGTATTAATTGTAGAGTACCCAGATTATTCCAAGATGCGTTACTATTTATTTCACAGTTTACGCCAGTAAAATCGGATGGGCATTTACAGTGAAAAGCAGCAATACCTTCCTGTATATCTGTTTCACATGTTGCTCCATTTTGGCAGGGATCTGGGTCACATTTGTTTTCCAAACGAATTTCACATAAGGCTCCACCATATAAACCTGATAATTCAGTTCCATCAGTACAGTTACAGATCGGTTCTGTTATACCGATAGTAGTATTAAGAGTATCACTACAATTAAAATTGTTGCGACATGTAATTGTATCACATGTAATAATTTCCAATTCACAATTGCTACCACCATAACCAGTTAGACAGCTACAATTGTATGCACCAATCACGTCTTGGGTACATACACCATCATTTAGACAGGGTAATAAAACACATTCATCAATGAGTGGTGTGGAAGTTTCACACTCATTACCAGAAAAACCAACAGGACAGGCACAAATATTGTCTTCACCACCGGTTGTACAAAACCCACCGTTCTGACAAGTTGTAGGGGTGCAAACATCAGCACCATCAGTACCATCAGTACCATCAGTACCATCAGTACCATCAGTACCATCTTCAGTACCATCAACTTGATCAATTACTATATTTACCACAGCACCCTCAGTAATTGAGTTAACTAAAACTGGAGCAACAACAGGAACTCCTGCATAAGCAACTAGAGGAACGATATATCCACCAGACGTTTCCCCAAGAGATTTATCTCTGTGAGTCTTCTCTTCTTTTGCAAAGGCAGTTACCGCCGGCGCAACTGTCCACCTTGCGATAGGAATGTTTGATCCAGGTACGAATTTGACCGACGTTTTATCAGATATGGCTGCTTCAGCCGGTGCAGCAAACAAGTTCTGTCTAAATTCAGCAGAGATTTGTGTACTGTATGAAATAAGTAATATTAGGTAAAGATATTTCATTGTAAAATAAAAAACAGACCTTTATATATATCATTATCATTGAAAAGGTAAACAGACAAATTAAAACTTTAACTTGTGATGTTTTTTTAAACTATGATAAGATTTTAAGAATTCGTCGCTTGGTTTGGTTTTGTGTCTTTTATTGGTATTGATTAAATCGATTGAACTCAAAGGACTCGGCTCGACATATTTCATAGGTTTGCCCCTAATTATATATGCTTCCCACATATAAGCTGTTTCTATACATCGCTGCTTAGCAATTGCAGCAGGAATACAAATCGGGCCAGAACTTTGGCTATCCACAAAGTAAAGTTGATTTTTACCCTTTATAATTTCAACACGCATACACGCAAAGTGATGACGATGAGGCTGGTGAATAATAATACCTCTAAAATCTTCTTGTTTCATCAGTTTTGGAATCTCAGTTTTTGTCCATAGGCGCTTGTCTTTAGTCTCTATAGCTTGTTCAACGTGATAGCCAGCCATCGTTATTGCCTTTAATACCGCACTTACACTCCAATTACCACCAAACGACTCATGGTTAGAGACTGGGTCGGCTGTTTCTTTAAAGATCTGTAGGCAGGCGTTATGCATATCAATTGCACTAATACTACACGATTTAAACAGATTTTGAATAGCATGTAAACCACACATATTAGCGTATTGACGAATGAAAAACATAGGTATTACAAGGACTCCTGTTCGCTTATATAGGTCAAATAAAAAGGTAGAATATGATTAACATTTTTAAACAAAGCTCAATTGTTCATTTTCTGTCAAAAGCTCTAAGAAATCAACAACAGTTACATTCGGATTTTCTTGGACTAGTTGCCAACGGTTTTTAAAACTTTCAGTGACATTTACCTGCCATTTCCGGTGTTCGGCCACCGTTTGTAGGTCTGCCTGCCAAACTCCGGCTATTGAGGCACTACGGGCAATTATAGCGATTGTTTCAAATTCAGGATCCAGATGGAGTTTCTCTGATGGAATATCCATTAAGATTGCCGTCATTTGTTTATGAAGTGTTAGTGGTACATTCTCAGTGTCCTTTTCTAAAGATTTTAAGATAGAACCAGCCATATTCCGGCGTTTACAAGCGCGAGATAATATACTCATTTACTGTGGTTTTGTAGATACTTATACTATGCATTAGTGTTCTGGAATAGTGATCAATCATTGGATGTAATATGAGTTTTAAGTATATGCCGAAGACGCGGATTGATCCGATCTGGCATATTAAGTCTGTAGATACACCCTTGAATATGTTTACAACAAGTGCCTGCCTGCTCCATTCCAGGTGCCCTGTTATAAATATAATTTAAACAGTCACAACTCCATTTACGATTACGATTACTAAACTTCACAGTGTATATAGTATCTTTCTCACGTTCATCGCCAAATTTAAAATAGAGTACACTGAATTCTCGATCTCTTGTTGGGTTAGTACCGTTTGGATTATTTTGACCAGTCAAAATAGTATGTTTACCATGTGCATAGCCAGTACCACCTCGACATTGACCTCGGTTTTCATCACCAAGACAAATATTTGTGGTAAACATATCACAATACTGCTAATGGTACTTATATATAAAATAAAAACAAAATTTTTATCCGAAAATCCAGAAATCAAAAGTTGGATCTGATATAGCATTTTTAATTATTATAGTAACAGAGGCAAATCAATAAAATGTCTAAAAGATCTCACAGTGATTCGGGGGCAAGTAGTGATAAACGACAAAGACTTTCGAGTGATGAACCTGACGTTTTGGAAACGAAAGAGTCAGAGACATTGATCGGAAATTCTGCTGGCGATGACACCAAATGTAGGAATGGGTGCATTTACCTGATTACCAACCTGATTAATGGCAAAGTGTATGTTGGGCAAACCCTTAATTATATGAAACGGATGAATGGCCATAAAAATTCGGGTAAAACCCCAAAGTATTATTTTAACTATGCTATCAGAAAATATGGTTGGGAAAATTTCACCAAAGAAATCTTGATTGACGACGTACCAGAGGAAGATTTAGATAATTTGGAAATCAATTACATTGACTTCTACAATTCGTTTAAGAGAGAAAAAGGCTACAATCTCACCATTGGTGGTGGTGGTGCCTCGGGATATAGACATACGGAAGAGCAGCGTATGGCAAAAAGTAAAAGACAAACCAAAAACCACAGTATTGAGGGTGGTGGATCTGTTTTTTTCGTCAATAAAAACAACAAATGGGATGCAATGGGGTGTTATGTATCAGGGCATAAACACATAGGTTCTTATTTTACGAAAGACAAAGCTATTGAAGCGTTGAAAATGTACAATGAAACAGGTCAGTGCATGCCTTCGGATTTGTTAAAGGGAATATACGGTAGTGGCAGTGTAACTTACGACAATCAATGCAAAAAATGGTCAGCAAGGGCTTCCAGGAAGGGTTCTAAGAGAGGGGCGAAACATATAGGTCAGTATTTTACAAAAGAGAAGGCTATCGCCGCATTGAAATTGTATAATGATACGGGAGCACGCATGCCGTCAGATACCACACGAAGAAAAAAGGGTACTGGTTCTATTGCCGAATATATTACAAAAACAACTGTGAAAAAATACAGAGGTCAAATAAATATAAAGGGCAAAATACACTACACGGAAAGATATGGATCCCGCGAAAAAGCCGATTTTGAATTAGAAAAACTAAGAAATAAATTTTTATAAATTACAATACTTGATAATATTTTTTACAACACATTCGTCTTTTTTTTCGTCGAAAACTGTTTCAACATCCTGGAAAAGAACTGCAGACTTAGAAATACGAAAACTGGCACTCTTGAGTTTATTAACTTTGCTTAACATTACTTCAAAACTAACATTTTTCAAACGAAAATTTTCCAATGCATCAAGACAAATATTCCAATATTCTTGATTAAATTTTATCTTCCATATGCGCGTCAGCGTGGGCACGGTACAAACAAACAAGGTTTCCTTGGCATTCTGCGCGACCATCTCGATCATTATTTGACACATATAATACGAAGCTGGCAATTTCCACTTCTTTCTTAAAATCTCTTCCATTTTTGCTTGAGAATGGCCGATCCCGCCCGCAGGAGCCTTGATTTCAACGTTAAAATGCGGGGTCTTGTCGTCGTTTAACACAATGATTGCTCCGTCAGCACTGGCCGAATAATGTTCATTCACATCGATTTGCGGACATTCGAAAAAGTGCGAGCCAGGAATACTGTCAAGAATAATTTTGACACTAATGTCTTCAAAATGAGAGCCATGCGCCATTCTTGCCAATGAAATTTCATCGAAATCTTCTTTTTTATCACCGAACCACTGCTCTAAGATAATATCCCAATCTTTTTCTTCTTTGAAATTAAAGAATAAAGTGGATGGTTTCGATCCGGTGATGCGACCTTTCCTACCGTCAAGCCATGCCTGACTCCCTTGTTCATGAGCGTCGGCAAGGCCTTGATCTTTCAATGTATGAAAATTCCGATTTGTCCACATTATTTTTTATTATACTGAAACTATATCTATATTTCAGTATAATATTATTAACATATTTTTGTAATAAGGCACTATATAAGTTTTTAGAAATAACACATCAAAATGTTTAAGACATTTGCTTCTGCTGAATTTAAACATTCATATATTGAAACCAGTTGTTGGCCGTTCACATCATTCTATGTGACACAGATGCAAGAATTAATCAAACTCTATAAAAAATCAATTGCTTTGAGTAATAGAGATAAAACTTGGGAGAATAAGTTTAAAGCTTTACAATACTTTACTAAACAAAGTTGGGGAATAAAGTCAATGTCAAAATATACCGAGAATGAAAAGACAGCATGGACACAAATATTAGGGTCAAAAAAATTAGCATCAAAAGAACAACAAGATGACATTTATAATACAGTTCATTGGTTACGGCATCAAGTTCAACGCCAAAAAGGTGGATTTATCAATTGGATCAAAGAATATAGTAACAGGGGGAAAATAGACACTCCAGCTAAAGAATTAAAGGAGCAAATAGTCAATAAAGCAATTGACAATTTGAAACTATCATTAAATATAGTTGAAGATTTTATTCAAAAAAAATATTGATCAAAATCTTCCAATACTTTTTTTTGGTGAAATGAAAGAAGGTCGATTTCCTCATATGTAGAGAATATATTTACGGAAA
>MDTF01013188.1_pt1 | contig 12999 bp, 14 predicted proteins | sample 811191 | NCBI WGS metagenome assembly MDTF01 (sample SAMN05326649, study PRJNA326480) | marine metagenome | isolation source: seawater | place: Southern Ocean | collected 2011
AAATTGGACTCACTCAGACTCAAAATAGAGGTTTAGCTTAAAAAAGTTTTGTTGTATAGCAACGTTAAGGAGAGGGTAGAGGTTAGAGCGCAGGACTCATAAGCCTGAGGTCAGTGGTTCGATTCCACTTCCCGCTACCAATAAAAATAAATTTAATATGTATTCGATCCAATTCCGACACACTCAGAAGTAAAATAAGAATTAGAAAATCAATAAATCTGTGTAAGATCCGCGCTTTATGTATTTATTGTATATATTTAAAAAGCTTTTTAAATTCATTTTAGATAATTTATTATCTTTTAAGTCAGTCAAATAATTATAATGCTTAATTAAATTAAATAAAATATTTGGATTTTTTAAATTCATTATTGAGGGCATGAACTCAAATACAATTGGAATTTTTTTCTTTAATGTTTTTTTTCCTCCTATAAAAATTTCAGGTTCGTGCCCTTGAGCATCAATAAAAATTAAAGAATTTTTTTTATTCATTTTGTTTGTAAAATTATCTAATTTATTTAATTGCACTTGTTCGCCATTTTTTTTTGTTAAACGATAATCACCACTATTATTTAAATCAAATTTCTTTAAATAACTTTTAGAAATTCTCCTTGATAATGCTAAATTATACAATGTACCTTTTTTCTCAATTTTGTTTAGGTTGATATTTGCTGTTAGTAATCTAAAATTATCTGATGAAGGCTCAAACGCTACATAATTTGAAAATAAATTATTTTTTATTGCTGGTATGAGCGTAGTACCAACATGTGCTCCAACATTAACTAAATATTTTCTTTTTTTTTTTTTTAGATGTCTTAAAGCTTTACTTAAAACCTTATAATCAAATTCCCCGTCGATAAAAATTCTTTTCGAAAGTTCCTCATTATTTTTTAATACAAAGTTAATCTTATCGTTTGCAAATATATATTCTCGATTTCTGAGGGTGTTGTAATCTGAACTAAGAAAAGCTTTTCTTAAATTTTTGTTTTTTGTATTATTTTTTAATCTATTTATTTTTTTTGATAATGATTCAATAGTTCTTAAAAATTTCATTAAATATTATATCAAATTTTGATCCAATGCTGACATACTTATAAGTAAAATATAGTTTTAGTTCGCAAAAAAGTATTGTATAACATTAAGAGGTGAAAGGCAGAGGTTGCTTCGCAGGACTCATAAGCCTGAGGTCAGTGGTTCGACTTCACTTCCCGCTACCAGATAATAATAAATATAAATAAATGCAATCATTTTTAGATCTAAAATATAATTTTTTAAGACCTTTAAAGTTTCAAAATCTTAAAAGATACGGGAAAAAAGGAGATGGCGGTTATATCTGTGATAGTAATATTATTAAAAATACCAATATATTAATTTCATTTGGGATGGGCCCCGACTGGTCCTTTGAACTTGATTGTATAAATGAAAATTCAAAAGTTCAAATACATATGTATGATCACACTGTGTCTTCCAAACCTTATATTAGAGATGTTTTAAAATATTTCAGAAGATTCATTACTTTTAGAACTAAAATATCTTCGTTAATAGATAGGTTAAAATATTTGAAGAACTATTTAAGTTTTTTTAAGATTAAAAATGTAAAATTTTTTGCAGAAAAAATAACGAATTTAATAGAGACACAAAGAGATGCTAATATTGATAAAGTTTTTACACGTATTGATTCAATAAACTCAACAAAAGAAAAATCTGTCATTTTAAAATGTGACATAGAAGGAAGTGAATTTATAATTATAAATGATATCGTTAAATATTCTGACAGAATAGATGCTCTAATTGTTGAATTTCATTCATTAGATCAAAATGAAGAAATTTTTTTAACATCAATTAAGAAGTTACAAAATTTTTTTACTATTGCTCATATACATGGAAACAATCATTGCGGAAAAACAAAAACAGGTTTACCAATAATGTTTGAAATAACCTTGATTAACAATAAATATATTCCAGAAAAAAAAGAATTCATTTACTCATTTCCAGTTGAAAAACTTGACAGCCCTAACAATCCAACAAAAAAAGATATATCATTTAACTTTCAAACTTAATATATAGATTTTTATTCCCACATGATCAAAAAAAACTCAATAAAAATAATCAAGTTTATTTTGCTTATTTTAGTTTATTTTTTTTTATTTGATTTATTGATTGGCAACTATGTTTACAAAAAAATTTTAAGGAAAAATTTTTTTGATGTTGATACTAATATGGGAAAAAAACATCCTATATATCATCATGATTTACAAAAAAATTACTCAACTAATAGTGCAGGTTGGGGAGCTAAAAAATTTTCATTTTGTACTGACAACTTCAGTTTTAGAACTGAGTGTAACTCCAAACAAACTAATAAAAATTTTAACATAGGAATAATAGGTGACTCTTTTACTGTCGGTTTCGGATTAGCCTACGATGAAATGTTTGTTACAAAAATATCTAATAAACTTAAAAATAAAAAAATTGCCAACTTAGCAGCCTCATCTTACGCTCCATCTATTTATTATTCAAAAATTAACTATCTTTTAAATAATGGTTTTAAATTCGATGAAATTATCGTTTTTGTGGATATGTCAGATTTGCACGATGACACAATTAAGTATGAACTATTAGAAAATAAAGTTTTGAGTAAAAATAATGACTGGAATGTTGAGAACTATAGTCAACGAGAAAAATTTTTACAATTTTTATCAAGAAGGCTTAAGGTAACAAATTATTTAGTTCTTCAAATTAATGAAATTTTAATTAAAAATAAAATTAAAGAAAGAGCTGTACCCTACTGGGTCTTACAAAATCCAAGAAGTTCATGGACTTATAATTACGATAAAAAATGGTATTTAAACAAAAACCTCGATGAGGTAATTCAAAATTCAAAATTTAACATGGAAAAACTGTATGAGTTATTAAAGCTAAACAACATCGAACTAAGTATAGCAGTTTACCCTTGGCCTTCCACATTAAAATTTGATGAAGAAAATAATTTACATTTAAAGACATGGCAAAATTTTTGTATATCAAGATGTAAATCTTTTTTTAACATAATGAATCCTTTTTTTGAGGCTAAAAATGAAATGAATTTTAACAAATTATATTATAAATATTACATAGATGGAGATATTCATTTTAACGAGGCAGGCAATGATGTCTTATCAGAAACCTTTCTCTCACTTTACAAAGATTAAATAATATTTTTTAAAATGAAGAACCTTAAAATTTACTGTATCTCACTCAATCCATTACATATCGATATAATAAAAAAACTTGGATACGTTCCAGTAGGTTTAGGTAAGAGTTTTTTCTCATCCGAATGGACAAATGATAAAACAGAAGATAATATAGCTTTTAAAAATCCATATTATGGTGAGTACACATTTCATTATTGGTTATGGAAAAATAAAAAAATTAAATTTGATGGTTGGATTGGTTTTTGTCAATATAGGAAATTCTGGAAAAAAAAATATTCCAATATAGAAATAAGTAATTTTAATAAGTTAGAAAGTGAAATTTTAACAGAGGTCCCAGAACATTTATTGAAATACGATTCAATAATTGGAGAAAAGATTTTAATTAACCAATTTCGCTTTTCGAAATTTATTAAGCATAATCTTAAAACTATGATTGTTGATCCAAGTCTTTTTTTTAATGAGAACAAACGAAATATAAAATTTCATTTTGACATGATGCACGGAAAAGGGAACTTAGAAAAAGCAATTAAATTATTACCAAGTGTGAATAAAAATGACTTTAACGACTATGTAAATACTGAAGTGTCATTTCATCCACATAATATGTTTATATGTAAAAATAAAGAGATTCTATTTTCTTATTATGAATCTTTATTTCCTTGGCTTTCCGATTGTGAAAAAATTTTTGGCTTTAAGAATTTAAAAGGATTTGGTCTTCAGAGAATTTATGGTTTTTTAGCAGAACGCTACATGTCTTTTTGGTTTAAGAAACATACAAAATACATTGAATTACCAATAGAATTTAAAGATATTAGTGATTTTTTATAAATAATTAAATTTTTTTATAAAATTTTGAAATGACATTGAATTTTTATCTTTCTTTGAAATTAAAAATAATTTTCCAGGCCAGTTAATTGAAATATTTTTATCAAGAGGATTTATTCCACTTTCAAATTTAGGTTGATAATAGTTAGTCAGTTTGTAATAAATAATATTTTCTTTTTCAAGACTATAATATGCATGAGCAAATCCCTCAGGTATGTATAGGCTTAAATTATTTTTATCAGATAAAGTAATTTTAAAAGTTTTACCAAATGTTTTGGAATTTTTTCTTAAATCAATCACGCAATCAATAATGCTACCTTTTAAAACATTAACATATTTTGCTTGTTGAAATTTATATTGAAAGTGAAAACCTCTTAATGCATATTTAATTGATGTAGTGCAATATTCAAAAATAAATTTTTTTTTTAAAATTTTTTGAATATGTGTTACTCTTAAATTACCTCTTTTATCTTTATAGCAATCTTGTTTTATAATTTTTAAATCTTTAATTTTTGTATTAATTATTTTCATTATAAATTTTTTTTATCTTATCTAAATTCATATCTTGTTTTAAAGGAAATTCCCCATTTGATTTTTTTTTCTTAACATTCTTATTATATTTTTTTGCAAATTTATAAATAGTTTGTGGGACTCCACCAATATTGAAAACCCCCTTTTTATTTATTAATTTTAAAAAAATTTTTGCCAAATCCTCTTGAAAAATAAAATTACTCTTAACATTTGAGAAGGCCTGTTTGTGTATAAAAGGTTTTTCTGTCATACATACTCTTAATATCAACGAGTTCTTATACATTTGTACAGCTGCTTCTCCACCTAATTTTGACCAAGCGTAGTTATTCCACGGTAGTAAATAATCAGTTTCTTTATAGTTACCTTTTACACCTGGATAGATATAGCTGGTTGAAAAATAAATAATTTTAATTTTAAATCGCGCACATGCCACTACTAAATTGGCAGTTCCTATAATATTCAAGTTTATACTTTTTTGGATATCTATTTCGTGAGCTTGCATAGGTCTTGAGAGACCAGCAAGATGTAGTATTTCTTTAGGTTTATATTTCTTAATTGCTTTATCAATTGATGATGGTTTTAGTATATCTAGTTGTTTTGCAGTGAGGTATATAAAATTTATATTTGTTTTAAATTTTTTAAGCACCTGAGCAAATCTTCCTTTGCCACCAGTAACTAAAATTTTTTTCATCAATTTATTTTTTTATTATTAAACTTAGATATTTTGAATACTCACAATTACCATAGAATTTGATTGAGTCTAAAATATTTTTTTTTGTAATCCATTTATTGTTAAAAGAAATTTCTTCAATACAGCCAATTTTAAACCCTTGTCTATTTTCTATTGTAGCAATAAAATTTGATGTATTATTAAAATCTTTTATTGAACCAGTATCGAGCCAGACACTACCTCTTCCAATTATTTCAGCACTTAATTGTTTCTTATTTTTATATTTATTTAACAAGTCTACAATTTCAATCTCTTTCCTTTTTGATGGTTTTAAAGATTTGCTTAATTTAACTACCTTATTGTCAAAGAAATAAAGCCCAGTTACAGCTAAATTAGAATTAGTTTTTTGAGGTTTTTCAATAATATTAATAATTCTATTTTTTTTGTCTATTTTCGCTACACCGTATAAAGACGGGTTTTTGACAGGGTGTAAAAAAACTTTTGCACCTTTAGAAAGGTTTGTACATTTTATAAGTTTATCGGTTAAACTTTGACCGTAGAAAAAATTATCTCCAAGAATCAATGCTACAGAGTCTTTACCTATAAATTTTTCACCGACTATAAAAGCGTCAGGCAAGCCTATGGGTTTTTCTTGTTCTACGTAACTAATTTTTATACCTATATTATTTCCATTAGGTAAAATTTTTTTAAACTGTTCAACTTGTCCTTTATTCACAATTATTAAAATATCTTTTATCTTTGCAAGCATGAGCACAGAAAGAGGGTAATAAAATAATGGCTTATCGTACAATGGAAGAAGCTGTTTGTTTATAGCTTTTGTGATTGGACTCATTCTAGAACCTTTTCCACCAGCAAGAATTATACCTTTTTTTATCACGTTTTTAATCCAATTCTTTTAATATGTTCTTTTCTAGAAATTTTCTTAAAATATTCAAGATTAGCAATATACCAATTTATTGTTTTGACAAGACCTTCATTCAGTTTAGTTTTTGCTTTCCAGTTAAATTTATTGAGCATTTTTTTTGAATTTAAAGCATATCTGATATCGTGACCCGGTCTATCTTTAACAAATTTTATTTTAATATTCTTACTGACTTTAGGTAATTTTTTTTTCATTATTTTAATTATTAATTTTGTCAATTTAATATTTGTTAAATCATTGTTGCTACCAATATTATAACTTTCACCAATCTTTCCTTTTTTAGAAAGTAAATCTAAAGCCTCACAATGATCCTCAACATAAATCCACTCCCTTGAATTTTGACCTTTCCCATAAATTGGAAGCGGTTTTGCATATAATATATTGAATATTAATTTCGGTATTAGTTTTTCTGGAAATTGTCTTGGACCATAGTTGTTTGAGCAATTAGAAATAATAGCTGGAAAATTATATGTTCTTATATATGCCTTAACCAGATGGTCAGCACTTGCTTTAGATGCGGCATAAGGAGAACTGGGTTTATAAGGATGCTCTTCGTTTGCACGTTTAGATTTATTAATTATATCGCCATAAACCTCATCGGTAGAAATATGAATTAATTTAATTTTTTTTTTTAATTTTTTATTACAAAGTCTTATTGATTCTAAAAGATTGAACACGCCATTAATATTGCTTTGAATAAATGGCTCAGGTCCATCTATAGATCTATCAACATGAGTTTCAGCAGCTAAATTAAAAATAATAGTAGGTTTGTATTTTAAAATTGTCTTAACAATCGTTTTTTTATTGTTAATATCAGATTTAATAAAAACATAATTGTTTTTAACCCCTATATCTAAGCTGTAATTATTTCCAGAGTAAGACAGTTTATCAATATTTATAACAAAATATTTTTTATTTAGAAAATATCTAACTAAATTACTTCCAATAAAACCTGAACCTCCAGTTATGATTATTTTTTTCATTTTGAATAAATAGTTTATACTTATTTTAATATTAAATAAAAAAATTATTAAATACAAATATTGTTTGAATAATGACTAACAAAGATTTAACGATAGTAATTACAACATTTAGAAGTGAAGATAAAATAGAAAATTGTCTAAATTCAATAGGTCAAAACATCAAAGTTGTTCTTGTTGAGAACTCAAACAACAAAAGGTTCAAAAACTATATTGAAACTAAATTTATCAATGTGGAGTGTTTATTGGCCATGGATAACCTAGGCTATGGAAAAGCAAATAACATTGGCTTAAAAAAAGTAAAAACTAAGTATGCTTTAATTTTAAATCCTGACACTATTTTACAAAAGAATGCTTTAGTTAATTTTTTTGCTTTTTTAGACAGGAAGATAGATTTTGCTATTCTAGGGCCTGATCAAAGTGAAAAAGAGATACCTGAAAACAGTAGTTATAAAGATTTCAAACTAGTAGAAGTAGATGAAATAAAAGGATTTGCAATTTTTCTAAATATGGAAAAATTTTCAGACATTGGTTTTTTTGATGAAAATTTTTTTTTTATACTTAGAGGAAATTGATTTGTGTAGAAGAATAAAAGATTTAAAAGAAAAAATATACGTGAATTCAAATATAAGAATATTTCATTATGGAGGAAAATCAGTTAATAAAAACTTAACAGACAGCATTGAATTGACGAGAAACTGGCACTGGATGTGGTCATTATTTTATTTTAATAAAAAATATTACGGATACTTTCATGCGCTTGTTACTGTAAGTCCCAGATTTATTTCAGCTTTATTTAAAACCTTATTTTATGCATTTATTTTAAAAAAAAAAAAAAGAAATATCTACATAAAACGATTAAGCGGTATTGCTAATTCTGTATTAGGAAAAAGTTCTTGGTATCGACCAAGTTTAGATTGATTTGTTCTATTTATAAATATAATAAAAATATAATGCTTAATTCTAAAAAAATCATAATTGTAACTGGTGGAGCAGGATTTGTAGGTTCAAATTTAATAAAATTATTACTTACAAAAACTAAACTTAAAATTTTAAGCATAGACAACTACTCTTCTGGCACAAAGGTAAATCATATAAAAAACAACAAAGTTAAATATGTTAGAGGAGATACTAATGAAATTTTTAGCTTAATAAAAAATCCAAAACAAATTCATTCAATTTTTCACTTCGGAGAGTTTGCAAGAATTTATCAAAGTTTTACTAAAATGAACGATTGTTTCAGTTCTAATTCTGTAGGCAGCAATACAGTATTTAATTTTTGTCTAAAAAATAAAATTAAACTTATTTATTCCGCGACTTCAGCAACACTAGGTAACAAAGGAAATGATAAAAATTTATCCCCTTATTCTTTCACTAAAGCAAAAAATTTAGAATTATTAGAAAATTTAAAAAAATGGTTTAATTTTAAATTTGAGGTAATTTATTTTTATAATGTATATGGACCAAATCAAATAAAAAAAGGTCAAATGGCTACCATTATTGGAATTTTTGAAAATCTTCATAGTTTAAAAAAACCACTTACTATTGTTAAGCCAGGATCTCAAACCAGAAGATTTACGCACGTTTCAGATACTGTGGAAGTATGTTGCCTAGCTTGGAAGAAAAATTTATGTAGGCATTATAGTATTTCAAATAAAAAATCATATTCAATTAAAGAAGTAGCTCAAATGTTTAAAAGTAAAATAAAATATCTGCCGCAAAGATCTGGTGAAAGATACCATTCTGCATTAACAAATAAAAATCTTACAAATAAAGTATATAAATATTATGGAAAAATTAATTTAAAAAATTATATAAAATATTTTTTAAGTAAAAATCCTTAATGACCCGGAAAATCAATTAGACTTTCAGTAAAATATAATTTTTTTTTTAGTAAATTATTTCCAGGTAAGTCAAATAAATTTATTATAAAAATAAATCCTGCAACTGTACCACCAGAAATTTCTATTAATTTAGCTGCAGCTTCTGCTGTACCACCGGTAGCAATGAGATCGTCTATCACTAATATCTTCTCATTTTTTTGAATAGAATCTTTATGAACTTCTATTGTAGCTTCACCATATTCAAGTTGAAAATCAATAGAATACCTATCTGCTGGAAGCTTATTTTTTTTTCTCAAAAGAATTAGAGGTTTTTTAGTAAGATAAGAAACTGTAGAGGCAAAAATAAAACCTCTAGATTCAATTGCTGACACTTTGTCAAATTCTACTTTTTTTGATATTTCAACTATTTTGTTAATTGCAAAATTAAAAGCCTGAGGATCTTTAATTAAAGTGGTAATATCACGAAATAAAATTCCCTTTTTTGGGTAATCTTTGATTGATCTTATGTAGTTTTTTAAATTCATATTTAACTTCAATATCTAACAAAAAAGCATTAATAATTAAACGATGAAAAAAAGAAAATTAGGGATAATTGGTGGAAGTGGTCTTTATGAAATGGATGGTTTTGAGAAAACCATGTGGAAAAAAATTAAAACTGTTTGGGGACATCCTTCTGATGAAATTTTGACAGCAAAATTTGAGGCAGAAGAAATCTGTTTTATTCCAAGACATTCTAGAGGTCATAAAATAAACCCAAGTAATATTAACTTTAGAGCTAATATAGATGCATTAAAACAGCTTGGTGTAACTGATATTATTTCAGTTTCAGCTGTAGGTTCGTTAAAAGAAATTTTAAGCCCAGGGACTTTTGTTATAATAGACCAATTTATTGATAAAACTTTTTTAAGATCATCAACTTTTTTTGACGAAGAAATAGTAGCTCATGTATCAATGGCAAGGCCGGTGAGTAAAACTTTAGGTGAGTGCTGTATAGAAGCATTAAAAAAACTAAATATTCCACACCAAAAAAATGGAACTTATGTTGCAATGGAAGGACCTCAATTCTCAACCCTAGCAGAGTCTAGTTTACATCGATTATGGGGTGCCGATGTTATAGGTATGACAAATATGCCAGAGGCAAAATTAGCTAGGGAAGCTGAAATTAGATATTGCACCGTTGCAATGGTAACAGATTATGACTGTTGGCACCCTGATCACGAGGAAGTAAATGTTTCAATGGTTATTGAAACATTGAAGAAAAATGCTTCCAATGCTCAGAACATGATTAAAAGCGTTATTAAAACATATAAAGATTTTTCTGCAGAAAAAGATCCTGCTAATAACTGCTTAGATGCAGCTATAATTACACGTCCAGAATTAAGAACAAAAAAGACAATAGAAAAATTAAGATATGTAGCAGGAAGAATCTTAAACAAAAAATAAATATGTTTGATTTAAATAAATTAAAAATACAACTACCAAAATTTTTAAATAAAAAATTATATTTAAAAAATAAAAAATTATTGCAAATTGAAAATGATAAAAAAATATTTAAAGAAAACTATGAAAGCTATATTAATGAAATTCAAGATTGTTTAAAAAAAAAAAAAGAAATTTCTTTTCTTCATTCAGGACATACAGGTGATATAATACTTAATCTACCAGTACTAAAAGAGCTTGCTAAAACACATACATGCAAACTTTTTATTCAATTGGATTTACCCGTTCCTAAATATTACGAAGATCATCCGGCGGGACAATTCTATATGAATAAAAAAATCTACGACATGCTTTATCCTTTGTTGAAAAAACAAACATATATTAGCTCCATAGAAGTTTATGATAAGCAAATTATTGATATTAATTTAAATATTATAAGAGAAATGCCTTTAAATTTATCATTCGACAATATGAGATATGGATTCCACATAACTGGTGTGCAACCAGATTTAAATAAAAAATTTTTAGACTGTGAAAAACATCTTCAAATTAAAGATAAAATTATAATACACAGATCTTTTAGACAACAGAATCATTATATAACTTATAATTTTTTAGAAAAGTATGAGAATACATATTTTGTAGGAACACTAGAAGAGTACAACGATTTAAAAATAAGCATACGAAATTTACAATTTTATGACTGTAAGGATTTTTTAGAAATGGCAATGATCATTAAATCAAGTAAAATTTTTATCGGAAATCAATCTTTAGGTATAATTATTGCTGAAGGCTTAAAAGTGCCAAGAATTCTAGAAGCATCACCATATTTTCCAGCAGGACAAGTTCATGGTGAAAAGGGTTTTGACTTTTATTTTCAAGCTCATTTTGAAAAATACTTCAAATTATTATACAGCAAGCCTGAAAATGAAGATACAAAGTAAGAATTACCGAACTATATGGTTTGACGATAATATTGTAAAAATAATAGATCAAACAAAACTTCCGCATCGGTTTGTCGTCAAGAATTTAAATACGGTTAATGACGCAATAAATGCAATCAAGACAATGGAAGTTAGAGGAGCTCCATTAATTGGAGCAACAGCAGCCTTTGGATTAGTTTTATCAATAATAGAAAATAATGATCAGTCATATTTAAAAAAATCTAGTGAAGACTTAATAGCTTCAAGGCCAACAGCCATAAATTTAAAATGGGCTGTAGATAGAATGATAAAAAAACTGTCAGGTATTAACAGTGATCAAGTACTAAAAATAGCCTTAGATGAAGCCAAAGCAATTACAGAAGAAGATATTGGTTTCTGTAAAAATATTGGTCTTAATGGTCTAGAAATTATTGAAGAAATAGCTAAAAAGAAGAAAGACACTGTAAATATTTTAACTCATTGTAATGCTGGTTGGCTCGCAACAATTGATTGGGGAACTGCAACATCTCCAATTTATCATGCACATAAAAAAGGAATTAAAGTTCATGTTTGGGTAGATGAAACAAGACCAAGAAATCAAGGAGCAAACTTAACTTCTTATGAGCTAAATGAAGAAGGAATACCTAATACAATTATTGCGGATAATACTGGTGGAATTTTGATGCAAAGAGGCCAAGTTGACATGTGTATAGTCGGAACCGATAGAACATTATCTAATGGAGACGTTTGCAATAAAATTGGAACCTACTTAAAAGCATTAGCAGCAAAAGATAACAATATTCCTTTCTATGTGGCATTGCCAAGTTCTACAATCGATTGGTCTATTACTGACCCTAAGGATATTCCAATTGAAGAAAGAGATTCTTCAGAGTTATCTCACATCGAAGGTCTAGATAAAGATAATAAAATTCAAAATATTTTAATTTATCCACAAAAAAGCAAAGCATTAAACTTGGCATTTGATATTACACCAGCTAGATTAATAACTGGATTGATAACAGAAAAAGGCGTTTGTAAAGCTTCAGAAAAAGAACTGAAAAAACTATTTAAATGAAAAAAATATTTTTAATTAAGTGAGCAAATTGAGATCTGCAGTAATAAAGTATTCTAAAAAATTAAACTTTACTAATTTATCTTCTTTAAGATCTGGAAATATATCAGTACGCGCTAAAGAAAAAAAAATAGATGGGTTTTACATAACCCCCTCTGGTGCAAAGTATTCCTTATTAAAAAATAAAGATATAATGTTTGTTTCTCTAAAAGGTAAATATGACAAAAAAAAAGGTATACCATCTTCAGAATGGAGATTTCATCAGGATATATATGTGAATAAAAAGGATGCCAAGGCAATCGTTCATGCACACTCCACTTGCGCAACAGCTGTTTCAACGCATCAAAAATCTATTCCAGCATTTCACTATATGATCGGTGTTGCCGGTGGAGATGATATAAAATGCACAAACTATGCAACTTTTGGAACAAGAAAATTATCAAATAATATTTTGTTAGCATTGAAAAATAGATTAGCTTGTTTGATAGGAAATCACGGTCAGATTGCATTTGGAGAAAATTTAGACAAAGCTTTTGAGTTAGCTCAAGAGGTTGAAAATATTTGTAATCAATATATTAATGCC
>MDTF01002140.1_pt1 | contig 12998 bp, 12 predicted proteins | sample 811191 | NCBI WGS metagenome assembly MDTF01 (sample SAMN05326649, study PRJNA326480) | marine metagenome | isolation source: seawater | place: Southern Ocean | collected 2011
CAACATTTTCGCTCTCACTGCTGCTTGATAAGTTTTTAGACTCAACATTTTCGCTCTCACTGCCACTATGTTTCCGTTTCCATCTCCCATTTGTCAATTCTTTTACCTGACTAATAGTCGAGACTACTCGGTTATCAACTTTATCTTTCTCTGCTGACAAACTCACTTTCATTCTTGCTATTTTTCTTGCTATGTCTCTAGATTCTTTTTTGCTGGTGGTCGATTTCAATCTGCTTGCTAGTTCAAGTTCTTTTTGCATTAACTTTTTAGTAAATTTAAAGGCAAATTTATGTAATATAGAACTTGAATCATAATCAAGTAGATTTACTTTTTCAGTAAAGTGAACAAAGTTAATACACAGTAACTTTTCTTCCCAACTCCCTTTAATCGAGCCTACTCGGTTAACACCTCTAGTGATACCAGTGATTTGCTTGCAAGGACTTTCCATCTCCTCTGAGTAATCGAGTATACCTTCCGAATAAGCATAAACATTTACCCAGTAACTTTTTTTAATTTCTACTAATACTTTATAAAAATTTATAGAAATAAATATTACAAAAAGTAAAGTTACAAAATTTTTAAGTAGTCTTTGGTTAGAGAGTAGTAATAAATATATAACCATAACTATAATCATCATGACCATTACTAAACGAACTTGTAATGCCCAAACATTTACACATATTACGACTAATGAAAAAATTAAGAATATTCTATATTTTTTTGAAAGATCGTCATTTAATTTTATTAAAACAATTAAAAATGCTAAGGCTAGTAATCTTGATAAACCTGTTACACGAAGTACCGGATCATGACCAAAAAATCTTTTTGACCATGTTTGTGAGCTATATAAATAGTCAGACTGTGTATTTAAAAAATCTTTCCAAATTATAGGTGTATAAATAAATAAAATTAATATTATAAAAAATAAATTTATATAAAAAATTATTTTTATTTGCTCATCATCAATTTTACTATTTAAAAAATATAGAATAAGTAATCCATTAAAAGCCAAAAAAGGAAGAAATATTCTTTCTGTAATTGCATACATCGTTGTGTATGTGGTTAAATTTGAACGCGTCTCATGATAATAATCAATTAAATTCAAACCAGAGTCCATTAATCCCAATAATTGAAATATAAAAAAAAATAAAAATAAAGTTAAGAAGTAATTAAATTTAATTTCAAATCGATACTTAAATAATAAAAAAAATAGTATAGAATTTATTAGTAATAGAGGTGTGTATATCCTTAATATATTAAGACCATCAGGAAAGCTGGCCATCTTTGTAAAGTTAATTTTTTGTAAATAACTGATACTTATATCCAAAGGCATTGGATAGCTATTTATTGAGGCCCATAGAGCTACCCACGATAGTAATAAAAAAATTAAAATTTTATTATTTTTAAAGTAACTTAACATAGGCATCAACTATAACATTTTTATATAACATTTTTATATAACATAAAATCTTTAAATAAATAGATCTCAACTGTATTAGATATCATTAAGTTACAGGAAATTTTAGAATCCATACCTAAAATTTTTTCTTAAGGTACTATTTTAATCGAGTGATTTAATACAGGCCCTTCAAGTTATTGTTACAGCTTTTTTATAAATATTTCTTGAACTTTTCCTCTTTTCTTCTTACTTGATAACACAAGTGCTAAGATATTTTATCTATTTTAATCATAACTTTAAAAAAATAATTTTATGTTATAATATTTATCATCTGATATTACTTTTGGTAGATGTATATTTATTCAAAAGTCGAATCAAAAAAAGTTCTTTCTAGCATACTGAGATTTAAAGATATCAAGGACAAAAGAACTGATATTAGTCCTGATACAGAATTTTTGCAGACATCTGGCAGAGTTCTTAATAAAGATTTTAAAGTTCCTGCTCATAAACATAATTTTCTAAAAAGAGAAACTAATTTGACACAAGAAGTGTGGGTTGTTTTGCGTGGTAAAATACTAGCAAGATTTTACGATTTAGATGACAGTTTTATTTATGAAACAATACTAACAAGTGGTGATTGTGCTGCAATTTTTAGAGGAGGCCATGAACTTAGTGTTCTTGAGGATGAAACTTATTTTTATGAAATTAAAAATGGACCTTATTATGGAGTTGAAAAAGACAAAGTTCGCTTAAATGAAAAATAAAATTATAGATCTTGGCATGCACGCATATGCAGATACTTTTATAAAAAAAAATCAACTCAATATGGAAGAACCAATTTTTCCGTTAAGTTGCTATTTAGATAGCTCAAACTCATTTATTTCTACTTCTATAAAAACGAATGAAAAAGATAGATATAATTTATATGAATATTCATATACCTCATCAAATTCAAAATTTTCAAAAGATTACTGGCTAGGTTATAGTAAGAAAATAATTAATGAATTTAAAATAGATTCAAATACTAAAATTTTAGAAATTGGTTCTAATGATGGTTATTTACTTAAGCAATTTAAAAAAAAAACAAATAAAATATTGGGAGTTGATGCATCTTCTTCCATGGCTCGAATTGCAAACAAAAATAAAATTAGGACAGTTAATAATATATTTAGTAAAAAAAGTAGTTTATCTTTAAAAAAAAAATATGGTAAATTTGACATTATTATTGCAAACAACGTATTAAACCATGCTAACGATCCATTTGATTTTACTGATGGTATAAAAAATATTTTATCAGAAAATGGAACATTTATTTATGAACTCCCATATTGGTATAACTTAATAAAAATGAAAAGGTTTGATCAAATATATCATGAGCATGTAAGCTATATGACAGCCAAATCTTCTTTTAGTCTTTTGAAAAAAAGTAAGCTACAAATATCTAAAATTGAGAAGACTCCATATCATGGAGGCTCGATAAGAGTTTTTTCACATCACTCAAAAAATATAACCTTAAAAAGTAATGTGGCTAAACTTATTAACAAAGAAGAAAAATTAAAATTATTTAATTTAGAAACTTATAAACAATTTATGAAAGATTTAAGTTTAAAAAAAATCAAATTTTTGAAAAAAGTACTTAATTATAAATCAAAGGGGTACAAAATAGTAGGTCTTGGAGCTGCAGCAAAAGCAAATACATTTTTAACTTATATTGGCCTTAACAACTTAATTGTTGATTTTGTAACAGATACCTCTAAACATAAGTTAGGTAAATATACGCCCTTGACAAGAATACCAATTTATAAAGATGATTTTTTGAAGAATTTAGGAAAAAAAGTCTGTGTAATTCCTTTAGCATGGAATATAGAGGATTTATTATATAAAAAGATAATGAAAATAAATAAAAATATTAAACTTATTAAATTTTAAGAGGTGCAATGAAAACAAGAAACGTATTTAAAGATAATAATAGTGAACTAGAAACTCATAAGGATGATAGAGGTATAATCTCTGATATTTTTTATAAAGCGAATATTCATCATTCTGCAATAGTTGAAAGCAAGCCTAATGTTATTAGAGGAAATCATTACCATAAAGAGACAACACAACATATGATTATGACTGATGGTAGCTTAGAATATTGGTACAAAGAATTTGGAAGTGATATGGAAGCAAAATTTATTGTTTTAAATAAAGGAGATTTTGTTACTACTCCACCTTATGAAATTCACGCTTTAAAGATTGGTCCAAAAGGAAATCAATTTATTGTGTATACTGAAGGAACGAGAGGTGGGTCGGATTATGAAAAAGATACCTTTAGAGTACAATCAATCATCAAAGACTAAAAAAAAAATACTAATTCTTGGTAAAAATAGTACACTTTCTAAAGAGCTATATACCTTAATTAAAAAAGATAATTTTGATATAGAGAGAACTACCAAGAAAGAAATCAATTTTAAGTCAGATAACTATAGAACAAAATTAAAAAAAAAAATTTTATCCTTCAATCCAGATATAATAATTAATTTTATAGGAAAATTTAACTTGAACGAAAAAGCCACAAAAGACCTTTTAATTTTAAACACTCTACCTACATGGGAAATTTTAAAGATATTTCTACATAAAAAAATAAAAAAAAAAGACCAATTTGTTAATTATTGGCTCTAGTTCTTTTGATTCTCCAAGAAAAAAATATATGCTTTATGCAGCATCAAAAAGTGCTTTGAATAGTTTAATTGGAAGTGCAATAGAGTATTTTTCAGATACAAAAATGAGTATTAAGATATTTAATCCGTCTACCTTTGGAGGTAAGCACATAGATGGTTTTAATAAAAAGATCAATATAGATGCGAATAAAGTTGCAAAAGATATTTATAGATATATTAAAAAACAAATTAAATTAAATTTATTAAAATGAAAAAAAAAGCATTTATTACAGGAATTACAGGACAAGATGGAAGCTATTTAACAGAGTTACTAATAAAGAAAAATTATAAAGTATACGGGATAGTAAGGAGAAACTCAGTAGTAGAGCATCAAAAAAATAGATTAGATCATTTGTCAGGTGACTTAGAATTAATTTATGGAGATCTTTTAAATGAAAGTTCAATTGCACAATTATTAAAAAAAATTAAGCCTAACGAAATATACAATCTAGCTGCTCAATCGCATGTAAGAATAAGTTTTGATATACCTGAGTTTACTGCGAAGACAAATGCAATTGGAGTATTAAATCTTTTGCAAGCTTTTAAAAATGAAAGTCCAAAATCAAGATTCTATCAAGCATCATCTTCTGAAATGTTTGGTAGATCAGTAGATAAAGATGGGTTTCAAAGAGAGACAACTCCACTAGAACCCACGAGTCCATACGGGTGCTCTAAAGTATTTGCTTATAATTTAGTCAAACATTACAGATATGCTTATAAATTATTTGCATGTAATGGAATATTATTTAATCATGAATCTCCAAGAAGAGGAGCAAACTTTGTAACAAACAAAGTTGTAAAAAATTCTGTAAGAATTGCTCTAGGATTACAAAAAACATTAGAAGTGGGAAATATTCATGCTTATAGAGATTGGGGACATGCGAAGGATTATGTTAGAGCAATGAATATGATAATAAATTATAAGAAAGCAGATGATTGGGTCGTTGCAACTGGAAAAGCAAGATCAGTAGGCCAAATGATTGATTATGTTTTTAAACAACTTAACTTAAATAGAAAAAAACATTTGAGAATAAATAAAAAATTTTTTAGACCAGAAGAGCTAAAATATTTACAAGGTGACTCAAGCAAAACTCGAAAACATTTAAAATGGAAACCAGAATATACTTTTGAAGGAATGCTAGATGAGATGTTAAATTTTTGGATAGATTTTTACAAGAAGGATCATAATTTAAAAAATTTTTTAACTTCTTAAATTTTTACTTATTATTCTTCGAATAACATTTTTACCAGTATTTTCTGAGTTGTGTGATTTAATTACATTGTCAAAGTAACTATCGGGTATTTTTTTTGGGTTAGACGTTATATTCTTCAAGAGTTTATTAATTTTATTTATATTATCTATTTCAACACAGTAACCAATTTTGTATTTTTTGTTATAAAAATTTATTAAACCATGATTTGAAGTGATGACTGGCTTTTTATATTTTGCTGATAGAAAAAAAACACCACTTGAACCCATGTAGTTTTTAGTTGTACCAGTCCAAACCATATCAGTTTTTTTAAATAAATAATTCTCAAGATTAGTTGGAATAAAATAATTTAATATAAATAAAATTTCTTTAAATTTACTATCTCTTTTATATATATTGATGATATTCTTTGCAAAATTGTCCTGTTTGCCAGCAATAACAATCTTTAATTTTTTTATTGTTTTGAATTTTTTGACAGCTTCCAAAAGATAATGAACACCTTTTCCATATCTTATTGCACCATATACTAAAATAACAAAATCCTTTTTTTTGAAAAATGAAGTTATTTCACTATTGATAGTTGTAGATTTTTTATATTTTTTCATATTTGTGTTAAAAAAACCAAAATCAGAAAGATCAAAAATTTTACGATAATTAATAATATTTTTTTTTGAATATCTAACGAATATAGGATCTGGAATAAAAATATGATTTAGTGTTTTGATTTTTAGCATTCTTATAAAGAAAAATTTATCTACTAAGTTTTTAATTCTATTTAGAAAAAATATTTTTTGATTATAATTAAATTTTATTGCAGGATAAATGCCAGAAAATTTTGTATTAGAGAAGGGAGTTCCAAATATCGAAATTGCCTTATCAATTATGGTAAATGTATTAAGAAATACATGGTCAATATCTTTCATTTCCTTAAAACGTTTCTTAATTAAGTAGTATAATTTTATTTGATTGAATGAAATAGCCAGGTAGTTACTAGAATTTATCTTATTGTATTTATCTAGGTAGATTATTTTTACCTTTTTGTTTTTTAAATAGTCAAGTGCAGTATTTTTTTTTGGTGTAGCTAATGTAAGCACAGTAACATCAATTTTGTTAGAAAGAAGTTTTTTAACTACTGCATTTAAATATAGGGATATATGATGTCCACCAGTTTCTGTTTCTATTAACAATATTTTCATTAATAATATTTAAATGTTTGCTTAATATTGTCTATAAATATTTAATGATATATCTATTGTTCCATAAAAAAAATTATAATTATAATATTTTTCAATGTTTACAAAATATACTACATTAATAATACCCACAAGAAATAGACCGAAAAAAGTTAATCACTTACTATTATTTTTTAAAAATAATAAGTTAAAGTTTAATCAAATTTTATTAATAGATAGCTCCGATCGGGAAAAAAAGAAATATAACTTTAAAATTATTACTGAGTTAAAAGTAAAAATAATAGATACATACCCATCTGCATCACATCAAAGAAATTTGGGTATAAAAATGGCAAATAAAAAATCTAAGTATATTTTATTTTTAGATGATGATGTTTCATTTTATAATGATTCTTTTATTAAAATGGATAAAGTTTTGGAAGAATATAAAGATATTAAGAAACTTGGAGGTATAGCCTTTAACCTTATTACACATTATAAAGAAAATTCATTTTTAATAAAAATTAAAAATTTAAGTATTTTAAGAGTGTTGAAATTATATTCTTCATCTCCAGGAAAAGTTCTTCAAAGTGGCCTACACACAAAAATTGAAAACTTTAAAAAGGATCGTTATGTTGAGTGGCTCTTTTCAGGTGCCACAATATATAAAAAAGATATAATTAAAAATCATAATTTTAATGAATCCTTAGGGGCATATAGCTATTTAGAGGATTTATTTTTTTCATACACAATTTACAAAAAAGGTTACAAATTGCTAGTTCCAAAAATTGCAAAATTCAAAAACCCACATCTTGTTGAAAGGTCAAATTTTAATTTTGGTATAAAAGAGATTATTAATAGATACAAATTTGTAAAAAAATTTAATTTAAATATTTTTTTGTTTTTTATATTAGCTGTTCTGAGGTTCTTTTTATCTTTTATACAAATATTTAAACTTAAGTTTAATTATTTTTTTAGATCACTGGGAAATATCTATGCTTTTTTATTAATATTATTAAAAATAGAAAATGAAAAATAAAGATAAAATTTATGTTTGGGCTTGTGATGTTAATGATTATAGAGGAGAAGGTATTCTTGCTATAAATTTTCTTAAACAATTAAATGAAGTATCTAAAAAAGAAATTTTTGTTGAGAGCCCACATGCTGTTTTAATAATTAATAATGGAAAAATTAAAATAATTACTAAAGAATACAAAAAAAAGATAAATTTTAATTTTTTATATAATTATCTTTTCCCATTAATGGGAATTATTAAAATTTACATAAATCGATCAAATTATTCAAAAATATGTTATGTCAATTTTTTACCATTATGGAATTTCTTGTTGTTTCTACTGTTACCTAAGGACACTATATATGGTCCTGTTACAGGCAGCGTATATAATGGAAAAGTAGATAGTATTAATTCATTTCTAAGAAAGTATTTAATACCCATCCTATATAATTTTTCTTTAAAAATAATTGGTAAAAAAAAATATTTATTATTTTCCACATCTTTATTAAAAAAATTTATTACTCCATCTTCATCAAAAAATTATTTTTTTGATTACAACTTAATTAATTACAAAAAAAACTCCTTTAGCCTTGTTAAAAAGGATATTGATTTGTTATTTTATTACAGAAAGTATGCTGCACACGATTCATCTAAACAAGCAAGAATAATTGAGAGATTAGCAATGAATGGTTATAAAATATTTGTAGTAGGTGACAATATCAAGATGAAAAATGTCACTAACCTTGGTATAATTAGTAGAAAAAAAGTTTTTGAGTATCTAAGAAGGTCAAAATTCACAATAAACGAGGCAACTAATTTTTTTTCAATTTTTTGTATAGACTCTATTTCATGTGGGACTCAGGTTTTTTTTGATAAGAATATTACAAGACAGCAACACTACTTTCCTAAAAAATATTTTATTAAAATTAATTTAGATGATGCAAACTTCTCTTATCTTATGATAAAAAAAGCATTGATGAATTATCATAAGGTAAATAAATTAAACTTTAGTTTAGTTAATTTTAAAAAAAAATACCTTAAGTATTTTACTAGTCAAGTTTTTTATAATTGAATAGATAATAATTATTTTTCTTACTTTTTAAATCTATAATTTTTGACTGGAAATTATTTCTAACATTAATTTTTTTTATTTTATTAAAATATTTTAAATTGTCAATTTTCTCAAAATAATGTTGAAAAGAAAATATTTGGTAATTAAATTTTTTAAAAATAAAAAATAATTTTTTTCTAAACTCGATTGGAATTTCTGAAAATGACCAGTTTGCTATAAATAAATTTTTATCTTTAGTGTTAATTTTATCAACAATCTGTTTTAATTTTGCAATATCACTAATTAACTTTATCTTGCTATTATTATTTTTATTTAGAGATACATCTAATTTATTTTTTTTTAGATAATAATATTGCAAAAGTGAAACTTCTTTTGTATCAAAAATAATATAATTAGAAGATTTGTTTATCTTATTAAAAATTGTAGCCATATTTCCATATCCACCACCAAATTCTATTATATTACTAAATTCTTTAAGATTTATTTTAGAGTAATCATTATATTTCTTTAAATGGTATACTTGATGTATTTTATTCCCACTGCTTCTGGGGTATAAAAAGTATCTTATTGGATTTCCAATATTATTTTCTTTAATTAGCTTCTTCCATTCACTCCAATTTTTACTAGATCTCATTTCTATTAACTCAAACAATATAAAAAATCTATTGTGTATAAAAAACATTTGTTGGATAAAACTATTTTGTAAAAAATTTAGTAATTTTTTTTTTTTTATAATATTCAATATTTTTTGACTAAATATTTGATGTGTGTCTAATTTATCTTCTTTTGAAAAATTTATTTTTGAAGCTTCAACGTGTATTTCACTTAATATTTTGTAATCTTTTTTCTCATATTTTGTCTCCTTAGTATTAAAAAAAAAAGACAAATTTGCTCTTAATTTTCTTGTACTATCCCTTAACCTTACATTTATATTAATCATTCTTTAAAAATTTTATTATTTCACTACTTATTAATTTACCATATTCTCTGTTAGCTTTTGGAAACAAATGTCCATCTACTGTAAAGTGGGTGGCAAATTGTACTTTTTTTGCCAGTTCTAGTGTTTTTGATATACAATTTATTTTTATTCTTTCACAAATATTTAAAATTTTTGTGTCAAAAGCTAAACCATCTTCAATTAAACCCTTTTTTATTAATCTTATCTGAATTTGCTGAGGAATTATAGAGATAATCAATCTATTTCTAATCTTAGGAGGAATTTTGGCAATTTCTTTTTCAAAATAATCATATTTTTTATCCCATATACCCGAACCTTCTTTATTAATGTATCCAGCTTTCTCCCCTCTCTTATTGTAAATCTTTATATATATATCGTCATTTTTTAAAACTTTAGAAGACAAAAATTTAATGGATATCCAATTTAATCTATTTAATAAATTTCTTGCTTTATCAATGGGACTTGATTTTTGAATTATATTATTATCAGTTTCATTTATATCAAATATGTCGTTTGGAGTTAACCCATAAATAATCAAATCCTCTGAATCTAAAATAGATTTGTCATTCTCTAAAAGATAAATAATTTGTTTAAACTGGTATCCGTTAACACCTAAATTAAGTTCTTTATATTCTAGATTTGTTTGTTTGTTAATATTTTGGACCGCATTATATGGATAAGTATCTTGATAATTACTTAAATATCCAAATGTAAAACTATCACCTATGAAATAAATATTGTTATTATATTGGTCATTTGATTTATTTCCAGAGACTCTCAAACCTCTATTGTTGGTGTAATAAGCTGTACTATCTTTTTTTTCAAAATACCTTTCTGTAAAAGCACAGTTTTTTTTATTGGTGTATTTTCTAATATCACCCACATCAGTATAACAGTTAAAACTTTCAGTTTGATTAAAATATAGTTTAAGAAAAACTTCTATGATGAGAAAAACTACCAGTACAACAACTATATTATAAAAAATAAAATTTATTTTTTTATTAAAATATGAAATTTGCATAAATTGTCTATTATTAAAAATTATATTTTAGTAAATTTATGTTTTGTTTGGCATTTTCATTGTAATTGTAGTTAATAAATAGTTTTTTACAACATGATTTTTAGAAGTATTTATTTTTTTAATTTTACTTAATAGAAAACTTTTCGATCAATTATTTATTTTTTAAATTAAACATTTTTAATTTTAAAAAACATTAAATAAAGAATGTAATGCTACAAGTATTAATTTTAATATACAAATCATTATTTTAGCATGTAATATTTATTACATTACTTGTATAAATAGATTAAAATTGTATTAATTTCTTAAAATATTTAATTTATGACAATCGAACTATTACCAATTTTTTTATTAAATTTAATTATAATCAAGTATATCAATAATATAATTAGGGGTATCAATCTGTTTGATCACCCAGATAATAATAGGAAAATACATAAAACAAAAATTGCACCAATAGGTGGATTTATAATTCTTGCTAATTTAACACTTTATTATTTCTTATTTGTGTTTTTGAAACATGGAAGCTTTCATGATTATTTTTTATGGTTATTTGCTTTTTGTATATTTGGAATAGGATTTTTTGATGATAAATATAGATTAAATGCCAATCTAAAATTTGTTTTATTTATCTTTTTTGCTTATTTAATTTTTAAAATAGATAATAATTTAATTATTTCTCAATTAAATTTTTCATTCTTAAATAATAATATTAGTTTAGGAAAATTTGCATTAGTATTTAGTATAATTTCATTAGTTATTTTTCTCAATGCATTTAATATGTTTGATGGAATTAATTTACAGTCATCAATCTACGCAATTTTTATTTTCTTTATTTTTATTTTAAAAGGCTACTTTGTAAATCTTTCATCAATTATAATTATAGGCTTGTTTTTTTTTCTATATTTAAATTATAAAAATATTTGCTTTTTAGGTGATAATGGATCTTTACTAGTAGCATTTTTGATTGCATATATATTTATGAGTTCTTCAATCAAAAACATATTTTTTGTAGATGAAATTTTATTAATAATGTTAATACCAGGCTTAGACTTAATTAGATTATTTTTTATAAGACTGGTTAATAATAAAAGTCCCTTCACAGCAGATAATGATCATTTACATCATCATTTATTGAGAAAATTTGGATTAATTAAAGCTAATATAATAGTTTTATCTATAAATAGTTTTTCTTATTCTTTAGCAAATCTTACTAATAGCTTTTTAATATTCATTATTTTAAATATTATTATATATTTTATTCTGTTGATTAATTTAAAAAAATAAATAAACCTATAATATATGATTACAAAATCAAAATATCTAATATGTGGTGCTGGAGGCTTCATTGGTGGTCATCTTGTTAAAAACTTACTTGATGAAGGTCATGAAGTGGTTTGTGCTGATAGTAAACCCTTTGAATATTGGTTTCAACTTTCTGATGATTGCAAAAATTATTCATTAGATTTAAAAGAATATGAGAATTGCTTAAAAGTATCGGAAGGTGTTGACTACATTTATAATATGGCCTGTAATATGGGCGGAATGGGCTTTATAGAAAATAATAAAGCTGAATGCATGTTATCAGTGCTAATTAATACAAATATGTTGAGAGCATCAATTAAAAATTCTGTAAAAAAATATTTTTTTTCATCTAGCGCCTGCGTTTATAATGGATCAAAACAAAACGATACTTTTATAGAAGGCTTGAAAGAGAGTGATGCTTATCCAGCTGACCCAGAAGACGGTTATGGATGGGAAAAACTATTCAGCGAAAGAATGTGTAGACATTTTACTGAAGATTTTAACTTAGAAACTAGAATTGCTAGATATCACAATGTTTATGGTCCCCTAGGTTCTTATGATGGAGGAAGAGAAAAAGCACCAGCAGCTCTTTGCAGAAAAATTATAAATGCCAAGGTTAATTCCCAGAATACAATTGATGTCTGGGGTGATGGAGAGCAAACTAGAAGTTTTATGTATGTTGAGGATTGTCTAATTGGAACCAAGAAATTGTTTTTAAGTGACCAATCTCAAGTATTTAATATAGGTAGTGAGGAGCAAGTATCAATTAATCAAATGATAGACTTAATCGAAGATATTGCTGGTCTTAAAGTTAAACGAAATTATTTATTAGATAAACCTTTAGGAGTAAGAGGAAGGTCGAGTGATAATACATTAATAAGAGAAAAAATAAGCTGGGATACTGAAATAACCCTAAAAAATGGGCTAGAAAAAACCTATAAATGGATTTTTGATGAAATCACCTCAGGTAAAAATAATAACAAGTTTACTAATAAATACTAATAAACGTTGCAATTTAAAATTTATATTGTATATATTGCACGCCTGGTAATTATTGCGAAAGGGTAATACCCGATCCCATTCCGAACTCGGAAGTCAAGCCTTTCAGCGCCGATGGTACTTTGTCTTAAGACACGGAAG
>MDTF01002564.1_pt1 | contig 12994 bp, 17 predicted proteins | sample 811191 | NCBI WGS metagenome assembly MDTF01 (sample SAMN05326649, study PRJNA326480) | marine metagenome | isolation source: seawater | place: Southern Ocean | collected 2011
GCTAATTGGTTTAATGAAAAATTAAATATAGATTTTCCAGAAAGAAAAACAATATTTGGAAGAAGATTTAAGAAATTAAGATATGGGGAGAACCCACATCAAAAAAGTTCAATATATATAGCTGGTTATGATGACAAAGAACTTGGTTTAAATCAGCTGAATGGAAAAGAGTTAAGCTACAATAACTATAATGATATTTTTGCTTCTTTAGAAATACTACTGTCATCTGGCAAGAGTCCAACAACCGTTATAATTAAGCACGCAAATCCATGTGGAGTATCAACAAGTGAATCTGCTTTATTGTCTTTTAAAAATGCATATGCGTGTGACCCTATTAGTGCATTTGGAGGTGTTATAGCCTGTAATTTTAAAATTACTAAAAAAATAGCAAATGAAATAAATAAAAATTTCTTAGAAGTTGTTCTGGCTACAAGTTTTGAAAAAGAAGCAATCACTATTTTAAGAAAAAAAAGAAACCTAAGGGTAGTTGATATCTCAAGGTATAAAAATAAAAAAAAAATTAATTTAAAGACTTTTGATAATTCTTTTTTAGTGCAACAAAAAGATAGAACTATCTTTAATAAAAAAGACTTAAAATTTGTTACGAAAAAAAAACCAACTAAAAATGAATTAAAAGAAATAAAATTTGCATTTAATATTTCTAAATATGTTAAATCAAATGCAATTGTATTGACCAATAATTTTTCAACAATCGGTATTGGAGCTGGACAGCCAAGTAGATTAGATAGTTGTAAAATTGCAGTTCAGAAAGCTAAGCTTTTTCAAAAAAATAAAATAAAAAACTCTATAGCTGCATCTGATGCTTTTTTTCCATTCGCAGATGGGATTAAATCATTGATAAAAGCAGGTGTAAAAATAATTGTTCAACCAGGAGGGTCTATTAGAGACCAAGAGGTTATAGATGCGGCCAATAAAGCTAAAGTAAAAATGGTTTTTACCAATATGAGACATTTTAATCACTAACATAGGATCTGATCAATCTTTGCTGCCAGTATAAAATCACTTTCCGCTAAACCTTTGATGGCATGAGTAAATATTTTAACTGTTGCTTTGCCCCAACCATAAAAAATATCTGGATGATGTCCTTCTTTTTCTGCAATTATTCCAATTTTAATTACAAACTTTTGACTTTCTATAAAATTTTTAAACTTAAATTTTTTTTCGAGATAGTAGTATTTATCATTATTACTTTTTACATCCCAACCATCTATATTTTTTAAATACTTATGAATTTCACTCGTATCAAATGGGAGAGTGCTTCCATCACAAGCTATACATTTTTTTTCATGTAGTTTTTCCATATTCTTAATGGAGCGGGCAAAGGGATTCGAACCCTCGACCTTCTCGTTGGCAACGAGACGCTCTACCACTGAGCTATGCCCGCATAATTAAAAGTTATTATAAATAGAGGTTTTTTTTAAAGCAAGCAATAAGAATAAATTTCCTCTATGGTTACTTTAATTTTTCTAATATAGTTTAATAATTATGAAACTAAAATTACCTAACATTATTCCAGTTTTTCCTTTAAGTGGCGTTATTTACTTTCCCAAGACTAACCTTCCACTAAATATCTTTGAACCAAAATATTTAACCTTAGTAAATGATTGCATAAAATCAAATAAATATATGGGCATGATACAGTCAAAGAAAAATAGTTCAGATGTATATTCCGTTGGATGTCTTGGTAAAATTACTGAAAGCAATAAAACTAAAGATGGAAGAGTACTACTTAACTTAGTTGGTATTACCCGTTTTGAAATAAAAACTGAAATAAATAATGATAAAAGTTATCGAGAGTTTGAGGTTATTTACGACAAATTTAAAGAGGATTTAATACAAAAAAAAAAACCAGATAGAAAAAATTAGGGAATTATCTGAGAAAACTAAACTTTTTTTTAAAAGAAATGGATTACTGCTCAATTGGAAAGAATTTGAAAAGCTAGATCAAGATCAGAGAATAAATACTTTAGCTATGATAGCGCCCATTTCAAATGAAGAAAAACAAACTATTTTAGAATCAGTTAATATTCAATCTAAAACAAAAATTTTATCTGAAATAATAGAATTTTATTTGCACGAAAATGCAGCTAATAGTTTTACAATACAATAATTAATCCGATATACCTTTGTCGGATATTTTTTGACTTATTTTTTTGATAAATTCAAAATTTTTAATATTATTAAGTATCGTTTTTTTAATTGGATAAAAATATTTATTATGTTTAAAAAAAATATTTGTTAAATTTATCCCTAATCCTAAGAATGTATTTTCTGCTTTTCTAGCTTGGTAAAAATCTTTTAATAAAAAACTATTTTTAAATGAAAGCCCAAGTTTTATTGTTTTGGACATTAATTCACTTAATTTTTTTATATCTCTAAGAACTAAATTAAAGCCTTGACCGGCCAAAGGGTGGACAGTATGTAAACCATCACCTAAGATTAATATGTTTCTTTTAAAATATTTAGTTTTTAAATCTAAGTTAATTGGGAAAAATTGAAGTTTATCAATATTTTTAATTTGAATATTATTTAATAAAATTTTAACTTTTTTGTATATGAAAAATTTTAATAATTTATTATTTTTATTGAAAAACGAATTACTAATACTCCAAACTACTGAAAAATAATTTTTGCTGAAGGGTAAAATTGCAAGTGGTCCTTCATTTAAAAAAAACTGAGAAGCGCTATCAATTTTAGAGGTATGTCTAAAATTTGTTGTTAGAGCTATTTCTTTATAATTTTTCTTTATTGATCTTCCTTCTGTTATTTTACTATATAATTTAGAATTACCACCCATACTTAAAATTATTAAGTCATAACAAAAAGACTTTTTTTTTATTAATACTGATCCCTTATTATAATCAATATCTGTAATATTTTTTTTTAATAATTTGATATTTTTTTTCTTAAGTATTTTTTTATTTAAATTTTTCTTTAAATCTTTGTTTTTAAATACATACATAAGATTTGTTTTTTTTTCTTTAAAATTCAAAAAGTTTTTTATTTTTTTATTTTCCTCAAAAAATAAATTTATTTCTTTACAAGGCCAAAAAATATTTTGATTTTTAATATTAATTTTTTTTTTTATAAACTGGTAGCTGCTTTCAGACACAGCCGTAGTTCTTTCGTCATATTTTAATTTATTTTTTTTATCATTGCCTACATATAAATCAATTTTAATATTTTCTTGAGCTAAAATTATAGCCGTTGAAAGTCCTGCTAATCCGTCTCCAATAATACAAATTTTCTGTGTATTCATGTTTTAAAAATTTTATCAATTTAATAATAATGATACAAAGTAGACTAAATGATTCGTTAAATGAATAATGATTTATAAAAATATTACAGAATTTTTAAAGAAACGAACCATTGAATTAGTAGGTTTAGTCCTAATTTCGTTGGCTTTGTTGTTGTCAGTTTCTTTTTTTTCCTACTCTCCAAGTGACCCCACTTTTATTTATGGCGATGTAAATGTAGTTATTAATAATTTACTAGGAATCTATGGAGGGTTAATTGCTGATTTCTTATTACAAAGTTTTGGTTTAACAGCATTTTTGATTTTAATTACGATCACTATTTGGGGGATTAGTTTAATTGTAAAAAAAAAAAATTAAAAAAATACAATTTAAATTTTTTTTTTTAATCTTGTATTCTATTTTTATCAGTATATTTGTTTATACAACTTTTAATAATTCTTTTTGGTTAATAGATAATGGGAACTCTGGTTTTGTTGGACAAATTTTATATGACTGGCTTTCTAATTTTGTGCCAAATTTAAAACATGAATACTTTATTTTTGTTTTTATTACTTTAGGCACAGTTTTTTTTATTTTAGCTTCTAATATAAACATAAAATACCTATGGGCTTCTCTTAAAAGTATTTCATTTATATTTAATAAAAATGACCATACTAAAATTCAATCACCAGAAATGGAAGATCAAACAAGAGATATGGTTAAAGGTAGTCACATAACAGAGGCGCCCCAACAAACTTTTTCTTTTGAAAAAGTTAATGAATCAAAAGAAGTTTATGAAAAAGAAGTAAGTTTTAAAAGCTTTAAACTTCCGTCTGTAGATTTATTAGAAAAGAATCCTTCTAAAATTAATATATTGGATCAATCTAAAAATAGGCCAGATGGAAAATTTATAGAAAAAATATTATTAGACTTCGGTATTGATGGTAAAATTACAAAAATTAATAATGGACCAGTAGTTAGTTTGTATGAATTTGAGCCTGCACCAGGTGTAAAAGTATCTAAAATTATTAATTTATCTGATGATCTAGCTCGAAATACTAGTTCGACATCAGCAAGGGTTTCTATTATTCCAGGCAAAAATACAGTTGGTATTGAAATTCCAAATGAATCAAGAGAAAGTGTTTACTTGAGAGAGATAGTTTCAAATGAGAAATTTTTAAAAAAAGAAATTAAACTTCCAATATCTCTAGGTAAAAGTATTTCGGGTATACCAATTATAGGTGACTTAACAACGATGCCGCATTTATTGATAGCGGGTACAACAGGTTCAGGCAAGTCTGTTTGTATTAATACAATTATAGTTTCGCTGCTTTATAAATTAAGTCCAGATTTATGTAAGTTTATTTTAATTGATCCTAAAATGTTAGAACTCTCAGCTTATGAAGGAATTCCACATTTACTAAGTCCTGTTATTACTGATTCAAAAAAAGCAGCCTTAGCTTTAGGTTGGACGGTAAGAGAAATGAATAGTAGATACAAATTAATGAGCAAGTATGGTGTTAGAAATATCGATGGATATAACGCAAAACATAAGCTTAAAATGCCATATATTGTAGTTGTCGTTGATGAAATGTCTGACTTAATGCTTGTTGCCGGTAAAGAAATAGAAAATTATATTCAAAAACTCTCACAAATGGCAAGAGCTGCTGGTATTCATATAATAATGGCCACTCAAAGACCCAGCGTGGATGTTATCACAGGCACAATTAAAGCAAATTTTCCTACTCGAATATCTTTTAGAGTAAGTTCCAAAATCGACAGTAGAACTATCTTAGGCGAACAAGGGTCGGAACAATTATTAGGTAACGGTGATATGTTATTTATGTCTTCTGCTAATAGAATAGTACGTATTCATGGCCCGTATGTTTCTGAAAAGGAAATAGAGAAAATTACAAATGTTCTAAGAGTGCAGGGTAAGCCTGACTATATTGATGAAATAACTATAAGCAGCAAGAATGACAATGATGAGTCAGTACTAAATAGTGAAACTGATGAATTATATAATCAAGCACTCGATATTATAAAATCAGAAGGTAAAGCTTCAACTAGTTTTCTTCAACGTAAATTACAGATTGGTTACAACCGAGCTGCTAGAATTGTTGATATGATGGAAGAAAAAGGAATTGTTAGTAAAGCAAATCATGTAGGCAAAAGAGAGGTTTTATAAATATTGTTTAACAAATTTTTTATATTTTTTTTTATATTTATTAATTTTATTTTTAATGTTTACGCCAATGAAAAACAATTAATTATTGATCGATTGATCAATATAGATAATATCACTTTTAGTTTTGTGCAGGTAACAAATAATAAAAAAGAAATTGGTGAATGTATTCTTTTTTTTGACAACAAGCTTATTTGTGATTATGAAGATTCTATACAAAAGAGAGTTCTAGTAAATGACAAAACTTTAGTCGTTCAACAAAAAAGATATAATAAAACTTATTTTTATCCAATTTCAAATTCCCCATTTAGAAAAATTTTTAACAAAGGCAATTTAATAAACATAATAAAAAAATCAAATTATCAATTGAATGGTAATATTAAATTAACTTATGTACTTAAAAATAATGAGAGAATTATAGTTTTTTTTGAGAAAGATAATTATGATCTAGTTGGATGGAGAGTTGTTGATCAACTCCAGAATGTAATTAATTTTTCTATAAAAACAATAAGCATAAATAATGAAATTGACCTAAAGATTTTTAAAATTCCCTCCATTAATTAGATAATAAAATCTATTTCTTCTTCTTTAAATATTTTTAAACCCTTAGATAAATAGTTACTTAGAGCATACTTGTGGTCTAAACTGCATGTGTGTACCCACAATCTTTCAATATCTTGACTGAGTGTATTCTGAATAATATATTTTAGTAAATAAGATCCTAATTTCTGTCCTTGATATTCTTTAAGAATGCCCATTTGTATTAATTCTATTTCTTTTTTATCTTCATGAAACTCTTGTTCGTAGAAACCTACTAGATTTTCATTTATTTTCATAATGCCTGTTTCCAAATTTTTATTGCCTACATACTTTTCCCATTCTTTATCTGACCACAAAAGCCTGTCTCTCCAGAAATGGTCTTTGCCAACCTGTTTGTAGAAAAACTTATTTACATTTATATCTTTTTTTGTTTCTAAATAAATTTTAACGTTTTGTGGAAAATTGATTGAATAATTTGGTTTTTTTTCTTTTTTTAATTCTAAAAAAAATCTTTGAACTTTGGGCATTAAATAAAATTAAAGAACCATTTTGCCAATTTTTTCACCACCCAAAACATGATGGTGAAGGTGGGGTACTTCTTGACCTCCATTTATACCAATGTTGGTAAGAACTCGATAACCCTTTTCACTGCCAGATATTTTGAGCAACTTAACAATATGGGTAATAGATTTGCTAAACTCTACTATTTCTTTTTCTGAAGCTTCTGCATTAAAATGATCTAAATTTATATACTCACCTTTGGGTATTATTAAAATATGTAATTTTTTTTGTGGATTTATATCGTAAAAAGATAAAACATATTTGTTTTCATATACTTTTTTACAAGGTATCTCACCTCTTAAAATTTTAGCAAAGATATTATTTTTATCATATTTCATTTTAATCTATTCTATTTTTTTTTTCCATAATTCCAGATTGATTTTTTCTTTTTTCTAATTCCTCAATAACGTCAAGAAGCTTTACTCCTCTTGACTCAAGAGTAACCAAGAAATGATAAATAACATCGGCTGATTCATGTACAATATTTCTGTTATTTTTTATTGCTTCTGAAAATTCTTCACTTTCTTCTTTAAACTTATTCAAACATTCATCAAACCCTTTTGATAGTAAGAAGGACGTATACGATTTTTCTATATCTTCACCTTTTCTAGACTTAATTATTTTTGTTAATTCTAATAAAAAATTACTCATTATTTAATTCTAACTGGTACATCTTTAGATGCCAAATATTCTTTTGCTTGTTGAATTGTAAATTCCCCATAATGGAATATTGATGCGGCTAGTACAGCACTTGCCCCACCTTTTTTTATCCCTTCATGTAAGTGTTCCAAAGTTCCAACGCCACCTGAGGCTATAACTGGAATATTGACTTTACTTGTTACTTTTTTCAATAATTCTATATCATAGCCACTTTTCGTGCCGTCTTTATCCATTGATGTTAAAAGTATCTCTCCTGCCCCATTTTTTTCTGCCTGTATTGCAAAATCAATAGCATCTATTCCAGTTTTATTTCTTCCGCCATGTGTAAATATTTCCCACCTATCTTTTGATATTTTTTTTGCATCAACTGCAACAACCATGCACTGAGTTCCAAATTTTCTAGATGCTTCTTTTATAAAATTTATATCATTAACTGCTGCCGAATTTATTGATACTTTATCAGCACCAGCTAAAAGTAGATCTCTTATGTTCTGAATTGATTTTATACCTCCACCTACTGTTAAAGGAACAAAACATTTTTCTGCAGTTTTATTTACTATATTGATAATGGTATTTCTATTTTGATGTGTTGCTGTAATATCTAAAAAACAAATTTCATCAGCTCCACATTTGTTATAGAATTCGGCTTGCTCCACAGGATCACCTGCATCTTTTAAATCAATAAAATTTATTCCTTTAACAACTCTTCCGTTGTTCACATCTAAACATGGAATAATTCTATTTTTTAACATTAATTTATTTTACTTAACATTTTTAGCTTTATTCTATTTTCATAGATTGCTTTTCCCACTATTATTCCTTCAATTTTTTTATTATCGTTGATAATTTTATTGACATCATTCATACAACTGATCCCTCCAGATATTATAACTGGTATATTAAAACTCTCAGCTATTTTATAGCTATTTTCAAAATTTGGACCTGTGTTCATTCCATCTTTATCTATATCTGTATAAATTAATCTCGATATACCGTAATCTTTAACCATATTCAAAAAATCAAAAATATTTATTTTTGTTTGATCTTTCCATCCAGATGTAGCTATGTTATTTTTTCTTGCGTCTAGTGATAAAGCAATATTGCTAAAATATTTTTTACAGCATGTTTTCAAAAAAGATTGATCTTTAATTGCTGCCGTTCCTAAAATAATTTTATCACATCCTATTTCTAATAATTTTTGAATACTATATTCGGATCTAATTCCACCACCTATTTCTACTTTAAAATTAAATTTTTTAACAATTTCTTTTACAACTCCTAAATTAACTAGGTTCCCTTCTAATGCTCCATCTAAATCAATAATATGTAAATATTTAAAACCTGAATTACTGAAGATCTCTGCTTGGTTTATAGGATTTTCATTATAAATTTTCTCACTTTCAAAATCTCCTTTTGTAAGTCTTACACACTTACCATTTTTTAAATCTATCGCAGGGAAAATTTTCATATTTTTAAGAAATTGGTAAGTATTTTTATGCCTGTATCTTGACTTTTTTCTGGGTGAAACTGTGAACCAAAAATATTTTCATGACATACTGCAGCAACTATTTCTTTGCCATAATTAGTAGATAAAGAAATTACTTTTTTATCTTTTGGTAAAAATTCATAACTGTGTATGAAATAAGCGTGACTTTTGTCGTCAAAATCTTTAAACACTCTAGAGTTTTTTTTAATGTACAGTTCGTTCCATCCCATGTGAGGTATTTTTAAATTAGTTATACCAGGATTAATTTTGACTATATTGCCTTCTATCCAGTTAAGTCCTTTTGTTTCTTCTTCCTCGTAACCAGTTGTTCCAAATAACTGCATACCTGCGCAAATTCCATAAATTGGTTTTTTTTTATTTAAAACACTTTCGTTTAATTCTTCATTCAATCCCTTAATGTCTTTAATTCCTTCTTGACATGCTTTAAAGGATCCTTGCCCAGGCAAAACTAACTTGTCTGCTTTCTTAATATCACTGATGTTAGAACTAATTTTAATGGTATAATTGAGATTATTTTCTGAGCTTGATTTCTCTATTGATTTAGCGATAGACCTCAAGTTTCCAACGCCGTAATCAATAACTGTAAGTAACATTTATTTTAAAGTATGCCTTTTGTTGAAGGAATAGATGATTTAATTCTTTTGTCTATTTCAAACGCATCTTTTAATGATCGTGCTAGACCTTTAAAGCAAGACTCAATCTTGTGATGACTATTTTCTCCATATACATTTTCTATATGTAAAGTAATGCCAGCTGATTGTGAAAAGGCCTGAAACCATTCTTTAAATAGTTCTGTGTCCATTTCACCTAATTTTTCAACTTTTAAATCTACTTTCCAAATTAAGTATGGCCTATTTGATACGTCTATAGCAACACGTGTTAATGTTTCATCCATCGGTATTAATGCATGGGCATATCTTTTTATACCTTTGCGATTTCCAGCTGCTTTACTAATGGCTTCACCAATAGCTATTCCCGTGTCTTCGGTTGTATGATGCAAATCAATATGAGTATCACCTTTAGCTTTTACAGAGATGTCCATTAAAGAGTGTTTAGAAAGCTGTTCTAACATGTGATTCAGAAAACCGATTCCAGTATCAATTTTATATTTACCTTTACCGTCGATATTAACTTCTACAGCAATGCTTGTTTCTTTGGTTTTTCTGGAAATTTTTGCTTTTCTAATCATAAATTAATAGTGAGTTTAGTTAATGATATATAGAGAAATTTAGATTTTATCAATAAACACAGGTTGTCTATTGAAGATATCGAATTAATAGCCACATACAATGTATGAATACTACTGAAAAATGGCATGGAACTACAATTGTTCTACTTAGAAAAAATAATGAAACTGTGGTTGCGGGTGACGGACAAGTTAGTCTTGGTAATACTGTATTAAAAAGTAATGCTAAAAAAGTTAGAAAGATAGAAAAACGCGGTGTAATAGCTGGTTTTGCGGGATCGACATCAGATGCATTGACATTGTTTGAAAGACTGGAGGCTAAACTTGAAAAACATGCTGGCAATCTTCCGCGGGCGGCCGTGGAACTTGCAAAGGATTGGAGAACAGACAAGTATTTAAGAAGACTCGAAGCCCTGATGGCTGTTGCAGATAAAGAAAACAGTTTTATTATATCTGGTACAGGTGATGTTTTAGAGCCAGAAGATAATATTATCGCAATAGGGTCGGGTGGGAATTATGCTTTAGCTGCAGCAAAAGTTTTAATTAAAAATGATCTTACGGCAGAAGAGGTTGCTCGAGAAGCTATAAAGATAGCTTCAGAAATTTGTGTTTTTACAAATAATAATATTACAATAGAAAAAGTTTAAAGATGACAGATACAACTAAAGTCACAAACCTGAATTTAATCAAAAAAACGATAAAAAAAGAAAACTCCACTGTGAGCGCTCTGTCGCCAAGGGAAATTGTTTCTGAACTAGATCGATATGTTATTGGTCAAACGAATGCAAAAAAAGCTGTCGCTGTCGCTTTGCGTAATAGATGGAGGAGACAGGCCCTTGATGAACAAATGCGTGAAGAGGTTTTGCCTAAAAATATTTTAATGATTGGGCCAACAGGGGTTGGAAAAACCGAAATCTCTAGAAGATTATCAAAATTAGCTGAGGCTCCTTTCATTAAAGTAGAAGCAACAAGATTTACAGAAGTTGGATACGTTGGAAGAGATGTAGAACAAATTATTAGAGACTTAATTGAAATAGCTATAGCTTTAGAAAAAGAAAAAAAAAGAAAAGAGGTCCATGTTAAGGCTCAATTACTAGCAGAGGAAAAAGTTTTAGATGCTCTAGTGGGTAATAAAGCAAGTATTGCAACTAAAGAAAGTTTTAGAAAAAGACTAAGAAGTGGAGATTTAGATAACAACGAAATAGAAATAGAAGTAAACGACAATCCATCAAATATGCAGGGTTTTGAAATTCCAGGTATGTCTGGTGCTAATATTGGAATGATTAATGTTTCTGAAATGCTTGGAAAGTCTATGGGCCAAAAAGCTAAAAAGAAAAAAATGAATGTAAAAGAGTCACACAATATCTTAATTGCGCAGGAGTCAGATAAGTTAATTGAACAAGATAAAATTATAAGTGAAGCTAAAAGAGCAACAGAAGATAATGGTATAGTATTTTTAGACGAAATTGATAAAATCTCAGCTCGTGGTGATCGTACTGGTGGTGACGTTTCTAGAGAAGGAGTTCAAAGAGATTTACTGCCTTTAATCGAGGGCACAACTGTTAATACAAAACATGGACCCATTAAAACAGACCATATTTTGTTTATTGCTTCTGGGGCTTTTCAACTTGCAAAACCATCAGATTTATTGCCTGAGTTGCAAGGACGTTTACCAATAAGAGTGGAATTAAATGCCCTAACAGAAGATGACTTTAAGAGAATTCTAAGAGAACCAGATAATAGTTTAATAAAACAATATGTTGCTTTGCTTAAAACTGAAAACGTACATTTAGAATTTACTGATGATGGGATTGACTTATTGGCAAAAGTCTCCGCAGAAGTAAATGCATCTGTGGAAAATATAGGTGCAAGAAGATTGCATACTTTGCTGGAAAAAGTTTTAGATGATATTAGTTTTACAGCATCGGATCGTTCTGGTGAAAAAATTACAATAGATAAAAAATATATAGAAAAAAATCTTGGTGAATTAACAAAAGATACTGATTTAAGTAAATTTATATTATAGTTTTTTTAGTTTTATAACGATAGCACCTTCACCTCCATCACTAATTGATGCTTGTTCAATGCTAAAAATTTTTTCTAACAAATCTTTTTGTGAATTTATATACTCTGGTACAGAAAATTTTAGTTTACTTAATTTTTTTGAAACATAGGTATTTTGATCGGTATTTGAATGTAAGCCTTTACCTGTAATCAATAAAATTTCTCTAATATTTTTTTCTTGGCATCCAACTATTAATTCTCGAACTTTTAGATTGGCATCCAATAATGTAAAGCCATGTAGGTCAAAACGAAAACTATGATTGGTATCAGATAATTTTCGCCCTATTAGATCTTTGTCGAAAATATCCTTAGGATTTTTTAAGTATTCTTCCCATTGTGCTTTGTCGGAGTCTGTAAGATCTTCTTTTTTCTTCACTTACTAACAATTTCAGACAAAAACCAATTTGGATTTTTGCTAGAAATGCTTTTTGAATACTTCCAATAATCTGTAACCGTTTTAATTTTATCAGGGTTCCCCTCAATAATAGTTTCATCTTTATCTTTTTTAACTGATATTATTTCACAAATAATTTTAACTGTTGCAACAAATTCATTATTTATTTTTTCAAATTTTTCAATATTTGATTCTTTAATACCAATAAAAGTAAGTTCTGATTTTATATTTTCTTTTTCTCTATGATTAATTGCTTGTTCAAAATTAATGTAAATTTCTTTCGTTAGGAGTTTTTTTAGCTTTTCTTTTTCGCCTTTTGCGAAAGAGGTTATAATATTTTCATAAGCTATTTCAGCTCCTTTCAAAAACTCTTTCTTTTCATTGCCCTCCAACACATCTTTTAAAATCTGTTTATTTTTTATTTCTGGCTTAAACTGGGTGTATTTTTTTTCATCAAAAACACTCGAACTCTTACCCTCATGACCCGTTTTTTTACCTAATATATTTCTTAAACGCAGAATAATAAATCCTGCAATCATGCCTAGTAAAATGATGTCGATAAAACCAAAATTGTTACTCATTATTTGATAAATATACATTAATAATATAATTTTGTAAGAAGCAAATGAACACACTTTTA
>MDTF01000694.1_pt1 | contig 12993 bp, 12 predicted proteins | sample 811191 | NCBI WGS metagenome assembly MDTF01 (sample SAMN05326649, study PRJNA326480) | marine metagenome | isolation source: seawater | place: Southern Ocean | collected 2011
ATATTTTCAACCAATTTATCAAAACTATTGTTTTTATTGATTTTCATTCCAGCAACTTCAACATAGTCAGCGTCATTTAAACCTTCGAGCGATATAACTATCCTGTCGAGAAAACGTGGAAGATGGGTGCCAACCTCTTTGCCAATGAGTATGCCGTTAGTTATCAGTTCAAACTTGTTTGCAACGCCTAACGATTTAGCTAATTCAGCCATCTTAAGGAAATTTTTATTTAGAAGATTTTCTCCTGTTCCACAGTACCTGAGTAGTTCGACTTTGTTGGGGAACGACTGCATATCGCTCATCAATTTTTCGAACAAGTCTAAGCTCATATTGTTTTTAATTAGATCTTCTGGGGAGGTGTAATGCGGACAAAATTTACATTTCAAATTGCAAAATCCGGACGTCTCAACATACATAATTAGCGGCGCACCTAATGGGATGCTAGCTCCAAGATCTATTCTATCCGTGTTTAACAACGGACGCACTTCCGCGAGATCAGTATTCATATCTTTCATAAGTAACATCCATTAAATTTAAATTAGCAATATCAACTGTGCGCGCTTCATATTTAGCATTGTCTTATAATTAAACTCTGGCATGCATCAATTAAAAAATTATAAAAATGACTAAAAGGTAAGGGTATATTCTAATGATTTAGTCTTCAAACTCAAGCACACACTCTTAACACTGTAATAATTAGCTAAATCTGATGGAACATGACGCACATAATAAAACATATAGTCACATGTTCATCACATGCCCTGCTCAGTATTAAGAATGGTAATCCCATTCATTAGTTATTATTTCACTGTTATAACAGTATCTGGACTCAGGGCTCAATCCATTTTTGGTACCCATTTTCCAATTTATTCCACTGTCTGATAATTCTTTACTTAAAGGATATTTGTGCCACCCCTGAAACCCAATTTGTTTGTTCATCATTATAGATGCTACGTTCTCTGCCATGACATAAGCATCTACACGTTTTACTGAAAACATTTGTATAAGCCAATTCACCAATTCTTTTCCGGCAAATGTCAATAATTTGGGGTGCCCGCCTCTTGATCCGCGCATAGCATTGTCAAGTAAAACATCATTAGCAGTAAGGTTCTTAAATCCAAAATGTCCAACAAGCTTTTCGTCAGTCTTGATAATAAAAAGTAATTGGTCATTTTTTTTAAATAACACATTTTTCATCCAACTGGATGTTCGCTCTGGCGTTGCAACGAACTGGCTAAGGAAATATTCCATATTTTGGTTCCGCCAATCTGTAAGTAGTTGTATTATTTCAGGTTCATTTAAGTGATTAGTATTTAGGGGGAACATTTCACCAATGGTTAAGCCATCCTCATCCTGAATTTTCAAGTTAACAGAAGTATTTCCACTAATTATGTCGTTTAGTACATTTTGATATTTAATGTTCATTTTACTGTAGGCTCTCTCTACTATCGCATAGCTTGGTAGAGGTCGACCGGATTATCTAGCATAGGGAAATGGCCGCTATTTGGTATCTCAATTACCGGAACATGACATGCCTCAATAAATTGCCGTCCCATCAAACTTAACCTACTCTGCTTACCTCTTAAAAATACAAGTGGTGACAGATCATTACAAAGACTTTTCTCGATCACATTTGAATGCAGTCTGTTTATTAGATTTGATGCCATTACCCGCATAGCTTCGCCACTGGTTGACCTGAATCCTTCACTCCAAACGAACAGACTGTGTCTGTCGTGCTTATTCACCAATTGTGATTTTAATGCCATTTCAGATACATTACGAAATCTTGAAAGCCACTGAGAAAACTCTTCCTCTTCAATTCCATGTACACCTTTTGACCATCCTAAATCGTCAGGGTGAAGTATACCTTCCAGTAATATTATCTTTTTGAATTTCAAGCCGCTTTTAATAATTTCTGGCATTAATGCTGCGGAAAAAGAGTGCAGTACTAATGTACAGTTGGCTGACTTTTTAGGCCCCAAGCCATCAACTATTTTTTTCCACATTTGTTGCCAACCAAACAGCTTATCTTGAGAGCGACCGTGCCCTGGAAGATCCACAACTATTACATTGCTCTCCAGACTTGAAATAAGTGGTTCCCAGATATTAGAATTTACGCCTAAACCGTGTACCAATAGTAGTGTCATAATTTGTGCTTTTGAAAATTTATGATAGATCTGATCCCATGATCAAAGTGCCTGCTTCGACTTCATTAACAATCTTTTTTCCGACAAAATCATAAAACTTATTTGGAGGAATGCCATCGCCAGGCCTTTTAAATTCTACATTTCCCTCGTCAATAGTTTGCCCAATGTGCAATGTAGTTTTGGCTACCAAGCTACGCCGCATCTTGGGAGCCTGCTCTTGTTCCTCCACTCCTAAAATTCGATTTGCTCCGCCCAAAGCTTGTTGGACACTTAAACAAGCACGCACCATTTCTTTCATTTGGTCTGGTTCTGTTGCCATCTGGTTATCCATTCCGATTTTGGAACTATCCAGCGTGAAGTGCTTTTCGATCAAACAAGCGCCCAATGCTATCGACGCAGTAGGGATTTCAATACCGTCACTATGATCTGAGTAGCCGATGGGATAGAGAGGAAACTCGTTTCTCAATCCTAGAATATTATTTAAGCGAATAATATTCGAAGGCGATGGATATACCGCTGTACAGTGTAAAATAATTAAATTTTCGTTCCCCGTGGACTGTACCGCTTCAACTGCGTCAATGATTTCTGTCATCGTGCCCATCCCAGTAGATAATATTAATGGTACACCCAATTCACCGAGTGATATCAAATATGGTAGATTGTTGAGCTCCATTGACGCAATCTTAATGAACGGGACATTGCATTTTAAAACTAGAAATTTTGCTTCATCTAATGAGTACGGGGTCGAAGCGAAATCGATCTCTACTTGAGTGCAATATTCAGATAAGTCCTTTAAATCTGATTCGCTGAGAGAAAACTTTGTTACAATTCGCTTTGAAATAGGATTTTTTTGATAGAATGACTCACTGTAGAGAGTGTCCGCACTCCACGATTGGAATTTAACGCAGTCACAACCAGCTGCTTTAGCTGTATCGATCATATTTCGAGCTATTTCTAAATCCCCAAAATGGCTAGTATTAAGTTCGGCGATAAAATAGGGCTTGCCGAAATCGCTAATGCGACGACCATTTCTTAGAATGACAGTAGACATGGGTTTTCCTTATTGGTCGATTGGTTTAATAATCATTTCTTTTAGAAATAGATCTCTGTGTAAAAATGGTTCCTGATCTTCTAGGGGCCTCCGCACAAAACGCTTATCAACTAAACTTCTTGTTTGGCCTACCTCTATATAGCTTTGATCAACCTTTCCTATTATTTCGCAAAGAACAGGTCCGTTATGAGAAAACATATTGTCTAAACCTGACTCAAGATCTCCCGGGTCCTCGATTTTAATGTACTTTAATCCAAAACATTTAGCTACTTTCGAAAATTCAGGGCAAGACACCCCGTTTTCTGGGTCTGTTCCAATAGTTCGTTTCCGAAATAGATCCCTTTGCCTGCGCCGAATAATCGAATAAACATTATTGTTAACTACTATGATCTTGACTGGCAGGTTATTACTTCGAATAGTTTGTAACTCCTGTAAGTTCATCATGATAGACCCATCGCCAATTACTGCCAAAACGGTTCCTGACGAAGCACTTTGAGCACCAATCGCTGCTGGTAGGGCAAAACCCATTGCACCTTGTGACGTGGGATGAATACACAACATGTCGGGACCAAAATTAATATTGGAAGGTAAAATTACTTCATTTAAACCAGAGTCAGTCACTATCGTCGATGGTCTAGGTATACGGGCACTGAGCTGTTCTGAAAGCTGGTATAAATCAACAAAATCTGAAGAGCAAAATGCAGGCTCAGTCGGGCCAAATATATTTTTCCAGTGCAAACATTTCCCCATCCATTTTCTATTCACAGGTTTGATTTTCTGATTACTAACGGACTCTAAGAAAACTCCAATATCGCTCTGTATAAATTGGTCGATCTGTATTGTTTCTTTTGTATGCTCGACCGGATCAATATCAACAACTGCCACATACGCTTCGCGAGCAAACTTGCAAAAGTCTGGCCCTGTGTTCAATGTTGTAAGGCGGCTTCCTAACACCAATACAAAATCTGAATTTTGAACAGCGAAATTTCCAGCACGGGAGCAGCCCATAGCTCCAACTGATCCAATTGAAAACTTATTTTCCGCTCCATATGTGTCGGGTGCTGAGGCGGTAAACGTTAAAGGAATTTTTTTTGCTTCAATAAAATTTATTAATTGGCTCTCGGCCCCAGATGACCGAACACCCCGGCCAATTAAAATAACTGGTCGTTCAGCCCTATTCCATTCAGTTATTAAACTTCCAAGTTCAACTGGAGTAACTACATTTTGGGATGACTTATATTTATTTTGTTTAGCTAAAATTTCGTCAGGTTCGATTTGTGCACTTTGCAAATCTAAAGGTATATCGATCCAAACGGGGCCTTTTCTTCCAGATTTCGCTTCAAAGAGAGCAGAATCCATCACCTCAACAATTTCCTCTGGTGTCGTTATCATTGTAGCGAATTTAGTTATTGGCGTGACGATTGAGATGATGTCCGCCTCTTGTTGACCATAAGTCCTGAGTGGTATGCCAGTAAACCGGCTGGTTTCTCGTAATATATTTTGTCCAGAGATGAATATGCAGGGAACTCCATCTTGCCAGGCGGAAAGCAAACCGGTGATAGTATTTGTCGCGCCACAACCCGTAGAGACTAGGCATGCGCCCAATCCACCAGATTGCTCGGCAAAGCCGATCGATGCAAATGCACAAGATTGTTCATGGTGCATAGACGTAGCTTCCAAATCTTTTGATTTTGCAAGGGCATCACTTAGAAACAAGGTTCCGCGGCCAGTAACTTGAAAAACTCGCTTAACATTAGCTTCAGCAAGCCGCTGCATTACGTAATCAGAAAGGCGCATAACTTTGTTATCCTTTTATGCTTCTTTGGGCTTGAATTTGTCTAATATAGCGGGCAGTGCGACAATAAATTCAGCGCTACACGCCAATTCTCCGTCCACGAAGCTTTCTGCAGAACCTTTGGCGATACCAAATTTCAATGAATCAAGGACCGCTTCAATCTTTAACACGTCACCAGGAACTATTTTGCGTTTAAATTTTATTTTATCAATAGATACGAAATTAGTCTTCATACCTGAAAATTTATCTTGGCATAAAAATGTCATAATAAATGTTTGAACTAAACTTTCAATCTGAACAAATCCTGGAACATTAGGCTCGTCGTCAAAGTGCCCTGGGAAAAACCACTCATTGTAAGTGTAACATTTTACACCAGTTGCACGCTTACCGGGCACTAAATCTGTAATTTTATCTATTAACAGGACAGGATATCTATTTCGTTGGTGTTTAATAATATCATTTATATCCATTGTCTTAGCTTTTTTCTTGCTCATTATATTAGCCAATCTCGATGCCGTATTTACCCATTATGGTTTTACCAAAATTGAAACTAGAAAAATCAATTATATCATCAATTTCAAACTCAACTTCAAAAGTCTCCTCTAAAGCTGCCATAAGGCCCATATGACCGACACTATCCCACTCATTAATTGATTGATATTTAAGTTCCGGTAACACGTCTAAATCAACTAAAAATGTTTCCTTGAACGTATTTTTATATTTCTCTAAGTTACTCATATTATGTATATCTCCGTTATTCTACGTTTATAACTCTAGATAGAGTTCCTACTATATCGTAACCGTCCCACATGACCCCGATATCAAGCGCTTTACCTACTGGCACAATTCTATCAATACCGCGTAAGCCACAAGCATTGATTACATCAATTATAGAGTCTGGATTTACTCCATAATAGGTAATCGTTTGATACTGCTTTCCAACAATGACTTGAAATTTTTTAAAATCATTATCAACGGCTTCAAAAAAATAACCGTACCGCCCCCTAAACGACGCAATGTCTTCAGGAATTGACGTCATTAAGGTACGATATACATAACTTCGTTCACTACTTTTTGGAGCATGATGAGACAGCTTAATCGCGTTTGAACATAAATGAGTATACTTATCCACGAAATGTATTGTGGGTGGTGCTGATTTAAGAGAAATAAACATATTCAACGTTGTCCAAAAACGCTTCATAGCGAGACAGATTTCTTTTTCTTCACCTTGCCATAATACTAAATGTGGAGAAGAACACGCATTTTGATCAAGCAAGAACACATCGTTATAAAAGCCCGATACAAGACGATCTAAGGATTTTTTATTAGCTACCACAATAGCCTGGGCACTCAAAATACAAAGTGAATATCTGTCAGCAAAGCTGATATCAACGCACCTCGGTGACGTTGGCATAGTTTTTAAATGATTAATAGTTGCGTTTCCACCCCAAAGAACACGGGCATCGCACGATTTTGAGAGTGCTAATGTAATAGCATCATTTCGTTGGAAGCTTATGATTTTTATCATGCCCGAAATTTTTATATATTCAGGCTTTTCAATGAGCGATTTTATTTCTGCACAGATTATAAGTGCTTGATCATGTTTTTCAGTAGAAATTCGAACTATATTCGCATTTCCCGCCAATAGTCCAAAAGCCAACGAGAACGCAAAGTTTACAGGAACATTTGAGGGGGCAATATGCAAAACTGTACCGCGACCCACCCTAAAACTTTTCTTATCCCAGCTTTTAGATATTCTTGTTATGTTGGCGCGACGGCACCAGTAGGCAAATGAAGCAATATCAGGATATTCTCGGGTTGTCTGGTTAGAAAATAGCCGCTTTGATAGGTCTGCTAAAAAATCAATTACCAACGGTGCATAGGGTATCAAAGGCAAAAAGTGTTGCGACCCACTCAGATTGCCAACCAAACATTCGACGGGTAATTTATGCAAGTTGTTCATGAGTATCGCTACAACCGCGAATTTCCGCTTGTTCGATGCGACCCGCGACCGTAAAATATTTCCCTAGGGTACCGCATTCGCAATCATCTTCTCCGACCAAGGTGCCTAAGTCTTCGGTAAGAAGAGAATGCCCTGGATAACTCGCAGGTAACATCGATATCGTCTGAATAAGGCCTTCTTCGCCTATTTCTGCGACTGTTAAGTCAACTGCTCTTCTTATGATAATATCTGCATAAATTGGTGCATGTAAGTAGCCGCACCTGCATTCAGTGTATATCGAACCGGTCTGTTCTACCATGCCGTAGTAATTAAAAACAGTGTTCACCCCACAAACTTTTTTTAGAATACGTTTAAATTCATCATTATTCACAGCCTCATCTTCCATTTTTTTCCAGCCGCCGCCATGCAATAAAACTGCATTGGCAACATCTAGCTGAAGATTGCGCTGCTGAAGTTCTTGGACTAAGTACTTCCAAATCATAAATGTGAAACCAAAAAGAAAAATGTCTTTACCAACATGCTTCTCCAAAAACGCATTAATTGCACTAATATTCAGTGACATATCTTCATATAAAGCGTAAGTAATGTCAGTCCCAAACATAGAAAACCCTAATATTCCAGCGCCTCTAGCTGAAAATGCGTCACGATTTTTTAGGACATTTGGTGTGTCAACAATAAGCATTGGCAGTCGTTTCACCCCTATCACTTTCTGCATAATTTTTGACAAAACTTTGGTTTGAAAAGCTGCAGTCTCGCGATCGAGGTATATTTTTGATACTTTCTGTCCAGTCGTTCCAGAAGAAGTCATCGTCTTGAAAACTTCACTTATATCCACACTTCTGAGCTCAAACTCTTTGAATAATCTAACGGGAAGGAACGGAACATCACTAAGCTCTAAAATTTTTTCTGGGGCCTTACCAAGTGTTTGAACTATATTTTTATACTCAGTACAATTGTTATAGTGCCATTTAGTTAGTTTCTTGATCTCTTCCCCTAGTAGTACTGATTTATCTTCGGCCGTCAAAGAATACGGGTCGCGTTTTAACCAGTCTGAAAAAGTGGGTTTATTCATGTTAGGAGCACTGCATTTTTGGCATTCAATTTATTGTATTGAATCTTCCCATAATCATTTCGCGGGAAATCTGATAGCCCGTAGACTGAAACACTACGAGGAGGTACCTTAAACAACTCAATCATCAATCCCTTAATCTCAGAGCCTTGATCTACGGATAAACTATTAGTGAAAACTTCAATAAAATCATCAGTTCCGCCACACAGCACCTCGAAACCATTTTTTAGGAGCTGGTTTTCAATATCTTGTAAGCTCACACGATGTCCAAATAGCTTGATGAATCTGGATTTTCGTCCTACTATGAAGTAATATCCATCGCTATCAACCTTTGCCAAATCGCCGGTCCTAAGTATGCCAAATTGTTCGTCTCCGGTGTCTAAATCTTTATAGTTTTTTGCATAACCTAAAAATACGTTAGGGCCCTTATAGACTAATTCACCAACAACATTTTTACGATAAATAACCTCTCCGTTTTCATTCTCTAGCCATATCTCGCCCCCAGGCACTGGGATACCAATGCTAGCTGGCTTGGATATAGAAACGTCAGATGGTAGGTGCGCTATTCTTGGGGATGCTTCTGTTTGGCCATACATAGTGATGAAACGCTTTCCAGATAACTTGCAAAATTTAGCGTATTCTAAGGAGATCTTGGGGTCCATCTTACCACCTGCTTGAGTGAGAGTAGTTAGATCAGGAAGGTCCATTTTGAAAAACCGTAGCTTTTTCAAAATATCGTAGTGAAAAGGCACACCATTAAAACTGGTAGCCCTACTAGCCTTAAAAAAATCCCAAAACCCCTTATCAAACAGGGTCTTATTAGTTACAGCTATAGTTGCTCCGACCATAATATGACTGTGAATAATCGATAACCCATAAGAGTAATTTGGCGGCATAGTGGTTATTGGTATTGAAGATGAATTTAACCCTAAATATTCTACTATTGACGCTGCATTACTAAGTATATTTTGCTGTGATAATTTCACGAATTTTGGACTACCGGTGCTACCAGAAGTAGCTAATAGTAGCCCCACTGACTGATGGATTTTAATTTCAGAACTTTGCAACTCGATCAAGCCATACCCATAGAAACTCATTAAGCATGAGGCGTTCTTAATTTTTTGAGCTCTAGATTCAGAACACCACACATACCGAGGTCTATAACACTCAATCAGTTGTTGGAGCTGACCTTCATCTATTGAAGCATTAAGCATTAATGGCACCGATTGACCGGCTAAAAGTGCTAGATAACCAGAAATCCCCCCCAAATCGTTATCTATCAGGCAAAACGTCAAACTTCTTCGCGTTTTATTAAAGCTTTTTGTGTTACATAAGTTGACGATGGACGAATACTTAACAGCAGCGTCACTTTCATCTTTAAGCGCTACTCGAGATCCAAAACTACTCAATAAGCCTAAAACGGTATCATCCGACTTCTTAGAAATAGGCTGAGATTTCATGCCAATCACCATTAATTCATTAAAGACTTCAGGGCCGTGATAATCCGAAGTTGCTCAGTTTTGGTTATATCATGAAAGCTTGGTAGGTTTATTGCTCTCTCAGGTATAGAGAATGCATTTACATTTTCGGGTGCTTGTTTAAACATTGGAAGGGCTGACAATGGCCAAAAGAATGCCCTGGCGTCTATATTTTCATCAGAAAACACCTGCTGAATTTCTTTGCGGGTAATTCTTGATCCCTCTTCAAAAACAACCGTCGGCATCCACGCACCATTTACAGTTCCAGCAGGTTCAGAATTCATATGTAAATATGGCATCATAGCCGTAAATTCTTTATAAATATGTAATATTTCAAGTTTTCTTTTTGTTAATTCCTCAGCTCGCTCCAACTGGGCACATCCAATTGCAGCTTGTACATTTGACATTTTGAACTTGAAGCCGATCTCATCTGCCCAAAACTGTTTTTTTTGCTGCAACCCCCGACCGTGGTTATTTAAAACTAGAACCTTGTGGTATAGTTTTTCATCGTTAGTGACAAACATCCCACCTTCACCAGTCGTAATGGTTTTGGTTCCATGAAAGGAAAAAGTCCCAAACCTTCCAATAGATCCAGCTTTTCTTCCCTTATAGACTGCTCCAATCGCTTCAGCAGAATCTTCAATGACTGTCAGACCATATCTTTTTGCTATCGCGACAATATTATCCATTTCACAAAGATTGCCATACAAATGAGTAGCCATGATGGCTTTGGTGTTCTTATTTATTTTTGATTCAATTAATCCCTCGTCGATACACCAGGTATCACTAGAAATATCAATAAATACTGGTTTGGCCCCCAGATGGATAATTGGAGAAACCGTAGCAATCCAATTCGTGTCGGCCAAAATCACTTCGTCACCTTGTCCAATACCCATTGCGGCAAGGCCTAAAGTTAAAGCACCTGTACAGCTTGACGTAGCTACTGCATATTTTGTTCCTATGTATTTTGCGAAATCAGATTCAAATTTATTTATGTAGTCATAACATTTCTCACCCCATCCGTTAGCAGCCGCATCACTAGCGTATGCAATCTCTTTAGAAGTAATTGAAGGTTTTGAATATGGTATTTTTTGTTTCATAATGTTTTTGAGGTTGTAGTTGTTACAACAAGTTTATAGCAATCATAACGCCACCCGTTTCGAGCAGCGTTCGTTGCGTACTCGAGTTCTAACTCTGTTATAAAGGGCTTGGTATAGTGCACCCTGGATTTCATAGGATTTCCTCTGATGTATTCGAGTTCCAGCTTAATTTCTGCTTTCAATTTTCTGACTGCTTTACTTGGTAATGGCGAATCCCGCATCAATCTCATTCATGCGGTGTCCTAGCAATCCCCAGTCACGGTCCTTTTCTGAAACAACAGTTGGTTCTATTGGCCATTCGATTTTCAACATTGGATCATCAAAACGAAGCCCTGACTCGTGCTCAGGGGCATAAACTGAAGATATAACATACACGGCGGTTGAATTCGGCTTCAAGGTAATGAAAGCATGGCCAAATCCTTCAGGAACGATCATACTCATACCATTTTCTGGGGTCAGAACAGCACCAAACCACTGGTATTTTGTAGGTGAACCGGGGCGCAGATCCACACCGACATCCCAGATTGCACCTGCTGTGCACGCTACAACTTTAGCCTCTGAGTATGGGGGGTATTGAAAATGGACCCCTCGTAACGTTCCTGCTTGCTTAGACGTAGACGTGTTTACATGTACGGCATTTGTTGGCCTACCTGCAGCAGCAATATCGTCCTCACCAAATAATCGGGTAAACGCTCCTCGTTCATCTTGTCGTATTGGTCTGTGAAGTACAAAAAGGTCAGCGATTGGACTAGGTTCTAGTTTCATACTTGTCACCTTATTAGTTAAGTTGTGTCATTATTAGTTAAGTTGTATCATTGATGGTTGCGCCACCCAAATCCTTGCGCCAGGCGCAAGAGACTTAATTTTTGATGTTAGCTCTTCAGCGATATTCCAAGGTAATATAAGAACATCAGTTGGATTTATAGAGTTCAGTTCCTCAGGGGCAAGCACAGGGACTTGAGAGCCAGGAAGAAATTTTCCCTGCTTTTCATGGCTCGCATCAACAACATACTTAAGGGTCTTTGATGCTTCGCCAACGGCATTTAAAAATGTGTTTCCTTTATGCGCCGCACCATATCCTACAACTACATTACCTGCTGCTTTTTGATCTGAAAACCATTGCCGCAGGCCTTCAATAGCCTGCTTTGAGGTGGAGAAAAATTCCTTCCATTTATCTTCCGAAAATAACCCAGATTTCTTCTCGTCAGCCAACATAGCTGCAACAGTTTCATCAGGCTGTTTAGAGCGGCTTAAATAGTATCTATTCGAGCCACCATGAGTTGGTAGCCGTTCCACATGGAATAAATTCAAACCATATTTTTTAGCGACAGCGTCCACAGAGTGAGCAGTTAAGTAAGAGTAATGTTCATGGTATATTGTATCAAAAAGCGCGCTCTTAAGCAGTATATCAAACGAAGGATTTTCTATTGTAATTATCGTGGAATCATCAGAAAGCACCGCCATACCTCTTGTAAAGTCCTGCTGGTCTGGAATGTGTGCATAGACATTATTCACAACAATTAATTTAGGATGGCCATACTTAGCTAAGATACTATTTCCTAATTTTTCTCCAAAAAATTTGGAAATAGTTGGCACCCCCGCCTGTCTAGCAATTTCTGCAGTATTCTCTGGGGGTTCTACCCCTAATACTGATACGCCTAATTTTTGAAATTGCGAGAGCAAATAACCGTCATTGCTTCCAAGTTCAACTACAAGATCATCCGTTTCTAGAGATAGCTTATTAGTCATATCAGCAGCGAATCGCTTCGCATGACTGACCCAGTACTCGCTTGCGGAAGATAGGTAAGGATAAGTGTCATGGAAAATTCGATCAGGTAAGACGTATTCAGCCAATTGACCCAATCCACAGTCCTTGCAAATCCTGAGGTGGAGAGGAAACAAATCGAGCACATCATTTTTGTTCTCACCGTACTCAGCAGGAAGGGGGTGCTCTCCCAAATCTATTACGCTAGCTAAATTCTTAGAATCACAGCCACGACAAATTGAAAACCCACGCTTTGAAAGCAATTCTGTCATTTTAATTGGTTCCTTAGATTGTCATCAAAAAAAGCGTGACTCAATAATATAATCATGCAAATCCCTCACGGTTTGCTCATACGTCATTGTGGGTTTATAGCCCGTGTCTTTCACAAGGTTAGCGATAGAAAATGCCTCTTTTTCCAGAATAATATCGTTGTAAGGCATTTTGCCGAATTGCATTTCTGCTCCAGAAGGGAATAGGTCATACATGCGTTCAACATATTCTCTCAATTGCCTCGGATCTCCCGAACCCACCCAATACTCCGCTCCGGGCCGGCCCTTTTGGCAAATCCGGTAATAACCCTGTGAACAATCACTAGCGGAGATCACATCAAAGTATTGCTCGCCGG
>MDTF01012235.1_pt1 | contig 12993 bp, 14 predicted proteins | sample 811191 | NCBI WGS metagenome assembly MDTF01 (sample SAMN05326649, study PRJNA326480) | marine metagenome | isolation source: seawater | place: Southern Ocean | collected 2011
CCACCACAAAATATTACAATTTGATCTAATTTATACAATTTTCTACTGTCTCACAAATTATATGACCAATTCCTATATGCATTTCTTGTATTCTATCTACTCTTTCAGATGGTACTGGTATTATTAAATCTACTTTATTTTTTAAATTTTTAGCTTTCTTGCTTGTTAAAAGAATTACTTTAATTCCTTTTTTTTTAGCTAGCTGAAAAATCTTTAAAATATTTTTACTTTTGCCAGATGTTGTTATTGCAAATAAAATATCACCTTTTTTTCCTATAGATTCTATTTGTCTATAAAATATATTTTCAAATCCATAATCATTACCTAATGCTGTTATTAAAGACGAATTACCTGTTAAAGCAATAGCTGGGTATGCTTTTCGATTTTTTAGGTATCTGCCTGCAAGCTCAGCACACAAATGTTCTCCATCTGATGCCGATCCACCATTTCCACAAAAAATTATTTTATTTTTTTTTTTTATAGAATTAACAATCATTAATGCTGCATCTTCAATTAGTTTTAAATAGAATATATCATTTAAATTTTTAAAGTTATTTTCGATGTCAAATAGATTTTTTTTTATTTTTTTTTTATTTATCTTCATTTAATTACCTATTTATATATTCATTTGCGTTATTTTTTATTTCTTTTCTCCAATACTCTAATAAATCTTTCATAGTTTGTTTAAATTTATATCGTGGTTTCCATCTTGTTTGATTATAAAATTTTGTAGTATTAGGAATCTGTAAATCTGCATCAAGAGGTCTAAGTCTATTTCTATCTAGTTTTTTTTTAATATTTTTATTTGTTGAAATTGAAATTAAATAATCTAACATATCGCCTATTCTGCATGTATATGCTCCTCCAATATTATAAGATTCTCCCTTTTTAGGATTCTTTGTCAATAATAGATGGTATGCTCTTACAGCATCTCTTACATCCGCAATTGTTCTAAGGCTATCTAGGTTTCCATGATAAATAGTAGGTTTAATTATTTTTTTTTCTATCATTGCTATTTGTTTTGCAAATGAAGATTCTGCAAAAAAATCTGATCTTCTTGGGCCTGTGTGAGTAAACATTCTAGTTATCATAATGTTCATATTGTAAGCCTCTGCAAAATGTCTACCTACAAGATCAGTTCCAATTTTAGAAATTGCATATGGTGATGCTGGATGAAATGGACAGTTTTCGTCTATTGGTAAATTTTCTTTGCTTACCCTTCCATAAACTTCCGAAGATGAGCAGACATGAATTAAAGATTTAGGAACATGCTCTCTACAAGCTTCTAATAATCTAATTGTGCCCTGGATATTGACCTCTGTGGTTTCTAGTGGAGTGTAAAAACTTGTTTTTGGATCACTTTGCGCAGCTAAGTGAAATATATAATTTGGCTTTACTTCCTTAATTGCTTTTATAATTGAAATACCATCTTTTAAATCAGCATATACTAATTTAATTCTTTTTTTTTCATTAATATTTTTTGTTAGACTTGAGATATTTTTAAGTGAACTTCTTGATCTTATCATTCCAACAATATCAAAATTTGTATTCTTCATTAAGTACTCGGCAAGATGTGATCCTACCATTCCTGAAATGCCTGTAATAAAAGCTACTTTTTTTTTCATTTAAAAAACTTAAAGTATAAAGATATTGAAATAAAGAATTTAAAAAACATAGAATAATTTAATGTTATACAATATTTTATAGTTTTATATATTATTTTATCAATAAAAATTCCTGTATTTTTGATTAAAAGAATATATAAAATCTTTTTAAAATATATTTAATAATAAATAGAAATTAAAACTTATAAATTATGATTGTGTGCAGAACTCCATTTAGGATATCTTTATTTGGTGGAGGTACTGATTTTCCTGATTGGTATAATTATAATAATGGATTAATAATTAGTGGAACAATTGATAAATATTGCTTCATAAGTGTAAGAAGGTTGCCATTTATATGGAATTCTAATTTTAGATTAAGATATTATAAAACAGAAGAAGTAAAAAAAGTTAATCAAATTAAGCATGGACCTTATAGAGAAATCATAAAACATTTAAAACTAGATAAAGAAAAAATAGAAATCATTCATACTGCAGATCTTCCAGCACTATCTGGTTTAGGTGCTAGCTCAAGCTCTACTGTTTCTGCTATTCATGCTCTGTCAACTTTTAAAGGTCAATACCTGAGTAAAAAGCAAATAGCTCAAATAGCAATTTTTATTGAACAAAAAAAATTAAAAGAAAACGTAGGCTCCCAAGATCAAATCGCAACAGCGTTTGGTGGATTTAATAAAATTAGTTTTAAAAAAGACGTAGATTTTACTGTTGAAGATTTTTTAACAAAAGAAAAAGTTGATAAATTAAATGATTCTACTTTTCTTGTTTATACTGGAATTCAAAGAAAGAGTGAAATTATTGAAAAAGAGAAAATTTCTAAAATTAAAAAAAAAAAATTGAATGAAAGTTTGAATAATATTATGAAAATTACAAATGATGCCTTTTCAGAATTTAATAAAAAAAAAATTAATTTAAAAAAGATAGGAATGCTATTAAATAGACAATGGGAAGAGAAAAAAAAATTATCTAAAAGAGTAACTAATCAAACTATCAACAAAATTTGTAAAATTTGCACTACAAATGGAGCTTATGGTGCCAAATTACTAGGATCAGGTGGTGGTGGATTTGTGCTTGTAATCTGCCCTTCAAATAAAAGGGAAAGACTTAAAAAAAAATTAAATAAATTTAAAGTGATTAACTTTAGATTTGAAAATACTGGAAGCACAATAATATATAAAAAATAAAAAAATAAACATGACTAAAAATAAAATACTTGTTGTTGGTGGATCTGGTTTTGTAGGGGTAAATTTAATTAATAAATTAAAAAAAAAAAATAAATTATTTACTACTCACTTTAAACAAAAAAAAATCAAAAAAATTAAAAATGTCACTTACTATTGTGGAAATTTGAAAAAATATAGTTTTTGTAAAAAAATTACAAGAAATATAGATACATTGTACATGTGTGCGGCAGTATCTTCTGGTGCTCGAGTGATGGAAGAAAATCCGATGATACATGTAAATGATAATATAATAATGAATATTAATATTTTAAAAGCAGCCTCAAAAAATAAAGTTAAAAAATTTATTTTTATTAGCAGCAATACTGTCTATCCAGTAGGTAAAAAAAAAATGTCTGAAAATGACTTAAACTATAATCTATTTGATAAATATTTTAATGTAGGGTGGATGAAAATTTTTTCTGAAAAATTATGTGAAATGTATAAATCTAACATGATAATAATTATTATTAGACCATCGAATCTTTATGGGCCTTTTGATAAATTTGATAAATATAAATCAAAAGTGATACCTTCTTTGATAAGAAAATTTGAAAAAGATAAAATAATTGAAATCTGGGGAGATGGAAAAGATTATAAAGATTTCCTTTATATTGACGATTTTATAGATGGTTTAATTTCTACGGTAAAGAAAATTGAAAAATTTAATATCATCAATATATCTTCGGGCAAATCAATCTCTCTCAGTATAATTATAAATTTTTTAATAAAGTTTTATAAAAAAAATAAAAATGATATTAAATACAACAAACTAATGCCGAGCATGATCCCATTCAGAAGAATTGACAATAAAAAATTTTTAAAATTAAATAATTTTAAATTTAAAGATTCTATATATTCAGGTTTAGTTAAAACAATAAAATGGTACAGGAAAAATTCTTAAATTTTACCTACCAGATACATGAAATCTCTTTTTAGTTCTTTACAATTTCAAATTAAAAATGTAATTAATACTTTAATAAGAAGCTTAAGCAATTTATGCAATGGAAAAAAAAATTTCTTTAATTATTATTTCTAAAAATGAGATCGAAGGTTTAAGATTTATTGGTGAAAGAATAAATTCTCAAAAAAAATTTTTAAATGAGATCATATTAGTTGATGGCCAATCTACTGATGGTACAATTGAATACGCCAAAACACTTGGTTGGAATGTGATTGTTCAAAAAGATAATGAATTAGGTATTATTAATGGACTACGAATTGGTATAGAAAATTCTAATTCTGAATACGTAACAATGTTTACTCCTGATAATAATTGTATACCTGAAAAAATAGAGGAAGTTCATAACATTCTTTCTAAAGACCCAACTATTGATATGATAACTGTTTCAAGATACTTCAAAGATGCGAAAAGTTATGACGATAATTTAATTTCTGGATTTGGAAACTGGATGTTTACATTTTTAGTAAATTTATTATTTAGAACAAAATATACAGATGTTTTAGGAATATATAGATGTTTTAAAAAATCTTTAATAAAAGAATTGGGTATAAAGTTTGACTTATTGAGTATTTCAACCACTTTATGCATTAGATGTAAAAAAAGAGATAAAAAAGTTATAGATATTGCAGGTGATGAACCAGATAGAGTTGGCGGCCAAAGTTACAGAAGTTATATTAAAAACGGAATTCAAGAATTATATACAATCTTCAGAGAATTCATTTTTAAAAAATTATAAAACTTATTTACCTTTATAATATAATACCTTCTATAATATAATAGCTTCTTTATTCTTTGAAATAGTTTTTCTTAAATTTATACTCTTCCTTATTGTTTAAGAACCAATTCCAAGTTTCTTTAAGACCATCTTTTAATGAAGTACATGGATTATAACCAATCATTTTTTTTGCTAAAGATATATCCATGACTCTTTTTGGCCAACCTGATGACTTTGAAGCATCAAATTCAAATCTAAAGTCTAAAAATGATTTAAGAGTTTCTACAAGCTCTTTAATGCTAACTGCTTTTCCACTACCAAGATTTAAATATTTACCTTTAGTGCCATGAAATAAGGCCTGAATAGTTCCCTCGGCAACATCCCTAGCAAAAGCAAAATCTCTTATAGCAGAACCATCTCCCCATATACGCACTGGACTCTCTCCAGATCTTATTCTTTGCATTAAACTAGGTATTACCATTGCATTTTCTGGATCAAAATTATCACCAGGACCATAAACATTGCATGGTCTTACAATTGAATAATCCTCTAGATTATATTGAATTTGATAGGCTTTAATTTGCATTTCTGCCATTCTTTTAGCCCAACCTGGATACATGTCCATAGGTAAGCCTTGATCATCTTCATAATTTTCAACAAATACCTCATTATTAGAATAAGCTCCGATAGAACTCGTATATACTAACTTTTTTACATTGTTTATTCTTGAGGCTTCTAACACGTTGGTATTAAACATTAACAATGGAACAAAAAAACTCGCTGGTTTTTCTATAGTTACTTTAACAGAACCTTTAATGCCAGCAACATGAAAAACACAATCCATGTCTTTTGTGTGTTCTTTGCAAAACTCAAAATTTGTTAAGTCACCGTAAATATGATCTACTTTATCATGAATCTTTATTTTATCTAAAGATATTATTTTTACATTTGCTTCAGCATTTACTAAGATTTTAGTTATTTCTCTACCAATCATCCCAGTTCCACCAGTTACTAAACAATTTTTACGTTTAAAAAAATTTTTTGTATTTTTATCAAGCATAATTATCTATTGAAGTTTTAAAGCTCAAAGTGGTTTCCATATTATTAAAGAATAAGAGTCGTGCATCATGCTTCCAAAATTAAACTTTTTAACTTTAATTATTTTTATTTTTTTTTCTTTTTCTTTTTCTTTCAAAAAAGACAAGTATCCATTGAGATAATTTCTTTCTTTATCATAGATTTTAGCAAGGTAGTCAAATAAATTATTTTCATTATACAACTCCTCTATTGTTTCTAAGTGCAAAATCTTTTGTGGTTTTTTTGATATAATATATTCAAAAAAATTTTTGTAATCTGATCCCAGTTGTTCCATTGTGCCGACAGTAAATATTAACGAATTCTTTTTTATATCAACTTTATAATTTGGTTTGAATAAATTAAATTTAATACTTTCTATATTAAGTTTTTTTTCTTTTTTTATTTTTTGGATTATTTTTAAGGAAGCATTTGACCAATCAAGTCCAATAATTTTCTTTTTAGGAAAAATTTCACATAATCTGATTAAATGTTGAGCAGAACCGCACCCAAATTCGTATATATTTTGGTATTTATCAAAATATTTTTTAAATAGATGAGTTCTATATATTTCTATCATGTCAAACTCAAAGTTTTCACTAAAAGGTTTTATCCATTTATTTTCAAAACGTAGGGGTAATTTTTTTTTTAAAAATTTAGGAACTAAGTTTTTTAGCTTTTTTGTCTTTGAAAAACTTTTAAGATTTTCATTCCATCCTTTTTGCCAAATACCATTTTTATCTTTACCTGAAATCCAAAAATTTTTATCTTTTATTTTTTTAACAATATCTTTAATAATATCATCTCTATAATGATCTGTTGAAAAATAAATAAAATTTTTTGGATTATAAATGTTTTCTGCTAATTCTTTTAATTTTTCATTTTTATCTAATATTAAATTCTTAATTTGATTCAGAGAAACATAATCAAATTTACTATCTTTGCTAACTTTTTTTAAACCGAAATAATTTCTTAATATAATTACTTTTTCATAAAATGAATTATCATAGAAAATTCCAGTTTTTAAACTTAAGTTTTGATTGTTTAAATTATTAAGATAATTTTTAAGTTCATTTCTAAGAGAATTTAAATTTTGCGCTTTTGATAATCCTGAGTGATAAATTGATTTATTTTTAACAATCTTATCTTTAATATCCCAAACATAATTATTTATTGCTGACAAAAAAGCAGCTACAATAATAATCTTATAGTTTTTTCCATCAACGCTAGATGTAAAATTATTTAAATGTGATTCTAAATTTTTTTTATATTTGATGTTGTTAAATTTTCTCTCTTTAATCTGTAATATTGACAAATTGTCTAAATAATCTGCAATATTAAATTTATTATTGTTATTTTTAAACGCAAATTTTTTATCGGAGAGTAAATATAAATTCCAGCCCTTCAAGTCTTCTTTGTCTGTATTAGTTCTACCAACATCTTTATTATTATTTGATAGTGCCTGAATCTTGTTTTTGATTATATTTCTTATAGAGTTTATTTGATGAGATAATTTCAACTCATTTTTTTTAAAAGTGCCTTTATTTGTGTGCATGTGATCTTTGATTTTCCAAATTTCATAATTTACTTGAACTAATAAATTTAAATAAAATAAAAATTGTTTGTTAATTTTTTTTCCGTAAAATTTTTTTCTCAAGTCTTTTTCAATATCAATAATTAAATATTTATCTCCTGGATTTAAATCTGAAACTAAGGTTCTGATTATAATAATGGAAAGCTTATCAAATAATTCAGATATCATTTTTTATAATTATCTAAGTACCACTCAATTGTTTTTTTTATACCATGTGAAAGATTAGTTTTAGGTTTAAATTTTAATATTTTTTTGGCTCTAGATATGTCTAAAACTCTTACGTTATCTCCTGATGGTTTTTTTTTTTGCCATGAGATTTTAATTTTTTTTTTTGCTTCTCTCAAAATAGTTTCGGCTAGCTGTTTAATAGAAATTGCTTTTCCGCTTCCAATATTTATTGGATAACAAGCTGGTGCAAAAACTATTGCTTTTAACATTCCATCAATAACATCATCCACATATATAAAATCTCTTTTTGCTGCTCCATCACCAGCGACCTTTAATGGCATTTCCCCATCAAAAGTTCTTTTAATTAAAGATGGAATTACATGTGAGTCTGTTGGATGAAACTTATCGTAAGGACCATATACATTAGATAGTCTTACAATTTTTACTGCTTTCCAGTTAAATTCTTTCAAATAAGCCTCAGCAAATATTTCACCTGTTCTTTTTGTAATTCCCATATATTTATCATTTGCTGCAGGAAGACCATCCCACATATCATTTTCTTTCCTCACACTGATCGGTGGATATTGGCCTATTGAACCAGTAAATAAAAAATTTTTTACTTTATTTTCAAAAGATGCTTCAATCATATAAGTATTGCAGGTTAAGAAGGCTGAAAAAGTAGAAGTAATGTCTTTGTATTTTTTTTGTGTATTACTTTTAATTCCCATAAGATGAAAAACATAATCTACGTTTTTAGTTACTTTAAGACAATTTTTTTTAAGCCTTAGATCCAATTTAATAAATTTTACACCTTTTGGAATATAATTTTTAACCTTCTGATAATTATCAAGAGAACAAATCAAAATTTTACAATTGTATTTTTTAAGTTTTTTGATTAAACTTAAACCGATCATTCCTGAGCCACCAGTAACTAATATTTTTTTGTTTTTGAAAAATTTTTTGTAATTCATTTAAAATAGTATAATAGAAGGAACCATTTTTTTTTGAGGATAAAGATATTTGTGAGCCCAAAATCTCATTCTGCCCTGCATCACAAAATAGTTATTTTTACCTTTTTTTAGTTCTATTGGCTTAAAACCATTAATTTTAATCTCATCTACTAAATGCTCAATTGATGGTTTTAAATTATATTTGTTTAAAATAGCTTCATTTAAGGAAGTATAGATTTTATGTGACTTATCTATATCCCAATCTATAACTTTAATCTTATCTATGTTAATTTTTTGCACTTTTGTTTTAAAAAAATTTTTTACTTTTAAAAAATCTTTATAGTAAATTTGTTTATTCAATGCTTTAATATTTTGAATTATGTGATTTTTGTCTAATGAATTTGTTAAGATATGTCCATTTTTATCATACATTGAAATCCACTTTATAATAAACTGACTTAAACTCATGTCATATTTTTTTAATATTCTATCTAAAAAAATTTTTTGTTTTGGTGAAAATTTTAAAAATCCTTGACCAAAAACACCATAAGAGATATTTTTTATATGTTGTTTTTTCATCAAATCTAAATAACCTTTTTTAAAATCATCTGGCTTTGTGAGTAAATTTAATTTATCCTGATGAGAATATAGTCTTTTTCCAAGTATTTTTTTTGCTATAATAATTTGATTTTTTGTACAATTTGAGATTCCAGCGTATCTTATTTTTCCCGCTTTCAAAAGTTTTTCTAGTGATAAAATTTGATCCTCAAAGTTAGCTTCAGGGTTAGGCCAATGTAACTGGTACAAATCAATATAGTCTGTTTTTAGCCTTTTTAGACTTTTTTCACATGCAATTTTAATTGATCTGAATTTTAAAAATTTTGGTGAAAACTTTGTTGCTAGAAATATCTTTGCTCTCTTATTGTAAATAAATTTGGATAAAATTTTTTCAGCATCACCATTTTCATAACTATCTGCTGTATCAAAAAAATTTACTCCAAGTGAATTTGCAAAATCAAATGAATATAGTCTTTTTTTTAACTCTGTTTTTTTATCAATATTTTTTTTAAAATAACTTATTGTACCCAAACCAATTTTAGAAGGATTTAGAGTCATAAAAATTTATTATGTAATAAGTATTTAATTAGATTTTATTAATATTAGGACATTTATAACCTGATGCTGATACTAAATCATATGTTAAAGCTAAACTTAATACTTCAGCTTCATGATTTGTTTTCACATCAAAAAAAACTTCATCATGATAATTAGAATTTTTTTGTAATTTGGTAGCAGTAAAATATATACTGTTAATCTCTCTATCTTCCAAAAAATCTAATGCGTTTAAAAAATTTTTTGATTTACCACTTGATGTAATGCCTATTGCACAAATATTTTTATTTTTACCAAAGGCTTTATAGTGGATATCTAGCCATGATTTGAATAAGTTTTCATATCCCTCGTCATTAGCTAGTGAAGTCGAAGCTATGCTAGATCCAAGAGAAAAACCTGCCTTGTCACCCTTCGTGAGCCTGCACACGTCTATTGCAGCATGATCACCAACACCTAAATTTCCTCCATGTCCATAATAGAGTATAATTTTTGATTTTTTAAACTTTTCACAAGCATCACTCCAAGCTTTTGATTTAAGAGTATCATTATATTTATTTTCAATTAAATTAAAATCAAACAGTTTCATATTTTTTCCTTAATGTTTTTCTATCATATTTTTTTTGAATAAACTTATTATTTAGAGTCTTATTGATTATATATTTATTATTTACAAGAGACAAAAGTGTACAAATATAAGAATAAACTCCTCCAATAGTGAAACTTTCATCCGATATAACAACTTTTGTCTTGGGGTTAATAAATTGTTTTATAAAATTTAAATTTTTTTTGGATGACTCAAATAAAACGCCTATTGAGTATTCATGGTATTTTTCATTATTAACAATATTATTTACTTCCATTCCAGTTGTAAAAATCCATTTTTTTTTGTTTCTTAATTTAAAATAGAAACCATCTTTATATGTAAAGTTTAAATTATATGTTTTTCCTTTGTCTAATTTAATAAAATTTGTTGTTTTTTTTTTAATTGCTATTTCATTTGCTTTGATTGAACTTTTTTTGTCAAAAGGTATTATTAACTTTGAATTCGGAAATGAAGCTAAAGCAGTATAGTCTTCTACAGGATGATGACTTGGTCCGTCTTGAGAATAGGTTAATCCCGCACCTGAACCGATTATTGTAATATTGTTATTTGCAATAATTGCATCTTGTCTTATTTGCGCCCTAGGTCTATTAAATATAAAAGAGCTTATCCCATAAACATAAGGGATGTAACCTCTTGAAGATAAACCTGCCGCCAAAGAAATAGCATTAGCCTCTGATACTCCAACATTTATGTATTGATTTTTTAAATATTTGATATTTGCATTTACAACCTGTGAACCCATATCCACACTAAGTAAAATCATTTTTTTGTTTTTTTTCATTTGATTAATGAGGTATGTAAAAAAAAGGTCTCTTAAATCCATCTAACTAAGTTCCTTCAAAGCTTTATTAAACTCTATCTCATTTGGTACAGAATGGTGCCACCTAACAACTTTTTCCATAAATTTTACTCCTTTTCCTTTTATAGAATTTGAAATTATAATTTTAAAACCTTTTCGCTTAACAAATGAATTTATTCTTTTTAATTGATTATAATTATGACCATCAATTTCTAAAATATTAAAATTTTGCTTTAAGAATGTTAAAAACTTATTTGTTTTTATTATATTCTCAGTATAGTCCTCACAAATTTGTTTGTTGTTGTCTATGATAACCGTTACATCTAAATTGTGCTGATCTGCAAAAAGTATTCCCTCAAAAATAGAGCCTTCATGTAATTCTCCATCACTAATAAGCACAATCGTATTACCTTTGATGTTGGAGTTTTTTTTTGCTAGCGCAACTCCGCATGCCAGACCTACGCCATGACCTAAAGAACCTGTGTGAAACTCAAAACCAGGTACATTTTCGGAACAGTTATTTCCAGAAAAAGAATTATTTAAATTAAAATTATCAAGAAATTTTCTAAATTTATTTTTATTTATAAAATTTACAACAGACAAAAGAGCAGCAGATGAGTGTCCTTTGCTTAAAATGAAAGTGTTTTTAGTAGGTTTAAATAAATAAGTTTCAACAATTTTATTTTTAAATAAATAATATATTATATCAGCTGAACTCATAGCTCCACCTATGTGACCTTTTTTTGATCTATAAATTGATTTAATAATATCAGATTTTATGATTTTTAAGTTTTGTTCAAATTTTTTAATTTCTGATTTCATTTTGAATTGTAAAAATCTCCATTTTCTATTAATAAAGTTGATTTATTATCTTTTCTTATTAAAGCTTTTTTGTATTCAGAAAAAATTTTATTAGCATCAGTAAGATTAACTACTTCGACCTCGGTTAAAATATTTTTAAACATTTTGGTATAATTTTGAGTGTGTTGAACTCCTCCATTAAGTGGGTTTTTTGACCCTATTGAAGTTCTAATAATAACTCTTGGTTTAAATTCACTTGAAGACATTTGTCTAATTTTGTCTAGATGATTTACGAGCTGATTCATTGCTATTATTAAAAAATCAAAACGTGGGTAGCATGTGACGGGAATATATCCCTCAAGAGCTAAGCCTGTACTTATTCCCATCTGAACATCTTCAAAAACAGGTAGTTCGATTTTTTTATTGTCATCAATTTCTTTTAAAGTGTTAAATATAGCGTTTCCACTAAATTTTACAGATTGACCTAAAAAAATTACCTTTTTATTTTTTGATAAATATTTCATAGATTTTATTAATTCAGCTTTATATTTCTTCATTTAAAATAATATCCAGTTGCCTGTTCCATGGTGTGGAAATTTTCTTTTATATTTATAATAAATTATTTCTTTTGGAATTTTTTTTAAATTTTTCCAAGTATGTTTGGTTGGTGTATTAGTGCTAAGACCATTATCCTCAACAACAAATTTTAAAGGTAAATTAAAATTTTTTACAAATTTAAAACATTCTTCGAATTGACCTGTTTCAAAAGTCATATCTCCAATAAATACCCAAACTTTATTTTTACTTTTTTTCTTTTTTAAAGCTAAAGCTATTCCGGTTCCAATTGACATGCCACCGCCAACTATGGAGCTTGAGTAAAACTTATATTTTTTTGAATTTATCCCCATGCTTTTTCCTTGAATAATTTTTTTTTTTAACCAATGAGCTGGGATGCCATGGAGTAATGCATGATAGTGACTTCTCCAGTTTGAAATTACCCAATCACTTTTTTTAATCTTTCTAAAGATTTTAATTAATTGATTTTCATTATTTCCGGATAAGTGGATAGGTGCTTTAATTTTTCCACCATCATATAAGTCTTTTATTTCTTTTTCAAAATCAATTAAAATGTTTTTGTTCATTTTTATTTATGCAGCTATTAAGTTAGATGCTAATTATATCTTTTTTTTCAAATTAAATGAAGTTTAAACAAAAAAAAACCTCAGCTTTTAAACTGAGGTTATAAAATAAATTATAAATATCTTTTAATTACTTTAAAAATTTTTTTCAGTGCATAAATCAAGCCAATTGAGCTATTAGTACTGGTCAGCTACACGCATTACTGCGCTTCCACATCCAGCCTATCAAC
>MDTF01003284.1_pt1 | contig 12992 bp, 12 predicted proteins | sample 811191 | NCBI WGS metagenome assembly MDTF01 (sample SAMN05326649, study PRJNA326480) | marine metagenome | isolation source: seawater | place: Southern Ocean | collected 2011
CTACTTCGCTTTGTATAATGAGCTTTTCATTAATGGTCAAAAGGATGTAGGAGTAGGGCGTACTGTAGAATTCTATGATAGAAATAGATTTTATGCCGCTTTAGGTTATGCAGTGAAGGATAACGTGAAATTCCAATTAGGCTGGATGCAACAAACGATTAATTCATGGAGCAAAGATCAAATCCAAATAAGTATGCATCATAGCTTCTAGAGTTATTCTCAATTAAAAAATTATAAACACCTTTATAGACGAACTCAATAATTGAGAGTTATGTAAATATTTTGTTGTGGATTTGGCTTCTTACCTTGTTTAAAATCAAAGATCTATTCGTTTTTTCATTAGGCAGGGTCTATCTTCATGTTTCACTACCTTTCGAGCTCTTACCAAATAAATTAATATGAAGTCCATAATCTTAGGTGTTGTATTCTCACTATTCGGCTTGTATTCGTTTTCTCAAAACAAAGTCCTTTTTATAGGGATTGATGGCTGCAGAGGAGATGCGCTTTTACAAGCATCCACACCTAATATTCAGGGTTTAATGGATAATGGAACCTGGACGATAGATGGTTTAAATATTCCACCTACTTGGTCTGGAACAGGCTGGTCTAGTATGCTCACAGGAGTTTGGCCGGCTAAACACAATGTGACAAATAACAGCTTTACTGACCCCAATTTCATTAATTATCCACACTTTTTTAATCATATAGAGAATAGTAATTCCGCGTTGCAAACAGAATCTATAGTTCACTGGGGTCCTATAAATTCTGAAATCTTAGATTTAGCTGATTATGAAGAAATAGTAGGCACAGATGAGGAGGTCAAAATCGCTGGGATAGACAGATTACTTAATAATGACCCAGATGTTCTATTTCTGCACTTCGATGATGTAGACCATGCGGGCCATAATAATGGATTTTCACCTGCTGTTCAACCATACTTAGAAGCCATAGAAACTGTAGACCAACAAATAGGAGAAGTACTCACAGCACTTGTGAACCGTCCCACTTACGCTTCAGAAAACTGGTTGGTATTGGTTTCTACTGATCACGGAGGAAGTCCTTCTGGTCATGGAGGGTATAGCTTAGAAGAGCAGAAGGTTTTCCTAATAGTTGGCGGAGGTACAGCACTAGCAGGAGTTCAGGAGTCAGCAGTAACATCCCAATATAACTGGGATGACTACCACATGTTTGATGATAGTAATTTTGGTGCAGCCAATGATGCTAGTTTGGGAAACTTCGGGACGAACGATTTTTCTATGGAATGCTGGGTAAAGACTTCAGGTTGGATTGGTGATCCTGCCATTATTTCTAATAAAGACTGGGGTAGCGGCGTGAATACAGGATATATTTTCGCTGGAAATACTAATGGTACCACTTGGAAAGTAAATATTGGAGACGGGGGAGACAGATTAGATATGGAGGGAGGAGTAATAAATGACAATGAATGGCATCATTTAGCATTAACATGTGATAGAGATGGAGAAGCTTCGTTATTCCAAGATGGAAGGTTGATAGGACAAGCTTCAATGAATAATATAGGGAACGTAAATTCCGGTTTATCCCTTTGTATGGGACAAGACGGAACTCAATCTTATGCATACTCATGGAATGGAGCTATAGCAGATGTTAGAATCTGGGATGCTGTTATTTCTCATGAACATATAGCTAGTTATTCATGTGAGCATCTTACGGCTACACATCCAGATTATGCTTCTTTGAGAAACCACTGGAGAATAGACGAAGGAGTGGGAAGTACATTAATTGGAGAGTTGGCTTCGCAAAATTTCATGGTGAACGGCACTACTAATTGGACACTAGGCGCAGAGACTTTTCACTGTGAAGATTTTTCAAATACACCCAGAATAATAGACTTGGTTCCTACAGCTATTAAGCATTTAGGGCTAGACATTCTTCCAATTTGGGAGTTTGATGGAGATTGTTTTGGGCTAGTACCTCCAGCCTGTGCGATTAACGGATTTTCGTTAGGCGTGCAAACTGGTTGTGAGGCGCTATTAGGCCTATACCTTCAGCAAGTCATTTTGGATTACGGGAATCCAGATGATTATAGTTCTCTAGATATTAATGGAGTTCAGTTTTCTGTCTCTACAGGACAAAATGAATTCTTACTTACAAATTTAACGGCAGATGGTGCAGACGTAGACTTGACAGTGAGCTTTACGGAAGATGCGAACTGTGAGGCTACTTTTTTATCGGCTTTTACAGCTCCAGATCCGTGTGGATTAACCTGTCCAGGAGACTTTAATAATGATGGAGCAGTTAATGTTTCCGACTTAGGCGGGTTCTTAGCCGTATTCGGGTCGTTGTGCGATTAATTATTTAAGGAAAGTTCAGTTGAGATTCTCTTTTATTATTACGATTTTTGGAACATGAAAATTCAAATTACAGTTTTAGCACTTGTCTGTTTAGTTCAGCTAGGATACTCTCAGGAGGAATCTAAGATTCTTTTTCTAGGAAATAGCTATACTTATTATAATGATTTGCCCGGAATACTAGTGGATTTAGCAGCCAATGCAGGTCAAGATTTAACTGAGAGTTCTAACACTCCTGGCGGTGCCTCATTACAAGGGCATTCCTCAAATAATACTACTCTGAATCTTATAGCTCAGGGAGATTGGGATTTTGTAGTTCTCCAAGACCAGAGTCAAATGCCTTCTTTTCCGGAAGGTCAGTTTATGGCTGATTCCTATGAGTATGCACAAGAATTAAATCAAGCTATTCTAGGAGCTAACCCATGCACAGAAACAGTTTTTTATATGACTTGGGGAAGAGAAAATGGAGATGCGAGTAACTGCCCTAATTGGCCGCCAGTATGCACCTATGAGGGAATGGATGACTTGTTGGCAGAGCGTTATCAGCTTATGGCTACTGATTTTAGTGGTATAGTATCACCAGTAGGGAAAGTTTGGAGATACCTTAGAGACAATGAGTTAAATGTAGATCTCTATAACAGTGATGAAAGCCATCCTTCTATGGCAGGCAGTTATGCAGCAGCAGTTACTTTTTTTACAACTATCTATAGAATGGATCCTACCATCCTCACAGAGAATTCAGGATTAGATGCGCTCACAGCAGAAACGATAAGAGAGGCTGTTAAACAAGTTGTTTATCTCGATTTACAAGCACATCTTATAGGAACGTACGACATACAGCCAGCTTTTGAAGTGATTATTTATGAAAATACTGGAGATTTAGAATTTATAAATACTTCTATAAACGCTACTCAGTATACTTGGAATATCAATGGGGAAGAATTTTCTTCAGAGGATGTGTATTATACTGCAGATTATCAAGAGGTACAAGTGACGTTAACCGCTGAGAATGTCTGCGGTACTTCTACCTCTGAAGTGATGACTTATGGCTTTGGAAACTCAATAGAAGAAAAGGAGGTTTCACCGCTTTTAGTTTATCCTAATCCAGTGAAGGATAACGTTAGTTTTAATAAAACAGTACAGCGAGTTCAAATTAAAGACTACCAAGGAAAAGAGCTAGAAACGTTGACCGTGAATGATAATCAGGTGAATTTAGAGCATCTTTCTCCAGGGAAATATTTACTGCTCTGCTTTACTGTAGAGGGAGAATTCACTTTTGAAATGATAAAAGAATAATCCTCTTTTGTGTTTTTTAAACTTAACTCCTCTGTGCGGTGAGAACTCTGTTTTTTCCACCAGTAGGTTTGGTTAGTTATTATTCGAAAAGAATAAAACTCCAGCTTGTTTCCTAAATATGGAAATGACTAAGCCAGTTCGTTTAATTCAATCCGTTTTGCTCACAAGCCACCTAAAAACTGCGAAGAGGCTAAGTGGCTGAAATTGTAATCTTTCTCGCGATTATTAAACGTGTAAAACGTGAATGATTGGTCTAAATTAGTTTAGTCTTGTTCAATGGAAATTTTAAAGACTCACTATCACCCAGAAATAGACTCATTGGAAGATAAATCTATTTTTACAAGGCTGGCTACTAGGAGTATCACACTTCGTGGAGACTCCATATTACTGCTTTATACTGAAAGGTATGAAGACTACAGCTTGCCAGGTGGAGGGTTAGATGAAGGCGAAAGTAAAACCGAAGGGATGATTCGGGAACTTAATGAAGAAACAGGGGCCAGAGAGATTAAAAATATAAAGCCTTTTGGAGTGTACGAAGAATACAGACCATGGTACAAGCCAGATTATGACATTCAACACATGATTTCTTATTGTTATACATGCGATATAAGTAAAGATCTAGGCGTAGCCAAAATGGAATCCTATGAGACAAAGAATGGCATGAAAGCTAAATGGGTTAACATCCACGAAGCTATAAATCATAATAATAGGACAATGGACACCAGCGAGAAGAAAGGAATGTCTATTGAACGAGAAACCTTTTTATTAAAGCTTATCGTTGAAAGAGTAACTGCGTAAGGTCACGTTGACTGTAAAATAAATTTGCCGATTATTCTAATGTAAAATCACAGACTTTAGATCCTAATTAGTGTGCATTTCCAGATAGACTTTTCTAATCTTCAGTGCATCTTTAGAGTACCTTTCGAGCGATTATTAATCCATTTGTTTTGAAAAAATTCACAGAATTAGGTGTTAGCCCAGACTTTGTAAAAGGACTCGCTGATTTAGATATTTACGAACCTACTGATATTCAGAAGAGAGTCATTCCGCTTCTGTTGGACGGGGATAAAGATATGGTAGCACAAGCACAAACAGGCACAGGGAAAACCGCAGCGTATGGGCTTCCTCTGTTAGAGAAAATGGACCCTGAAATTAAAATAGTTCAGGGATTAATACTATGTCCTACGCGTGAACTGGCTAAACAGGTAGCCAAACAGTTGTTCAAATTTACCAAGTATTCTGCTAAAATTTTCACAGAAGCGGTTTATGGAGGAGAGCAGATTGACCGTCAGATTAGCGCATTGCACCGCCCAACTCATATTGTAGTGGCTACGCCAGGCCGACTAATCGACTTAGTAAGACGAAAAGCGGTTGATTTAAGAAAAGTTAAGACCGTAGTGTTAGATGAGGCAGACGAAATGCTGAGCATGGGCTTTAAAGAGGAATTAGATGAGATCTTGGGATTTCTTCCAGCCATTGAAAACAAATGGCTTTTTTCAGCAACTATGCCGCATGGAATTCAACAAATTATTTCTAAACATTTGGCCAAAGATGCCGTGCGTATTGAAGTAAGGAAAGAAGACACCGTCAATAAAAATATTTCACATCAGTATCAGACATGCCTTGACTCAGAAAAGCTCTATGCGTTGCAAAAATTCTTAAAATCAGAAGATCAAAACCGAGGAGTAATCTTTTGTAGAACAAAAGCGGCTACTAAAAAGCTAACCCTACAACTGATCGCAAAGAATATAGCCACAGATGCTATTCATGGTGATTTAATGCAGAAAGAACGCGACAAAGTAATGCGCGCATTTAAAAATGAAAGTATACGTGTTCTTGTAGCCACAGATGTGGCGGCTCGTGGAATCGACATTTCAGACTTAACCTTCGTGGCACATTACCAATTACCTGAAAGTGATGAGTACTATACGCACCGAAGTGGACGAACGGCGCGCGCAGGAAAACGAGGTGTTTCTATGTGTTTTGTGAATACAGCGGAGTCTAAGGTTCTGCGTAACTATGAACGTACATTGGGTATCAAGTTTCGCCAAGTAAAATAGGACGTCTATTACCCTAGGAGAGTTTAGTTTTTTGGGTCACAGTTTATAATTAGAATCAAAGACAGGAGCTAGGACTGTACTTTTGAAGGAGAGATGTTAGTACTGATTGTGCTCTCTTTTGGTGTCTAACATGCTTGACCCACAGATGAAAAAATATTCAGTAAGCTTCGGAGTTAGCGCAATAGAATCGATCGTTAAAGCTTACGTTTTATCTTATCTTTAGCTTTGTTGGTTTTCAATCTAGATGTATATGGACAATGTAATTTCAATTGATTTTTTCGCTCTAAGGATTGATGAGCCCATGGTATCACTTACCGACCTGCTCGTTAGTTTTCTCTGCCTTTTGTTCTTTTATAAAATGCATAAAAGCCCAACCAAAAATTTATCCTTCAGCTATTTTAAATATTATTTTTTGATTATGGGTTTGGCCACCCTATTTGGAGGGTTATTAGGCCATGCGTTTCAATACATGATTAGTAGCAGTTGGAAACTGGTGGGCTGGGTGATTAGTATGTTTGCTATTATGCTTATCGAAAGAGGCGCTATAGAGCATGCTGGCATCCTCTTAAAAAAGAAGTACCTCAAAGTGTTAAGAGTCGTAAATGTTATAGAGTTTGGCGTTTTCTTGTTTCTTACCTTCTATACTTTAGACTTCTTTTACGTACAGATTCACTCTGGGTATGGATTAGTATTTATTGTTTTACCCATTGAGGTGTTGCTGTTGATTAAAACTAGAAATGAGGCCAGCAGATACATCATGGCTGGAATTGGTTTTGCGGCCTTATCTGCACTTACCTTCTCTTTAAAACTCTCTCCCCATGAATGGATGAATTATCTGGCTATTAGCCACATTTGGATGGCTATGGCTACTATTTTTATTTATTTAGGGGCAGTAAAAATTCAAGATAATAAGTGTTAAATACAATCTGTTTGGGGCCATTATGGCCAAGCAGAGTACTAACTTCTGAATCCATAATACAGAGATGACTGTGTGTGTTCTGTTTCCGAAAAACAAAAATATGTGCGGCATTAGAGACATGGCCAAGTAAATTAAATCTGAGTGTAAACCTCATGAGATAGTCCACGCATTAGATGATTTTAGACTAATATTACCAGCATGATCTATTTATCTCATGAGGAGAATCAAATTCACACAGTCACTAGTTTTGAAGACCTTATTTCTACGCCTTTTCATGGAGAAATAAATGCTATTGGTTACACTCGTGAGCTAATAGGTGATTTTTCTGAGATTGTTAAAAAGGTTCAGCTAAACGGAAATATGGCAGAACTGGATCTAGAGAAGCTTCGTGAATTACAGTTGAGTGCACAGGGAGAGCTTGCTCGTAAGATTCTTTTAAATGACTTGAAGGTATTGAAAGCCCATGGCGCATCTCCTGTTCTTAACCTTATCAAGTGCTATGAGAGGGATGATGCCTACCCGTTTTTCCCTACCGATGTTTATTCTTTTCATGTGGATCGCTCACCTGTACCTACAGATACTTTTTTATGCACTTACCATGGCGAAGCGAGTGAGATAGTGCCAAATTCAAAAGCCAAACAAAAAGTGCTCATCCCAGAAATACGGGACGAACTCAAAAAAATATATGACGGAGCAGAGGAAGGTTTTGAATCATTTTTAAGTGAATACTTCTTTGATTTACACTACCGAGCAGAGCCTAAGGCACGTCTTATAAGCCTAGGGATTGGTCATGTATGGAGGTTGGCAGTAGATTACCCTCAAAGTAACGTCCTTCCATGTCTACACCGTGCCCCAAAAGAAAAAGCCGGTGAAACCCGGTTAATGATGATCTGCTAAACCCATTACAAAAGCTAAAAAAAGAAAGCCTTAACCTAAGAACCATTAGGAAATTCTATTCACCTAAGAGAGACCTTAAGTCATTTTATAATGGGTTAAATTTGAAGGACAATTTAGGTATTGATAAGCTCATTTTGTTTGTTCAATATGTTAGAAACAATAAAAAATCATGAATCCATTTCATCTCGCAATTCCAGTAAAAGACCTAGCTATTTGCAGAAAATTCTATAAAGAAGTATTAGAGTGCTCTGAAGGAAGAAGTTCAGAACACTGGGTTGATTTTAATTTTTTTGGCCATCAACTTGTTATTCATCAAAAACCAAATCAAGTCAATATTGAGAATCCAATCTCTAATTCCGTAGATGGGCATGATGTCCCTGTTCCACATTTTGGAGTTGTATTGGACTGGGACAAGTGGACTGAGTTATCTGAAAAATTAAATTCAAAAAAAATAGCTTTTATCATAGAGCCCTATATACGGTTTAAAGGAGAAGTTGGAGAGCAGGGAACGATGTTCTTTTTAGATCCGGAAAATAATGCACTTGAGTTTAAGGCATTTAAAAATATAAACCAGCTTTTTGAAAAATAGTATTTGCTACACATCACTAAAATAAACACTATTTTGTGAAAATAAAAGAGACTTTACTAGATTAAAAACAAGGAATACAGACTTTAAATTAATTATGATGAAAACACTTATAACCCTATTGCTACTAGTTCCTGTGTTCTTAAATGCTCAGCAGACACTTAATGAAACTATGATTCATAATAGTGTGACTAGAGCTTACATTGTATACATACCAGCCACATATTCAGAAAATTCTGCTGTGCCGCTAATGTTTAATTTTCATGGGTATACCATGACCGCTAATGATCAAATGACATGGGGCGGAGATATGCGGTCTGTGGCAGATACGGCAGGGTTTATCTTGGTATATCCTCAAGGTACTCTTTTGGGAGGTAGCACTCATTGGAACGTAGGCTCTTGGACTTCCTGGAGCACCGCAGATGATATCGGATTTACTGAAGCAATGGTTAACAGTATTTCTGCAAATTACAATATTGACTTGAGTAGGGTTTACAGTTGTGGATATTCAAATGGAGGCTATTTCAGTTTTGAGCTTGCTTGTCAATTAAGTGGTCAAATCGCAGCAATAGGATCAGTTGGCGGGACAATGAGTTCAGAAACCTATGCGGCATGTAATCCCTCTCATCCAACTCCTGTAGTTACAATTCACGGAACATCAGATGCTGTAGTAAGTTATTATGGAGGTAATCCTTTCAATTCAGAATCACTCTCAAATGTTAACAGCTATTGGTCAGCGTATAACAATATTTTTTCTGTTCCCGTTGTGACTGATATTCCAGACATAAGTTCATTTGATGGAAGCACGGTAGAGAAAAGTGTCTATAATGATGGGGATAACTGTGTTTCTATGGAGCACTATAAAGTAATTGGGGGCGGCCATGATTGGCCAGGAAGTTGGGGTAATATGGATATCAATGCCAGCAGCGTGATATGGGACTTTGTATCAAAGTATGACATTGATGGGTTGATCGGGTGTGGATTTACTTCTGTAAATGATGAAAACACATTGAGTAATAAAACTTCAATTTACCCCAATCCCACAAATGACTTTGTTACGCTTAAAACGGAAATCATTAAATCTCAGGAATATGAAATTTATTCGATTACGGGAGAACTACTTTTAAATGGAACGATTGAAATAAATGAAAAAACTATTGATTTATCTGTCGTTCCCAAGGGTGTTCTCGTATTAAAAATAGGTAAGCAAACATTGAAATTGGTCAAAACAGATTAAGGAGTAAAAGCATATATAAAATCGCTAGAAAACATTCCAAATAGCACAAATGTGGAATCGTTAATTGCTAAGAATAAAAATTAGAAAGTAGCCTTCGTTTTATTTGTCAAACAACTCTTTTTGGACTGCCTCTTTATCCAAAACGACTCCTTACGACCTCCATTAAGTTTTCTGTTCTTTTAATAACACGCCTCAGTAATCGTTGTGGGCCTCATGGAATAAAACCTAAGATAATCAAGGAAATTATCTTCAAAGACAGAAAATTGACTGAATATTGATTAGACGCATTACTGCGGTTGCCTCTATTACTAATGTTAGAAGGGAAACCAATTAATTGAGCAGAACAAACAAAGGCTCTTTCTAGTCTGGTCGTTTTAGTTTTTTGTTTACGTCAAAACTAAACTTAAGTGCAAAATGTTTTGAAACTCCGTAAATTATTCTATATTAAGTAAAAAGACATCTATGATTAAAACAAAAGTTTTTGATAAAATAAATAAACCCGATAATTCAGAAAAAGCAGAAATTATAAATTTTCTATCTGTACATCTACAGGAGTTCGGAGATCCAAAGAAAGACATTCAAAAAGCAATAGACTATTCAGTGGAAGAGTTTACTTCATTTGGTGGATTTACGATGATAATTATGGATGATAATGTAATTGTAGGAGCAACTGTAATTAACCAAACGGGTATGGGAGGATACATACCTGAAAACATACTTGTTTATATTGCTACCCATAAAGATTATAGAGGAAAGGGTTTAGGTAAGAGTTTGATGCAAAGGGCAATCGACTATTCTAATGGTGATATTGCACTTCATGTAGAGGCAAACAACCCAGCAATACATTTATATAAAAAACTTGGATTTTCGAATCCATACTTAGAAATGCGTTTAAAAAAATAGTATGGCAGAACTACTGATTGCGACAAAGAAAATTCAAAACAATATTAAATACTTGAGTAAGTATTTTAAAGCCAATAATATTCATTGGAGCCTCGTGACTAAAGTGTTTTCGGGAGACAAAGAGTTTCTTAAGCACGTGTTAACCGATGATATAATTGAAAAGATTGATTCTGTTGGTGACTCCCGTCTAACCAGTTTAAAAAATTTGAAAGAGGTTAATCCTGGTATGCGGACAATTTATATTAAGCCTCCTGCGAAGATGTATGCGGATGATATTATAAAATATGCTGACATCTCTCTCAATAGTTCATTTACAACTATTATAGCGTTAAATGAAGCTGCGCTAAAGGCGTCTAAGATTCACCAGATTATAATTATGGTAGAACTTGGCGAATTAAGAGAGGGAGTAAAACGAACCGAGTTAATGAGTTTTTATGAGAAAGTATTTCAGCTTTCTAATATTAATATTATCGGCATAGGATCAAATTTAGGATGCATGTATGGAGTAGAGCCCACTTATGATAAATTATTACAACTATCTCTTTATAAGGAGCTTATATCCGCAAAATTCAATAAAGATTTAAAATATGTTTCAGGAGGTACTTCTATCACCCTTCCTCTTGTTGAGAACAATACAATACCTAAAGACATCAACCATTTCCGTATTGGTGAAGCTGTTTTTTTTGGAATAAGTCCCTTAGACAATAAGCAGTTTAAGGAATTATCGATTGATGCTTTCGAATTTACTGCCAACATTATTGAATTGGAGGAAAAAAAGATTATTCCTGACGGTATCATAAGTGATGGTAATATTGGGCATTCGGCAGAATTTGATAAAGAAGATATTACTGGCACAGCAATAAAAGCTATTCTTGATTTTGGTCTCTTAGATGTAGATCAAAATGATATAGATTTTATAGATACGAGCTTAGAATATGTGGGAATTACCTCTGATATGTTAGTAATTGATCTTGGTAAGAACAAAACTAAAGAAGGTGTACAGCGGTATAAAATCGGAGATAAGATACACTTTAAACCAAATTATATGGCAGTTGCACGACTGTTGAATTCAAAATTTATTGATAAAATGTATGTTTAGAGTAATCCAAAACAACATTGTCTTGAGCGTGTATTGGCTGAAAACCACTAGGCTTCATACTTCCTCCATTTAGCTCAATTTCACCTTCTTTAAGCCAACTGAATAATAGGAATACATAACCCTAGAAGAAACACAAGAGGAGTGAGCGCCTAATTCATTTTCAACTACAGTAGCTTAACCACATCGAGTAATAAACCAACTCAGTGTGATTAAAGATTTATTAGATTAGCCGAACCAAAGATATAGTACGGGTATGTGGAGCTTTCCTCATACACCTATGTTCTATGCAATAAGCACGCAAGTGTGCAATAAAAAATTGAGAAATAATGAAAAGTTATCTGCTGTTTTTTTTGGGATTGGGACTATTAGCTTCTTGTAACATCCTTGATGTGAAAGGCTCCACTGACCTGACTAATGATAAAGCAAAGATTATCAGTATTGATTTCAATACCACAGGCGGTGGTGATGTCCAATTTAAAATCAGCCCTGTCAATAGTGAGTATAAAATAAATGTTATAAGATACCGATATGCCTCTGCTAGCGTTGAAACTGGCGTATCCGAAAACACGAACACAGAACTCTATGGGTTATTAAGTAAAATCTTCTCAGAGGAAATTGATATTCGGGATGAAGTTTATAAGCCGGAAGGTCAAACAGGTACTTGGACTACTGTAATAGTAAATTATGACACGCAGGAAGCTGTTAAAGTAACAAATGTAAGTGTAGTTAACAGGTTGAGAGTTTTGTATGATTATATTGAAAATGAATCAAAATGAATCAATTAGTAGATTAGCGCAGTCAAACAATGATTTCTCGATTTATTAAGATCAATCACTGTTCTAATCACCTCCAAAAGTAATGTTAGTCATAAACCTAAAGAAGCTTCAGCCAGCCCCAGGGCTGAAGTGCAGAAACCACTGAATCCTAACAACAAGGTTATCACTCATAAATAATTAAACAATCACCAATAGCATTGATTCTAAAAAGCAACCAGAGCTTTGCTTTTAGCAGGTAAGAATACAAGTAAACGTTTTAAATAGTTGGAGGGGCCATTTGAGAAGGCATCAAGAGCCATGCTTTAGTATGAAGCAAGAGTGGCCGCTGATGCTCTTAATAGGTATATTTTTGTAATGTAATTTGTTAGGCTTGTTATGCTTTGCAATATCATGCAACTAGAAAATTAAAACATGAAGTATTGTGGAATAGAATTAAAATCCAATGAGGCCAGAATTGTCAGTATTGAAGTTGATGAAAATGGTGAGTACAACTACATTTCTACCAAGACTAAAAAGATAAAGTTGAATGACTCTAAATCTCAAGAGGCCACTATATCCTTCAAGGAGGAATTCACTAAGCTTTTCCAAGACAATAATTTCGAAAAAATAGGAATTAAGGAAAGAATGAGAAAAGGGAAATTTGCAGGAGGAGCTGATTCATTTAAAATGGAAGGAATAATTCAAACATTAGACTTTCCTATTGAAATACTGCATACCGCAACAGTTAAGGCAAAAATTAAGGAAAAGAAATTAAAGACAGACGAAATAAACTCCTACCAAGAAGAAGCGCTGAAAGTGGCGTTAAGTTTAATATGAAGAACCAATTAAGAGAATTAGGTCACTCACTTACCTAGTCATATTTTCTGCCAAATAGCTAGTGTAATCTTTC
>MDTF01009404.1_pt1 | contig 12988 bp, 12 predicted proteins | sample 811191 | NCBI WGS metagenome assembly MDTF01 (sample SAMN05326649, study PRJNA326480) | marine metagenome | isolation source: seawater | place: Southern Ocean | collected 2011
CCAAGAAAAATTCCACAAAACCGATGTACGAAGGCCCTAGGATCAATCTGTCCACGCACTGTTCCGGAGTTACAGCTAACGTAAACCATTTGGATTTCGATGCGCAAGAACCGCATCAAACGCGTAACGACGCTTTTGACATGAACGTGCCTTGTAAAAGCGAGACGCTTTGCAGCCACAAAATCTCAATGCTGAAATCTAACCCCTCTGCGGCTATGAAGAATACTGCAGGAAATATAGGCCCACCCAATTGAAAAAGATCCTAGTATTGTGCACAGGCAATTCCTGCCGCTCAATCATCGCCGAAGGTCTTATCAATCACCTAGCGAAGGGCAAATACGAGGCGGTAAGTGCAGGCAGTCATCCAGCAGGCTACGTCCACCCTAAGTCATTAGACGTATTGAAAAGTCATGGCATCGAGATGAGGGAAGCTCGCAGCAAATCCTGGGATGAATTTGCTAACGATAAGTTCAATCTGGTGATTACAGTCTGCGACGAGGCGGCTAGTGAAACCTGTCCTGCATTTCCTGGGAATTTCAAAAAGCTCCATTGGAGCACACCTGACCCCGCCAAAGCCGCTGGCATTGAGATCGAAATCGACAGTGCATTTGATAGCGCCTATAGATTACTTAAAAAACATATTGAGAATGAATTGCTATGAACACAGAATCCGCATCTCCCATGGGGCTTTTCGAAAGCTACCTATCGCTATGGGTAGGCCTTTGCATCATCGCCGGATTAGGCTTGGGCGCTCTATTACCTGGCATTTTCCAGCTTGTTGCCTCTCTTGAAGTTGCCAGTGTTAACTTAGTGGTGGCCATCTTCATCTGGGTGATGATTTATCCAATGATGGTCAATGTCGATTTCTCTTCCCTAAAAGATGTGGGTAAAAAACCCAAGGGACTGTGTATCACCCTAGTCGTAAATTGGCTGATCAAACCGTTTACCATGGCAGCACTTGGCATCTTCTTCTTTGAATATCTCTTTGCCGGGCTAGTAGATCCACAAACAGCAAAAGAATATATCGCCGGTATGATTTTACTCGGGGTGGCACCTTGCACAGCGATGGTGTTTGTATGGAGTCAGCTGGTTAGAGGAGATGCTAATTACACGCTGGTGCAAGTTTCAATCAACGACATTATTATGGTGTTTGCCTTTGCACCGTTAACAGCTCTCTTATTGGGGGTTACCGACATAGTCGTGCCCTGGGAAACCTTATTACTTTCCGTCGCTCTCTACGTGGTTATTCCCCTAGCGGCAGGGTACGTTACCCGAAAAATTCTAGGTGGTGCTAAAAATGAAGATCGCATCAAAAACTTCTCGGCCACCGTGAAGCCTTTCTCTGGCATGGGCTTGCTAGCAACGGTGATTCTCTTATTTGGCTTTCAAGCCCAAACAATATTAACTCAACCTTTGGTGATTTTATTAATCGCCATTCCACTAACCATTCAGAGCTACGGCATATTCGCCATTGCCTATGGTTGGGCGTATCTGTGGCGGGTCCCGTTTAGCACCGCCGCACCCGCTGCACTAATTGGCACGTCTAATTTCTTTGAACTAGCAGTCGCCGTTGCGATAAGTCTTTTTGGTCTAGACTCTGGGGCAGCACTGGCAACTGTTGTAGGGGTGCTCGTGGAAGTGCCGGTTATGCTATCACTCGTCGCAATCGCTAACCGTACCCGACCACATTTCACTTAGGTAAAGGCTTACTTAGATGAATAAGCAGGCCAGCGACAGGGCCTACCTCCAATACTTCAAACCTTGGCCCAACTGCAACTGCAATTTCAATTAATCAAACACACTTTTAGCGGCTACATAACAACCAAGACCTCCCCATCAATTTGACGACTGGTGAAGCACTATGTTGCGTATGGTAGACTCGCCGTCTAAATAATACCCAAAGAAACTGGACCTAAATATGAGCAATGTCATTGTGCTCGGCGGGGGCGCGGCAGGTTTAATGTGCGCCCTGACCGCTGCCAAACTTGGCCGTCAGGTGCTGGTACTTGAAAAATCAAACAAGATTGGCAAGAAAATTCTTATGTCCGGCGGCGGGCGCTGTAATTTTACTAACCTGAGCATCGAGCCTGAAAACTTCCTGTCCGACAATCCGCACTTCTGCAAGTCTGCACTCAAGCTCTATACCCAGTGGGACTTCATCAAACTGGTCGAACAGCATGGCATCGACTATGAGGAGCGAAAGCACCAGCAGCTGTTCTGCACGGATTCCGCCAAACAGATTCTAGCCATGCTGCGAACCGAATGTGAGCAGGTTGGCGTGACGATTTGGACCCACTGTGAGATAAGCAGCATAACTACCCTGCAATCACCAAACCAAACGAAAGACGAATCCAATGAGGAACAACGAGGCAACCGCTACAAGCTGAAATTTTCTCGAAATAAAGGCGATGCGGAAACTAACCACACCCTCAGTGTTGAATCTTTGGTAGTTGCCACCGGCGCGCTGTCAATCCCAAGCTTAGGGGGCAGCGGTATGGGCTACGATATTGCCCAGCAGTTTTCCTTAAAGCTTACCGAGCGCCGAGCCGGGCTTGTGCCTTTCATGTTTAGCGATAATTTCAAACCGGTCTGCGAGCGCCTTTCCGGATTGTCGGTCGAGGTGGAGGTCAGCTGCAACGGACAAGAATTCAGCGAAAGTCTACTATTCACCCATAGGGGAATCAGCGGACCGGCAATACTTCAAATCTCCAGTTATTGGCGGCCCGGCGAGTCAATATCAGTTAATCTATTGCCGGGCATAGTGGCGGAAGAATGGCTTTGTAAGGAGAAACTCGCGAAGGGTAAGAGCCTGCTAAAAACGGTTTTACAGCAGCAACTGAGTAAGGCCTTGGTAGCGGAGTTGCAAAACCTATGGTGGCCCGAACAAACGGATAAAATCTTGGCTGAATTTGCCGACCAACAACTCAAGAACATAGGCAAACAGCTCAATCAGTGGGTATTAAAACCCTCAGCCACCGAAGGCTACCGCACAGCCGAAGTGACATTAGGCGGGGTTGATACAGCTAGCATCAGCTCCAAAACTATGGAAGCTAAACACCAGCCAGGACTATTCTTTATCGGCGAAGTGCTCGATGTCAGCGCGCACCTTGGCGGCTTCAATTTCCAATGGGCCTGGTCCTCAGGTAGTGCTGCCGGCCATTATGTATAGATGCCTCTAGTGGGCAACAGACTTTAAGATTAAAACGCTAGTCGCATTAAATATCAGTCCACTGCGCTTTCGCCCAACAGCTGCGGATGAACTTATAAACAATAATTATCCACTGCTAGTCGCCTCGTTTATTCTTAGTGCACTCATTAATCACACGACTATAAAAACGATCTAATTGCTTGTCCGACGCGCGACTCTGAGCCAACCTCGCCGAGTTCATCGCTTGCTCACAGAGTAGTTTCCGATAGCTTTGAGGCGCCTGCATCCAACTCACCACTAGCAACCGCTTTAGTGATAACCCAACCCGGCTCGCTTTTATGCTGGCAATCACTAAATCGACGTTGGCTAGCCAATGATTCAATCTCATGAAATATTGCCGGCAGGCCCTCTTGACTAGCATGCAGCTGCAATTCCCGCATGCCCGGGGTATCCAACAACAGGCCGCCACTTTCGATTGCTTAAAAGGATCGACTTGTCGTTGTATGTTTGTCTTTACTGTCATCTTTACGGATATCACCGATAGCCGAACATCCTGATAAAGAGGGATATTAGTTAGTGTTGACATACCCTCACCTGAACAACCTAGTAGAACAATTGTCCTGCCAAGCTGACATAAAGCCTTAAGCTATTCACAGCTTTCTGAACTAGTTCCATTGACACTTAACACCGGCCGCACGCCATTTAATTTTTGCACTTGCAGCGGATAGTCATCAGGCTCATCACAAAGATCCTCTTTGCTAAGGTCCACTACAAGTTCAGCTTTTGATTCATTGATCAAACTCAAAAATAGTGCGATACGGTTTAGCTTAAAATCTTCTTTCACAGAGCAAACGATGAACTCGGTATCGACATTGGCAGAAAAATTGCTGCCTGCAGCTTTACGTATAAAACTACTATTTCGTTCCAGTACTCTTGTTTATTGAGCATTGCTGCCGACTAAAAACCAACCACCGACTGGCATTGTTGGCGTTGATGGAATGATAGGATGATAGGACGATAAGCAGCGTGTATTTGCCAGATTCAGAAATGACTTTTATTTCGCTGCAGCGCTGTTTAACCGGCCTAGCAGGAGACAGGAGTTCCAGAGTTCTTCGACTGTGATTTGCTATTGATAGAATGGCTGGCAGCCTAGTTCGGCTAGCGAAAAAGTTAACTTAAAAGTCGTTTTCATAAACCCTCTAGCATGCGAGCGCCACTCATAATTGACTCTGAATTTTCTCAGAACCATAGAGAAGAAAGAGCATGCTGTTCTTATGAGAACCGGATTATGAAGTCGTAAAGCTAGCCGCTTAAATAGCCACGCCCAAATTAACAAACAATAGAATCCGCTTTAGGCATTACCACAATAATGAATTTATCTCCTAAGCATAGTCTTGGGGTTTTTATCATAGCAATGCCTTCTGAACGGCGTTAGTGCTGCTTCAAAAAACGTAAAGCTTAAGATTTTCAATTGACCGTTCGGGTTAACAAGACCATGAACCCGATTAACCAAAAAGCATAAGCCCCTAACATAAATCAAAAGGGCAAAAAAAATCAAAAAAAAAGAGAACCTACAAGGTTCCCTTTTTAAGCTTGTACAATCGTACCAAGCTAGTTTTATAACTAAATCAAAGCAAATGACTATTTCCAGATACTACGAGCCATCAATGGAATATCAAGAGTACCACCATCAGGACGCCCAACATGAATGATAAAACTCTCGGCATCAGGATGACTATAGCCAAGTGAAGCCATTCCACCTTCAGAAACCGCAACAAACTTAACGCTATTGCTAGTTATTTCAGAGAGCTCCATCTTTTGAGGAGACTCTGTGCGCGGCGCAAAACCCGGATCCCACTGCTGTATATGCAACACTAACGATCCATCTACCTCTTCAATAGTAATCATTTCAAACATGCTAGTGGCATCGCCGCCTGTCATACGAACCATTGCCGCAATTGATTTCCCTTCCGTGGATATCCAGTTTTCTTCCAATTGATTCGGACCCAGTTGCCCAGCCCAGTTGCCAGTCATCCAACCAACTTGGTCGATTGTGGCTGCAGGACCTGCAGCAAAACTCGATCCGGCAAGCGTTGCCAACACCGAAAAAGAGAGTGTAGATAGTAGTTTATTAAGTTTCATGTATTGCTCCATTTTGATTAATCTTATTCTTAACCCCTTAAAACCTTTGGTAAGGTCAGAGGATAGGTGGTTGTTATTATTCTCTTACAAAGTTTCTAAGCTTTCTTCCAAATCTACTGAGTTTTTATAACCCTTCTAGCCATGGGCCCAGTGTATCCCAGTCCATTCTAAACATATGTGGCGCGCCATCTAACACTTCTGCGTCCAAACGTGCTCCAGCCTCGTTCAAATTAGCGACCGTTACGTCAAACTTATCCGCCCAGCCCAGCTGATCTTGACCGCCAATGCGCAGGTAGATGGATAGACCATCAAAACCCTGCCCCTTATCGCTATTACTAAATAGCGCGGGCACCGCTACCACGCCTAAATAGAGAGACGGATCCCGTTTTGCTATTTCCAATGCCGACATGCCTCCATTAGACACACCCCCCAGAAGTACTTTGCCGGCCTTTATTTTAGGTCTTAGCTGAAGCGCTTCAATTAATTGCCCTACCTTGGCATTGCCCAACTCACCTCGAAAGGATCGGTTATTGGGAGATATCGGCACCGCAACTGTCCAGCCTCGGCTGGTAAAGCCGGACCCGAGCCACTGGGACATATCTTTGGAAATTGATGCATTGCCTGGCCCGCCTGCCATTAAAATTGCTAGCGGGCTAGGCTCGACCTCACCCGCTCGATTTCTTGGTAGCATCATGAATACATTCAAACTGCTGCCATCGGCTAACTCAATCCGCTCTTGCCCAAAAGCGCTTACTGATAACGGCATCAATAGCGACATTGAAAAGGACATAGCCAGATATCGCCAGCATTTGAGAAAGCGAATCAAGGCCCTAGGAATCTTGAGATTCTTCTCGTTGACGGTAAGTATCTTCGAATCGGGCCTGCAGCCTTCTCATACCACCCAGCCACCGGTCATAGTCGTCCGTCTTGCGCCGCATATAGGTTAGAACCTCAGGATGGGGAAGCACTAAAAAGCGCTCCTGCGCTAAGGTTTCCACAACGGTGTTTGCGAGCTGATCTGGCTCTAACAGCCCGTCTAAACCTGCCACACCGCCGCTACCATCTCCGCCGGAAGTCATTGCCGTACGAACGGCTTGCGGACAAAGAGCTGACACTTTAATGCCTCGATTACCGTAAGTAATCGAGAGCCATTCAGCGAATCCTATTGCCGCGTGCTTTGTTACCGAATACGGGGCAGAACCAACTTGGCTAAGTAAACCGGCCGCTGACGAAGTATTGAGTAGATATCCCTCCCCGCGCTCCAACATTGATGGCAAAACTGATCGAGCTGCAAAAACATGAGCCATCACATTGATGTCCCAGATTGTTTGCCATGCCTTAGTCGACAAGTCCTCACCACCGGCCGTAAATATGCCAGCATTTGAACAGAACAGATCGATATGGCCGTATTCACTTAAGGCTGCTTGAGCTAGGGCCTCAACTTCTTCTTCTTTTCCCACATCAGCCTTAAATCCAAAAGCCGATGTGCGATCTGAGATACTTTCGACAGTTTCATCGATACCGACTTGGTCAATATCAGATACCACCACCGCTCGCGCACCTTCAGAAGCAAATCTTTCACAAAGAGATTTACCTATTCCACTGGCACCGCCGGTTACTACAACAACCTTATCTTTTATTTGCATAGCCTTTCCATTTATCCGTCTGTATTTTTTATTTACTGAAAATTATTTACCCAAAAGCCATCTCGAACTAATTCGACACCATTTGCGCTAAACGTTCTCTGATAATGCTTTCTGCCTCTTCCACCATACGCGAAATTAAATCCTCGCAGCTTGGGATGTCGTCAATAAGGCCTACAATCATCCCTGCCGACCAAATTCCGCTATCCAAGTCGCCATCTTCAAACAGCGCCCGCCCTTTTACCCCGGCCACGAGAGGCTGGATGTCTTCAAATTTTGTTTCGCCCGAACGAGACTCAATGTCAACAACTTGCTCGGCGATGCTATTTTTAAAAACTCTAGCGGTATTGCGCAGACTTCGATAGATCAACGAAGTATCGAGCTCGCTTGCGTCAACCATTCGCTGTTTTACATTTTCATGGATAGGCGCTTCTTTTGTTACCATGAATCGCGTACCCATATTAATACCATCTGCCCCCATTGAAAGGGCTGCGGCTAGCCCGCTACCATCACCTAAACCGCCGGATGCGAGGTAAGGGATTTTTAATCTCCTCGCCGCCAAAGGCAACAAAATCAAATTGGTGACATCATCTTCGCCCGGGTGGCCAGCACACTCAAAACCATCGACGCTAACCATGTCACAGCCTATTGCCTCAGCCTTAAGGGCATGGCGGATAGACGTGCACTTATGAACCACCTTTATGCCCGCCTTCTTAAATAAAGGCAAAAATGGCTCAGGATTGCGGCCGGCAGTTTCCACAATCTTGATTCCAGAACTTGCTATCGCCTGCGCATATTCTTCATAAGGCACAGGTTTAATCGTTGGCAAAATAGTAAGGTTTACGCCGAAAGGCTTGTCAGTCATCTGACGACATTTATCGATCTCTTTAACCAAATCTTCAGGTGTCGGCTGAGTAAGCGCCGTAATAATCCCTAGCCCTCCAGCATTGGAGACTGCAGATGCCAGTTCAGCCAGGCCAACCCACTGCATGCCACCTTGCACTATTGGGTGCTCAATACCCAACATTTCAGTAACTCTTGTTTTCATCTAACAACGCTCCTTTGAAGCCACTATCTCGGGCCATTCTTATTATGCGGCACTCTAACTGCTAAGCCACTACGCAGAGATCTTGCCTAAAACAAATTTGAGGAAAACCACCCTTTTATTTCCTCTAAATCGACTGGTCAGATAGTTTACGTTGTTCAACCCAGCGGTGCAAAGACGCATGAATTGCAGTGATAGCTATGCTATATTTCTTATCCGCTACGCCATCATAACAATCATGAATGGCTCGACAATAGACTAAAGCACTAATGTCGAGCAAGCCAATATAGAAGCTTTTAAACACCTTCAGAAGTGCCACAGAGCATCCGTTTGATAACTGATGATAACTTAGGGAGAAATCAATGTTACCAAAGCTACTTGCCGCGGGTATAGCTATAGCGACCACGCTAGCCGCAGCTCCGGTATTAGGTCAGTCACTCAACGGCTCACAGGCCATTGAAGAAATTCAAATAACCTCAACATCAAGGCGATCTGTCGGACTTGCAGATGTAAATGCTTCAGTCTCTGTCCTAAGCCAAGACGATCTTAACCTGATCAAATCTAGCCACTACCAAGAAGCATTGAATCGTCTTCCCGGTGTCGCGATACATCGAAATAATGGCCAAGAAAGCCTAATGGCTATCCGGTCGCCCGTACTCACTGGCGCTGGTGCCTGCGGCTCATTCTTAGTCGCCGAAAACGGTATTCCCCTTCGTTCGCAAGGGTTCTGCAATGTAAATGAAATGTTTGATGCGCACACCGAAAATGCCGAGAGAATCGAAGTAGTACGCGGGCCAGGCAGCGCATTTTGGGGCTCCAACGCAGTTCACGGCCTGATTAATGTTGTTCTACCCAAAGCTGGCGATGCCGGTGAAATAACGCTAGAGCAAGGTCCGCGAGGCTCCCAGAGGATTAAGGGCGCTTATGGCAGCGACTACGGAAAATTTAAACAGCTATTCCTATTTAACGGCCAAAGCGAAGAAGGCTATCGAGCGGATAGCGGTGTAGACCAGCAGAAACTTTCATGGCTTTATAATTACACGAACGACAACGGCACTGAATTTGATGGCGGCTTTACTGTTATCAATTTGAATCAAGAAACAGCAGGGTTTGTGGCAGGCACAAATGCCTTCGAGGACAGTAATCTTCGAACCACAAACCCAAACCCTGAAGCATTCAGAGACTCCATCAACACCAGAATGTGGACGTCCATTAGCCACAGTGTCGAAGACTGGAATCTTGTCATTACCCCATATTGGCGCGACGTTAATATGACTTTTCTGCAGCACTTCTTGCCTGGACAGCCTGTTGAAGACTCCGAACACCGGAGCCTTGGAACACAGCTTGCCGGCTATAGGGATCTTAGCAGTGGCGCCCAACTTGCTATTGGTTTTGATATTGAAAGTACCCAAGGCAACTTGAAGCAGTTTCAGCCCAACCCTACGTCGGGTTCGTTCTTCCTCCGTAATTCTATTCCCCAGGGCCGGCATTATGATTATGACGTGGATGCTCGCCAACTTGCGGCCTTCGTAAACTATGAGCAAAGCTATGACAATGGCTGGGATGTATCTCTTGGCCTGCGCTTAGAAAATGTTCAGTACGATTATGAAAACAACATGATCAACGGCCGAACTAATGAATTTGGTGTGGCATGCCGATTTGGCTGTCGCTACAGCCGTCCTGCTGATCGCGATGACAGTTTTACTAATCTTTCGCCCAAACTTGCATTGAGCTATGCCCTGAATGAAGAACATGATTTGCAATTCAGAGCCCAACGAGGATTCAGAGCTCCTCAGGCAACGGAGCTTTATCGACTGCAGAATGCCCAAACCATAGCAGAGCTAGATTCGGTTGAGTTGGACAGCTTTGAGATAGCTTTTAAAGGCGCTGGTGAAACCTGGAATTACTCCGCAACTGCTTATTACATGGACAAGCAGAATGATATCCTGACTAACAGCGCCCGTGAAAATCTGAACAACAACCATACCAAGCACCAAGGTCTCGAGTTTTCACTGGGTCTGGACATAACTGAAACATTGTCTTTTAACGGTGTATTCAACTTGGCTTCGCATACCTATGAAAATTCGCAAATTTCGGGCGGCTTAGACATAAAAAGTAACGATGTCGACACTGCACCAAATACTTTTGGTAATTTCAGACTTAGCTGGCGCCCCAGCTCGGATATAACAGCCGAACTGGAATGGGTGAATATGGGCGATTACTATACTAATGCTGAAAATACAGCCGATTATGAAGGTCACGATCTGGCCAATCTAAGAGTTCAATACACATTAAGCGAGTCCATTACTTTGTCGCTTAATGTACTAAACCTAACTGACGAAGCATACGCAGAGCGGGCAGACTGGACCACATTCACCGGCGACCGTTATTTCCCAGGTGAGCCTGCAAGAGCATTCTTTGCTGTGAACTGGAAATTCCGCTAGCCCTTGCGATAAGCTTAATCGCTTAAGTGACAATGATTCTAGAAAGATCTATAGTTATGGGATAAAAATAAAGATGCCGGCAGTTGCCGGCATTTTTATGACAGCTAAATGTTCTTCCATCTTAGAATATTTTTTATCTTCTTTATTTTCCTTTAACACCCAAGGTGAATTTAACAGTCATGTTCAAACCTAAACCAACAGCTTCAGCAATTGCTTATGAAGGTTTACTTAGCTTTTTTGCAGGACCTCATTCCAAAGATCCAATACCAATCACTCACCCTGATGAATTGGTAAACCAAGAAGCTATGAGAGATGTAGCCACCTATAGACAAGCAGCCGTGCTTATCGCCGTCACTCGCAACAGTGAGACAAGCGGAAGCAAAATAGTATTGACAGTTCGAGCTGCCCATTTGAAAAGTCATGGTGGACAAATAAGTTTGCCAGGAGGAACCAAGGAGGACCAGGATCCGGACTTTCAAACGACCGCACTGCGAGAAAGCGAAGAAGAAATTGGCCTTTTAGCTCACCAAGTTCAAATCCTTGGAAAATTAGGTGACATGGCACTTCCATCGGGGTTTCGCATCACCCCGTTTGTCGGCTTGATAGACAGCGGGCTTAATTTTGTAGCTTCCCCTGAAGAGGTCGCTGACATCTTCCATGCTCCGTTAGAGCTATTGCTAGACCCAAGCGCCTACACAAAAACAACCATGGAATTTAATGGAGAGAATAGTGCTATATTGGAAGTGATGTTTGAAGAATACCGCATATGGGGAGCTACCGCCGCAATTCTCTATCACCTAGCAAAGCAGGTTAGACGGACGACTCCGTAAATCAGGTCACATCATAGCCAAATAAGAAAATAAAACAGGTCTCAATCTAAGAACTACGGAAGGTGATAGAGAAAATGAGAGGACTTGGCCATTTGCAGAGCCCTACTTTTATCAGAGCTTTGCAATTATCAGTGCTTTGCAATTATCAGCGCTTTGCAATTCGCAGCATCTAGCTGTTTGTAAATCACAGATATTCCAGAACAGCTAAACTAAATATCTTCGTCTCCAAAATTACTTAACAAAGCAGATTTTTCCTCGAGCGAAACCTTAACATCCGCTTGAAAAACCTCATGACAAACTTTATTCCTTCCCTGCTGTTTCGCCAGATACAAAAACCCATCAACCTTTTCGAGAAACTCTTTTTCAGACAACGAACTGCCACGACTATAAACATCAACCCCGAAGCTTGCCTCAATTCCCAATATCGACTCGCAGGTTTCTATCGGCGAATTTTCAATAATAAGTCGCAACCGGTTAGCGAATCGCACACCTTGCTGGAGCGTTGTATCAGGCAAAATAATAGTGAATTCTTCGCCGCCATAGCGACAGGATATATCAAGGCGACGTACTGTTTTCTTGACCAGTCCAGCTACATGCGCAAGAACGACATTTCCCACCTCATGACCGTGCTTATCGTTCACGTCTTTAAAATGGTCTAGATCAAACATAATGAGGCAAGTTGGTTGGCCTGATCGGCGAGTTCGTTCCATTTCCAAACTTAAAGCTTGATTAAAATAGCGGAAATTGTACAGGGCAGTAAGCTCGTCAGTACGAACCATATCGGAGAGTTTCCGCACTTCTTCGCGTAAACGCATTACTTCTGACAAGTTAGTACACTTGTCATCACCTGCAGGACAAGGTACCGATGTCGTCTCTGTTTTCTGTGAATCATTCATGCTGTATTGCGGGACCTGAGGCGACCGCGTCATTTCGTATCCAAATGAGAACACGAATACCCGCCACATCTAGCATTTCATCATGGTTTACAAGTTTCATATCTTGTGCCTGAAGCTCCCTCTGTTTTAAAAACTACTATACTCCACTCTCAAATATCGGGGAGGGGTCATTTTGTTAAAGCAATAGACACTGCCACAGTGCACTATACTGAATCGTCAAAAGAGCAATGCTCCGTAGTATCTCCAAATGTCATAAATAATAACTCGCTGGGAGCTTTTACTATTTGCCTATGCCAAATACCTGCAGGTATGACCGCACTGGAACCTGCGGTCAGACTAATACGTTTTTCACCATTGTCATGCCTTAGCACAAGCTCAATGCAACCAGACAACAAAGTCAGTGTTTCATCACCGTCTATGTGCATTTCCCAATCAGTGTTTTTATTCATCGTAACGCCACCACAATACACACCCTTGTAGATGCGAAACAGATCAAATAATGGCTGTGAGGGAAGGCGGTTTTGATAAAGGCCAATTAACTTAAAGCAACGAGAAACAAAACTTAAAGCCCGGGCAAGTAATCGCATCACAATCAAGACACTCCCATCGTTAATACTCCAAAAAATGATAGAGCAAAGATTCTACGTCATTGTTCAATTTGACCTGTCTTTTATAACCTTGTCTCTGGACTCGGGTTTTGTTGGGGGACAGACATCATTGTAAGCACGCGTCATGTTCTTTTTATTTTATTGAATCACTATATTCTTCTAACAATACCTTATGTGAGGATCAACTCAATACGCGCGGTCTTCATGTTCTATTCAAATATCTTACGCTAAA
>MDTF01017708.1_pt1 | contig 12978 bp, 10 predicted proteins | sample 811191 | NCBI WGS metagenome assembly MDTF01 (sample SAMN05326649, study PRJNA326480) | marine metagenome | isolation source: seawater | place: Southern Ocean | collected 2011
AGAAATTAGTTCTTCAGCACATTGGTAAAATATATCAAAGTAACTTGAGCTAAATTTAACTTTACTATTCCAATTAAATCCTAACCATTCAACATCTTTTTTAATGGAATTGACGTATTCTATATCTTCTTTAGTTGGGTTAGTATCGTCAAATCTTAAGTTGCAATAACCATCATAATCTGCCGCTATTCCAAAGTTCAGACAAATAGACTTTGCATGACCAATATGAAGATATCCATTGGGCTCTGGGGGGAAGCGAGTTTTTATAATTGTATGTTTGCCAGACGAAAGATCTTCATTAATAATATTACGAATAAAGTTAGTAGTCTTTTCTTCTTTATTTAGAGAACTCATTGATATCAAATTTAACAGTAATTAAAGCTTTATAAATTATATCATTAAAAGCTTAATTTAATATCTAGCGCTTAGACTTGAATGACGTTGTAAAATACTTTTTATGAAAATAGCAATAGTAAAACTCTCAGCTTTAGGCGATATTGTTCACACAATGATTGTTTTGCAATTTATAAAAAAATATAATCAAGAAATTAAGATTGACTGGATAGTAGAGGAAAAATATAAAGAGTTACTGGAGCTAAATCCAGATATCGATAATATTCATGCAGTTAACTTCAGAAAGGCGAAAAAGAAAAAATCACTTTTTTTACTTTTAAGTGAGCTAAAAAAGGTTAGAAGCTTTGGTCCATATGACTTAGTAGTTGATTTTCAAGGCTTAATTAAATCAGGACTAGTATCTCTTTTAATACCTTCACCAGTAACTTTAGGTTTTGATAAGTTTTCAATAAGAGAAAGTATTGCTTCATTTTGCTACAATAAAACCTTTCATTATGGATATGATAAGAATGTGATAGAGCGTAATATTGCACTGATGGAATTTGGATTAGGGTTGAATTTTAATAAACAAAATATCAAAAATAAGGCTACCTTTCTATATTCAAGACAAAAGTATTTAATGCCCGAGTTATCAAAAATAAAAAAAAATATTTTGATAATTCCTGGGGCTTCTCATAAATCTAAATGCTATCCTACCCAAAATTTTGCTGAATTGACGACTTTAATTGATGGTAACTTTATTATTATTTGGGGAGATGAAAAAGAGAAAATTATGGCAGATCAAATAAAAATATCATCTCCAAATGTAAATATTTGTAATAAATTATCTATAGAGCAATTGATATCATTGGTTTCTATGGTTGACCTTGTTATAGGTTCTGATACGGGTCCAACTCATATGGCTTGGGCTTTGAATGTTCCTTCAATTACTTTATTTGGACCTACTCCAGGGTATCGTAATACATGTACTACAAAAATAAACAAAATTATTGAGTCAGATTCAAGTGTTAATCCAAATAAAATTAATAAAAATGATAATTCGATAAAAAATATTAAGATAAGAGATATAGTAGAAATGAGTAAAAAATTATTAGGTTAGCTTCTATAGATATTTATACTTTTATTATTACATCTTCATTTTGATATGTTGTAAAACTTTTTTGTCACCTTTATATATTTATGAGAATTAAAAAAATGCATAGTTTTAAAAAAACATATGAGTTACCATTTAAATTTTTAATTCCGAATTACACTCAAAGTTTTTTGAATAAAAATCATTTTGCGCGAAGATTCTTTAAATTTTTAAAACGTTATATTTATATTATTCTAAAAGGTCAAAAAAATCTTGAGGTTTATAATATTAGCCAAGACCACAAAAAGCTTCTTTGGATTAATGTTTCTGCCCCAAGCATTGGAGATAGCATAATGGACTTATCAAGCAGGGTTCTGATTAATAACGTAAAGATAGATTTATATACTGAAATGTTAAATGCTAAACTTTATGAATCTGATTTAATTTTCTTAAATGTTTTTACTGATAAATTCTTAATCAATCAAAATGATTATGATTTAGTAATTATCGATTCTTATAGCACTAGAAGTATCAAAATAAAAAATGATATTGCTCCAAAATTATCTTTTGTAGGAATGTTTGGCTATTTTAATGGTCCAGAAGTTAATAGAGTTCTTTTTAGTTTTCATAGAATGAATCAACTTTTAGGGTATCTAAAATCTGAAAGTGAAATTGATAAAATTGCTAAAGCAACTTTATCAATTTCAGATGATGATAAGAGATTTGTTGAAAAGAAAAATTTACCACAATCTTATATTTCAATTTCTGTTGGAGGAGAGTGGCCTTATCGTACTTTCAATCAATGGAATTTGTTAATTGAAAGATTATATAAAAGAGACAGCGAACTAAATATCATTCTTGTTGGATCTGAAAATGGATTTAAACAAGCAAAAGAGTTAGCAGATGAGTTTGAAGATTTCAATATGATAAATTGTGTTTCCAAGTTCACCTTCAATCAAACTACTGAAGTCATAAAAGGAGCTTCCATATTAATATGTTGTGATGGAGGCTTAATGCATGCCGCAAATGCTGTAAGTACAACTATAATTCCATTATTTGCTAGATTAAACGAACAGATGCAACTTACTGATTCTATTTGTTCTTTTGCTTTATTTGACGACATCGATGTTAATAATATAAATGTTGATAATATTTTTGAGGCTTTTTTAGAGTCTATTAAAGCAAATAAAGATGTTCTTCCACTTGATATCTAAACTTAATAATACTATTTTTGTAAGAAGTAAGGCTGGTCTTTATGACTATAATGTTAATCATATATTATCTGAAAGTGTAAAAATCACCGCGCTAAATAAATGAAAATAATGGGGACTAAATACTGTGGTCATGATAGTGCTATCTGCTTAATTGATACAGAGAATGAGTCAATCTTTGCAATAAGTACAGAAAGAGTAACTAGAATTAAGCATGATTCTATGGATATTACTCCAATCCTTTCAGAATATAATTTTGATGAGGTTGATTATGTTGCTCACTCATATAGTGATTTTGAAGATAAAGGGAATGATGGTGAGTTACGAGAGCAAATGACATTAAACAAAGATATTGAAAAGGCAGTCCGTTTAATTGTTAAACCAACCTATATCAAAGATCTTAGAATTTCTAGATTAAAAAAAAATATATTAATCTTTAAGTCCCTTTTTATAAATTTTTCAGCAGTTAAATCATATTATTTAGCTAAGTTTAATAGAGCTTTAGTTTCAGAAACACCCGAAGGCAATAAGTTAGCATTTACAGGGTATATTAAAAGTAATTTTAATCAAAATAATTTATATCCAAAAGAAGTGCTTTTTTTTGAGCATCATTTATGCCATGCTACTCCATCATATTATTTATCCCCCTTTAATGGCGATAAAGCAATAGCTCTGACAATTGATGGTCAGGGAGACGGTTTTTTTAGTAAATTGTATCTTTTTAATGGGCCTAGAGATTTTCAATTGATAGGCCAATCAAAGGCAAGTCTAATTGGTGAGGGTGATAGATTTACATCTATTGGTCGTATATATAACTATTTCACACAAGCTATGGATTTACATCCAAATAGTGATGAGGGAAAGGTAGAAGCACTAGCGGCTTTTGGTGTTGCAGATAAAAATTTACTAGGTATGTTGAAAGATACTACAAAAATTAATAAGAAAAAATTAAGTATAGATTTTGACCATGAAAAATTAAGTCTATTTTATGACTTGGATTTTTTAAAACAACAAAGAGATAAGATTGGTGATGAAAGTTTCTGTGCTGTTGTTCAGGACTATTTAGAGACTACTATTGTAGACTATCTAAATATTGTACATAATAAATATCCAACTAATAATTTATGCCTTTCTGGAGGGGTGGCAGCAAATATTATTATGAGTTTAAATATTTATGAAAGAACTCCTTTTAAGAACATATTCGTCCTTCCTCCAATGGCAGACGATGGCCTTGCTATTGGGAGTGCAATATTAACTGCAATAAATTTTAATCAAGATCTTAGTTGGTTAAAAAACCATATAATGCCTTATTTTGGTGATTCATACTCAAGAGAAGAAGTAAAAAAAGTATTAGATATATTTCCAGGTATTATTTACGAAGATTTGCAAGATGAGTGGCCAAAATATGCAGCTAAATCAGTTTCTAAAGGCCAAATATGTGCATTATTTCACGGGAAAATGGAGTTCGGTCCTCGTGCTCTAGGAAATCGCTCTATTATTGGCAATCCGATGATAGAAAATACAAGAAAAAGAATCAATAGTAAAGTAAAAATGAGACCTGCATATCAGCCATTTTGCCCTTCAATTCTGGAAGAAGAGAGGAATAGGCTTTTTATTAATAGTTTTTCTCATAAGCATATGGCTATTGCATTTCGAATGAAGGAGGAATTTATTAAAGATTTACCTTGCGCTGTTCATGTTGACGGAACTGCAAGGCCTCAGTTTGTTTCTAAGGAAGACAATCCAAATTATTATAAATATTTGAAAGAGTTAAAAAAAATAACAGGCTATGGAGTAAGTTTAAATACATCATTTAATCTTCATGGAAGAACCATTGTAAGAACTCCGAAAGATGCCTTAACTGACTATATTGATTGTAATATTGATGAGTTATATATAGAAGGTTATAGAGTATTAAGAAAAAATTTATAATAATTTTTTTGAATAATTTAGTGCTATTGCATTATTCAATTAAATCAAATATGTATAACTTTTTTTGAAGAGTCTATAGACTCAAGAATATACTTTGCATTTGAATCCCTTTCATTTATCTTGTGGCCGCTTTTTACAAGTATGGTGTTTGTGATACCAGCATTATTTGCAGCTGTAATATCTGTCTCCTTGTCTCCGACCATCCATGATTGATGTAAGTTAATATTATGTTTTTTTTCAGCTAAAAAGAACATACCTGGTTTTGGCTTTCTGCAAACACAATTGAATTGGGGTAAATGTGGGCAATGAAAGGTATCAAGAATTGAAATTCCATGACTATTGAATTGCTTTAGCATCCAATTAGTTAGCTTTTGATAATCCTCATGACTGTAATACCCTCTTGAAATGCCTGATTGATTAGTTATTACAATAATTTTATAACCAAGTTTTAAAAAATGCTGACACGCATCAAAAATACCTTCAATAAATATAAAGGAATCTATCTTATGAAGGTAGTCAATCTCTTTATTAATAACTCCATCACGATCAAGAAAAATAGCTTTATTTAATTTTTTGAATTCCATTAAAATAGAGCACCTAATTACAAAGATAAAAACTATTTTACCTAAATTTTATGATTAATTACCAAACTACTATTGATCGTTTTTATCAGTATTTAATTGTAGCTGCTTTTTTCCTCCTCCCCCTTACTGTCTCTTTGAACAATATAGCAATTTGGTTGACAGTGCTTCTTTTTTTGTTTAGTGGTGATTATGTTGAAAAATTGCATAAGATAAGAAAAAATAAACTAGCTCTTGCCTCAATTCTATTTTTTACAATTCATGTTGCAGGGCTTTTTTGGAGTACAAATTTAGCTTGGGGATTAGAAATGGTTAGAAAAATGCTTCCATTTTTATTTGTTCTGCCTGTACTTTTAACTATTACTAGAAAAGATAATATAAAGTATTACATTGGAGCTTTTTTACTTGGTATAAGTATTTCGGAGACTCTCTCCTATTTAATTTGGTTCGAGGTTATTGATGTTTTCAAGTATGCGACTGTAGATAATCCAACTCCTTTAATGAGTCATGTCTCCTATAATCCATTCTTGGCTTTTGCTATCTATTTAGTTTTAAATAAATTATTTTCAGGCGAAAAAATGACGCAAATAGAGCGAGCTACTTACACTTTTTTTTCCGTTACTATGACAATAAATATGTTCATAACTGGAGGCCGGGCTGGTCAAGTTATGTTTTTTGCTGCAATAGTTATTGTAGTATTTCAATATTTTAAAAAATCCCAAGTTAAAGCAATAGTAACCTCCACTTTATTAATTGTCGTAATTTCTTATACTGCATTTAATTCTAGCCCTATGTTTCAAACTAGAGTTATTAATGCCTTTGATAATGTTTTAAATTATGAGGAAGAGAGAAATACTTCAGTTGGCCAAAGAATTACTTTTTTAACGAATTCCTGGAAGATGTTTTTGAATGCCCCAGTCATTGGTGTTGGGACTGGAGACTTTCCAGGAGAGTATAAAAAAATAAGTGTAGTAAATAGTCCAGGAGTGAGAACAACTAATCAACCTCATAATATGTATATGTTAGTTTTATCGCAATTAGGTCTTGTAGGTCTTGGTAGTTTCTTATTAATTTTCTATTTTCAATTTAAGCTTGCATTAGCATTACCAATTTTATATATTAAGAACATTGGAGTTGCAATGCCATTGTTATTTTTGATTATTATGTGGAGTGATTCTTATTTGTTAGGGCACTTTACTGGGAACTTATTTATTTTATTTAGTTCATTTGTATATAGTTCTAATATAAATGATTAAGCATATACTTATCATTATTCAGCGATCAAATGGCGATGTATTATTAAGTTTGCCTCTCATTAATGCATTATTTGAATACTATAATTCCCCTAAGATTGACCTATTAGTTAATGATGATACTTCCCCACTTGCGCAACTTCTGCCAAATATAAACTTAATATATGAATTTTCTTATCAGAAAAAAAAAGATCAGAGATATAAGCAAGAAAAAAAGTTGGTTAAAAATATATTTAGAAAATATGATTTAAGTATTAATTTAACTTCAAGCGATCGAAGTGTAATTTATGCTTTATTAGCCAGCAAAAAATCAATAAGTGCAGTTGAAAAAGAAGTTAAAAAATCTTGGTGGAAAAAACTTTTTCTTAAGCACTATTATCACTTTGATTTCACTAACCATATTTTGAGAAATAATTTACAATCTCTTCACTCTTTGGGTATTCAACATAGTAATATTTTACCGAAACTAAGAGTATCTTCTAGTGCAATAGATAAAGTAGAAGATTTTCTTAAAGATAGAAATATAAAAAATTTTATTATCTTTCATCCTTCGGCTCAGTATCAATACAAGATTTATTCAGAAACTCTTAGGAATGAGCTACTTCAAAAGTTAAACACTCTTGGTATAACCATAATAGTGACTGGAGGACATAATGAAATTGATTCAGAAATAAAGCTAAGCCTCCAATCCATGACCAATATAGTCGATATGATTGGCGAAACTTCGTTAGAAGAATATATTGCATTCAGCCAGCTATCTAAAGCTTATATAGGCATGGATACGCTAAATATGCATATTGCAGCATTACAGAATAAGCGTATTTTTGCAATATTTGGCCCAACAATATTATCTATGTGGTCACCATGGTCGAATGAATTAAAAGAGTCTGCGACAAAAAATATTCCACTTCAAACTTATGGAAATATTACAATTTTTCAGGCGAATATGGATTGTGTGGCATGTGGTAAGGCTGGTTGTAATGGAAATGGTGTAAGTGAATGTTTAAAGAACATTAATCCAAACACAGTTTTTGAAGAAGTAAGTAATTGGTACAATAAAAGTTTTTCAAAATAAATTATAAGCACCTAATCTCTATTGTAATCATCTTCTAATCTAACTATATCATCTTCTCCTAAATACTCTCCAGTTTGAACTTCAATAATCTCAAGTGAATTTTTTTGATGATTTTCAAGTCTATGAATTTGACCCTTAGGAATGTAGGTTGACTCATTGGCCTCCAACTGAAAAACTTTTTCCCCACAAGTTATCTTGGCTGTACCTTTAACAATTACCCAATGTTCAGATCGTTTCTTATGTTTTTGTAAGGACAATTTGGCGCCAGGATTTACAAAAATACGCTTTACTTGAAAACCTAGACCCAAATCTATCAGATTGTAGTATCCCCAAGGCCTATAAACTTTTTTGTGATTATCAGCTTCTTTTCGGTTGTGGATTTTAAGTTGTTGCACTATATTTTTTATATCTTGAGAATTCTTTTTACTAGAGACTAATAATGCATCTTGGGTATCAATAATAACAAGATCCTTAATATCATTAGCTGCCACAAGGCGACTAGAGCTATAAATTAATGAGTTTTCAACCTCATTAATTACTACATCCCCTATATTAACATTATTCTTACTATCTTTTGGTTTTGACTCCCATAGTGCTTCCCAAGAGCCAACGTCATTCCAGTTTCCTTCAAATGGAACTACCACGCCGTTGTCTGTTTTTTCCATTACTGCAAAGTCAATGGACTTATCTGGACATTTATAAAATGCTTCATTATCTAGGCGAGTAAAATCTAAATCTTTAGATTTTTTAACAAGAGATTTTTTACAAATATTATAGATTTCAGGCTCAAATCTTTTTAGTTCTTGGAGATAAACTGAAGCCTTGAACATGAAAATTCCACTATTCCAATAGTAGTTTCCAGAATTGAAATATTCTTGAGCAATTTTAAGACTCGGTTTTTCTTCAAATGAATTAATCTTATAAAATTCGTTATTATTTGCATTATCTACCTCTATGTATCCATATCCTATTTCTGCTTTAGTAGGTTTGATACCAAATGTTACCATCTTGTCTTGCTTTGCAAGTTTGCTTGCTATTTTAATTACACTATGAAACTTCTCATTATCATTAATAAGATGGTCAGCGGATAAAACGAGAAGCACTGGGTCTATCTTTTTATTTAATAAGCTAAAAGCAGCAAGGGCAATTGCAGGCGCAGTATTTTTCCCTTCAGGCTCTAGAATAATTCCTTTATTGCTTGAGTTTATTTGTCGAAGTTGTTCAGCAACTATAAAACGATGCTCTTCATTACAAATAATAAGGGGATTAGAAGTTTCAATAGGCAAGCGAATAATTGTATCTTGAAATAATGTTGTATCATTAATTAAACTTAAGAATTGCTTAGGATAGTGTTTTCTAGATAAAGGCCAAAGTCTTGTTCCACTTCCCCCTGATAAAATTACTGGTACTATCATTTTTTAGTTTTTTTAATTGCGATGATATCTGGTGCCTTCCATTTTTTTTGTGATTCAAGTAACTTAATGTATCTGTAGAAAGTCCCCTCGAAGTTTCCAAAAGCGATTACAAATCCTGGGCCACCATCTAAAAAACCTAACTTTAGTATGTAATGTTTAAAAAATGACCAGGATCCGTGAAGGAAAGCTTTAAAAACCCCTCCAATTCTTCCCTTTTCTTTTAATTTTAAAACCCCTAGAGATGAGTAACGATTTGCCTTATTAATAAGCTCCTCTGTGTTTTTGAAGGGATATTGCCATATATAGTTTTTTAAATGACCAATTTTTTTATCACTCATGCTAACAAAACCCTCATGAACTGGTTCCATAGTGTACATCATTTTTCCATTTTTAAAAAGTTGCGGTTGCCTATAGTTTGGATACCATCCAGAATATTTAATCCACTTTCCCATAAAATAATTTTTTCTTGGAACTAGATAAATGTCTAATGGCGGATGCTCAATAAGTTTGAGAACTTCATCTCTAACCTCAACTGTACACCTCTCATCCGAATCAAGACTAAAAATCCAATCACCAGAGCAATGCTTTATAGCTTGGTTTCTTAATGACCCATAGCCATCAAAAGGAATATGAACAACTTTAGCGCCAAGGCCTTGAGCTATTTCTGTTGTACCATCAGTACTATGAGAGTCAGCAAGAACTATTTCATCAGCCCATAAAACACTATTTATACAATCACGAATTTTTTCAGCTTCGTTAAATGCAATAATATATACGGATACCTTCATAATTTTTTAATCGTTATAAATAAATGGCTTATAATTTCCTCTTATTTTATCTAATAACTCCTTAACAAATGAAGGTTACTCTCGTTATCACAACATATAATTGGCCTGAAGCATTAAAATTAGTTTTAGAGAGTATTAATCATCAAGTGATTCCTCCAAATGAAGTAATTATTGCGGATGATGGAAGCGCTAAAGAAACAAAAGATTTAATTAATAATTTTAATCTTAATTCTAATTTGCATGTTACCCACTCATGGCAAGAGGATTTTGGCTTTAGGGCTGCTAGGTCAAGAAATAAAGCGATTGCAAAAGCATCTGGTGATTATATTATCCTTGTAGATGGAGATTCAATACTTCACTCTTACTTTGTCCAAGACCATATTGCTAATGCAGAGCCTGGCTATTTTGTTCAAGGCTCTAGAGCCCTTCTATCAAAAGGCCAAACTAAAGCTGCCATAGATGGAAAAAAAACTAGATCTTTGTTTTTTTCTGCAGAATTAAAGAATAGAAAAAATTCTATTCATTCAAAACTACTTTCCCTAATTTTTTCAAATAAAAAAAATAATATGCGAGGTATTAAGTCTCATAATATGGCATTTTATAAAAATGATTGCTTAGGAATAAATGGATTTAATAATAACTTTGAAGGCTGGGGAAGGGAGGATAGTGAGTTTGTTGCTCGTTTATTTAATTATGGAGTTAAAAGAAAAAATATTCGTTTTAATGCCATTCAATTTCATTTATGGCACAATGAAAATTCTCGACTATCCTTAGAAAGAAATGATGCAATGTTAAAAGAAGTAATAAATAAAGATATTAAGTGGTGTGAAAATGGAATTAATTTAATAGAAAATGGTGAAAGTTAATTCATATTTACTTGTTAAAAATGGAAAATAGATGAGTCTATATTTGTACTTTTAGTAAAATCTATTTTACCAATATTCAGTAAGATTTTTGTAAATTTAGATTGCTGCTAAGATGAGACATTTACTTGATTATTTTTCAAGATGCATGATTTTATTGATCTAAAAAATAATAGAAAAATACTATGATGGTATTATTAAATATATAAAAATGAAACCAAACAAAAAAATTAAGGCTTATTTCTTAAGACTATTAACAAAAAATAAAAATTTTCCTTTTGATATAAAAAATTCAAAAAAAGTACTAATTCTAAAATATGACAGAATTGGAGATATGGTTGTGTCAACTCCATTATTTAGAGAGCTAAAGAATGCATATCCGAATATAAGTATCTCAGTTCTAGCTAGTGCAGTGAATAAGGATGTTATCAAATATAATCCATATATTGACAATATATATATAAATTATAAAAATAGTGTTTTAAAAGACTTACGAACCTTATTTTGGTTGAGAAAAGAGCGTTTTGATGTTTGCATTGAATTGGAGCATTCAGTTGTGCCGCATGCTATTATTAGATTAAAAATCATAAATCCAAAAAAAATTATTTCCATTCATAAAGATGGTAGATATGGAGTTAAGGGAAGTGAGTTACAGCTATATGATTACTTTACAAAAAAAGATAACAAAAATCATTTTGGTAAAATTTGGTTAGACACTTTAATATTTTTTGGTATCAATCCTGTTTCTTTTGGATATGATATTTTTATTAGTAATATTGAAAGAGATAAGGCAAATTTTTTTATATTGTCTCTTGGGAATAAGATAAAAATAGGAATTAATATAGAAGGGTCTTTCCCTGAGAAGTGCATACAAAAAAATGAGTTGAAGCAAATATGTATTGGGCTTTTTAATAATTATAGTAATATAAAAATAGTTATATTAACCGGTCCTAATAGAGTCTTAAAAACTAATAAATTAATATCAGATTTGGGTCTTGATTATGTTGTTCAATCATATACTACTGATACTATAATCGATGCTGCAGCTTTAATAGAGCAGCTTGACTTAATTATTTCACCTGATACATCGATAGTTCATTTGGCATCGGCTTTTAATAAACCTGTAGTTTCAATACATGAAAATAATAAACATAGCTTCCGATTGTGGTCTCCATCTTCAACACTTAGTAAAACTGTTTTTGCTAAAAGTAATTATGGTTTATCAGGCTACAGTGTAGAAGAGGTAGTTCAATATAGTTTGGGCTTCATAAAAAAATTAAAGGATGAATAATGAGGATAGCTGGTACTAAATTTTATGGACATGATAGCGCGTTTTGCTTGTTAGATACTACTCAAAGAACATTATTTGCCATGAGTACTGAGAGGGTCACTAGAATTAAACACGACTCTATTGGGATTACTCCTATATTAGATGCTTATGATTTCAAGGATATTGATTATGTTACTCACTCAATGTCTGACTTTGAGGACATAGGAAAAGACAACGAACTTAGAGGAAAGATGACTTGTAACAAAGATTTAGAGTTATTGATGAGAAGTTTTTTTAACCCACTCTATGTTAAAGATTTAAACATTTCAAAAAAAGCAAGAAAAAAAATTATTTTAAAATCAATAACAACTAATTTTACTGGTGTAGTTAAGTATTATCTGACTAGGGTAAGGCGCGCATTCATTAGAGAAAATCCTACAAATAATAAAATTACACTCACTAATTATTTTAGAAATAGTTTTAATAAATATGATCTATATCCTAAAGAAATTGATTTTATTGATCATCATTTATGTCATGCGTCTGCAGCATATTTTTTATCGCCATTTAATGTAGAGAAAGCAATATCTCTTACAATAGATGGTAAGGGTGACGGTTTTTTTAGTAAATTATATCTCTTTAATGATACTAAGCAAAAGCTTATAGGAGAGTCATTAGCTAGCTTTTTTGGCGGTGGAAATCATTGCTATTTATCTATAGGACACTTGTATCAAAACTTTACAGAGGCTATGGATCTATTCCCTAATAGTGATGAAGGTAAAGTTGAAGCCTTAGCTGCTTTTGGTAAGGCTGATAAAAATTTATTAAAGCAACTTAAGGAAACGACAAAAATAAATAAAGAATCTCTAAGTATTAATTTTGATATTGAAAAAATTAAATGTTTTTATGATATAGCTTATTTAAAGGAGCAGCGAGCAAAAATTGGTGATGAAAATTTCTGTGCTGTTGTGCAGAATTATCTGGAGGATACTATCGTTGATTATCTTAATTTAGTCTATGAAAAATATCCAATTAATAACTTATGTCTTTCTGGCGGTGTAGCTGCTAATATAATTATGAGCCTAAATATTTATGAGAGAACTAAATTTAATAATATATATGTTTTGCCTCCTATGGGTGATGAAGGTACTGCTCTTGGAGGGG
>MDTF01002634.1_pt1 | contig 12973 bp, 11 predicted proteins | sample 811191 | NCBI WGS metagenome assembly MDTF01 (sample SAMN05326649, study PRJNA326480) | marine metagenome | isolation source: seawater | place: Southern Ocean | collected 2011
TAAAGATTTAGGCCAGTAGCTCAATTGGTAGAGTATCGGTCTCCAAAACCGAGGGTTGGGGGTTCGAAGCCCTCCTGGCCTGCCATATAAAAGGAAAAAGTAGAAGTGAATATAAATATTAGACTTACCTTATCATTTTTGCTCTTTGTCGCTGGATTGATGGGCTTCTATCTTTTATCTGCCCAATCAACGGTAGTAAGATTATTAGTTTTACTAGGTGCAATAGGTTTTTCTATTGGAGTTTTTTCAAAAACTCCCCAGGGTCAAGAGGCTATTGGTTTTATAAATAATGCAGTAACTGAAGCTAAAAAAGTGGTGTGGCCAACGAGAAGAGAAACAATCCAAATGACATTAATTGTTATTATTTGTGTTGTCATAATGGCAATTTTTCTTGGGTTGGTTGATTCTGGATTTGCTTACATTATAAATTTGTTATTGGGACGGGGTAATTAATGTCGAAGAAATGGTATGCAGTTCAAGCTTTTTCAGGGTATGAAAAAATTGTTCATAGAACTCTATTAGAAAGAATAGAGCAATCTACAATTGGAGATTTATTTGGGGATATCCTAGTCCCAGTTGAAGAAGTGATTGAAATGAAATCAGGACAAAAAACACTTAGTGAAAGAAGGCTTTATCCTGGTTATGTTTTGGTACAAATGGACATGAATGATGACAGTTGGCATTTGGTTAGAAGCACTCCAAAAGTTACTGCATTTATAGGGGGGTCAGCTCAAAAACCAACACCAATAAAAGATAAGGAAGTTGAAATTATTTTACAGCGTATGGACGATAGCAAAGTAAACCCAACGCAGAAAATGACTTTTGAAGTGGGTGAATCAATAAGAGTGATTGATGGACCATTTAAAGATTTTGCAGGTATGGTTGAAGAGATCAACTATGAAAAAAGTAAGCTTCGTGTTTCTGTGGTAATTTTTGGTCGGGCAACGCCTGTTGAATTAGAGTTCGGTCAAATAGAAAAAGAAGTTTAAAACAGTTTGGGAGCTTTTATAAAAAGCGTTTGAACCAAAATTTAGGAGAAAGTAATAAAATGGCAAAAAAAATAGAGGGCTACATTAAACTTCAAATCCCAGCAGGGAAAGCAAATCCTAGTCCACCGGTGGGTCCAGCTTTGGGACAACGAGGTCTAAATATAATGGACTTTTGTAAGGCATTTAACGCAGCTACACAGAGCGTTGAACCTGGCTTACCAATACCAGTTGTGATTACAGCATTTTCCGATAAGAGCTTTACTTTTATTATGAAGACTCCTCCTGCATCTATCTTACTTAAGAAAGCCGCTAAGTTAGATAAAGGCTCACCAGTTCCACATACAAATAAGGTTGGAAAAATTACTCGTGCGCAAGCCGAGGAAATTGCTAAAACAAAAATGCCAGATTTAACAGCATCAGATATGGATGCCGCAGTCAGAACGATTGCTGGAAGCGCAAGAAGTATGGGTATCGAAGTGGAGGGGGTATAAATGGCTGCTAGTAAAAGAATGAAAGCCTTATCCTCTCAGGTAGATCGCGACAAACTTTATCTTGTTGAGGACGGCTTAAAATTAGTTAAAGAAACAGCAAAGGCAAAATTTGATGAATCAGTTGATGCAGCTATAAATCTTGGAATTGACTCAAAAAAATCTGATCAATCAATTAGAGGGGCAATAGTCCTTCCAAGTGGTACTGGGAAAAAAACTCGAGTGGCGGTATTTGCTCAGGGCGATGCGGCTGAAGCTGCAAAAAAAGCAGGTGCTGACATTGTAGGCTTCGAAGATTTAGCTGAACAAATTAAAAAAGGCGTAATGGATTTTGATGTCGTTATTGCAACGCCTGATGCCATGAAAATTGTTGGAACATTAGGGCAGGTGTTGGGCCCAAGAGGGTTAATGCCAAATCCAAAAGTTGGGACTGTCACTCCTGATCCTGCAAAAGCTGTAGCTAATGCTAAAGCTGGTCAAGTTCAATATAGAACAGATAAAGCCGGACTTATTCATTGCACCATTGGTCGCGCTTCATTTACGGTAGATCAATTGAAGGTTAATCTTTCAGCATTAATGGATGCAGTTAATAAAGCAAAGCCAACCGGAACAAAAGGTATTTATATAAAGAAATTGTCTGTATCAAGTTCGATGGGTGTCGGTATTCGTATTGATCAGGCCAATATTAGTTAGCTAGTTTTTTAAATTTTTTGTAAGTGATCATAGTTATTATCATTTACAAAGTTAGAGCTTTGGGTTCGTTGATGTATTTTTAATCAATGAAGTTATCAAAGACCGTAGGTACGTTTGTTTAATTTAGAAAGTTAAGCCTACGCAGATGGCGGGTCCCTAAGGGATAGTATCCTGATAGAGGTCGCCGTTTTTATGTCGGTATTAGTTTACTAATACTTTTATTTAACGGAAGGAGAAGACCTTGAGTCTGAATCTTGAAGAAAAAAAAGCAGTAGTTTCTGAAGTTAGCAAGCAAATTGAAAATGCCCAATCATTTATACTCGCTGAGTATCGTGGTGTTGGTGTTGGAGAAATGACAAATCTAAGAACTGAGGCCAGAAAATCTGGTGTTTACCTTAAAGTACTTAAAAATAGTTTGGTAAAAAGAGCTGTTGAAGGTACTCCATTCTCTTCTTTATCGGAAGATATGGTGGGACCATTAGTTTTTGGTATTTCTGAAGACCCAGTGGCAGCAGCAAAAGTTTTAAGTAACTTTGCTGATAAAAATGATTTGTTTGTTATTAAATCAGGAGCAATGCCCAATGAAAAGATGGATGTTAGTGCTGTTAAAGCTCTTGCCTCCTTACCAAGTCGAGATGAATTACTTGCGAAATTATTGGGAACAATGCAAGCACCAATTGCAAAATTTGTCCGCACTCTTAATGAAGTGCCCACAAAATTTGTTAGAGGACTTGCTGCAGTACGCGACCAAAAACCTGCATGATTTTAGAGCGATTAGGTTAACTTAAACTATTAGGAGTAATTAAATTATGGCTATCTCAAAAACAGATATCTTAGAAGCAATCAGTTCAATGTCAGTACTTGACTTATCTGAGCTAATTAAAGAAATGGAAGAAAAATTTGGTGTTTCTGCAGCCGCAGCAGCAGTTGCAGCACCTGCTGCAGCAGAAGGTGGAGCAGCCGCAGCAGAAGAAAAGTCTGAATTTGACCTACATTTAACTGGTATTGGCGATAACAAAGTTAATGTTATTAAAGCGGTTAGAGAAATCACAGGGCTTGGACTTAAAGAAGCTAAAGACATAGTAGATGCTTCACCAAAAGTTGTAAAAGAAGCATTAGCAAAAGCTGCTGCTGAAGAAGCATTGAAAAAATTAATTGATGCTGGCGCAACTGCTGAGCTCAAATAAAGTTAATAAAAGTGAAAGGCTGACTTCGTATGAGGTCAGCCTTCATTTATTTTATAAGAACAAAATTTTTATAAAAAAACACTAAAAGAAAAGTATTTTTTTATTAAAATTTTTAACTCCGGAGATGCTATGAGCTATTCCTTTACTGAAAAAAAACGTATTAGAAAAAGTTTTGCTAAAAGAGAAAGGGTATTAGAAGTACCTTACCTATTAGCAATGCAGCTTGAATCTTATAAAGCATTTCTCCAAAGAGATGTGCCGCAACAAGAAAGAAAAGATCATGGATTACAATCAAGCTTTAATACGCTTTTTCCTATCTCAAGTCACTCAGGCAATGCTAAGCTTGATTACGTAAGTTATGTTCTTGGAGATGAAGTTTTTGATGTAAAGGAGTGTCAACAACGTGGCCTCACCTATGGTGTCCCATTAAGAGTTAAGGTTCGCTTAACTATTATGGATAAAGAGGCATCCCAGCCAACGATTAAGGAAGTAAAAGAACAAGAAGTCTATATGGGTGAAATCCCTCTAATGACTCAAAATGGATCATTTGTTATCAATGGTACTGAGCGAGTAATTGTCTCTCAACTCCATAGAAGTCCTGGTGTCTTTTTTGAACATGATCGAGGTAAGACTCACTCCTCGGGAAAACTATTATTTTCTGCCCGCATTATTCCTTATCGAGGTTCTTGGCTAGATTTTGAATTTGACCCTAAAGATTATCTATATTTCAGAATAGATCGCCGAAGAAAAATGCCTGTTTCAACATTATTAAAGGCACTTGGCTTATCATCTGAGGAAATTTTGTCAACTTTTTATGATTTCGAAACTTTTGAAATTAAATCAAAAGAACTTAATTTTGGAATTGTCGCAGAAAGACTTAGGGGCGAGATAGCAAAATTTGATATAAGCGATAAAAAAGGTAATTTAATTATTGCTAAAGACAAAAGAATTACAGTTAAACATATCCGTGAAATAGAAAAGGCGGGAATTAAGTCAGTTAAGGTTAATCCAGAATTTCTGTTAGGTAGAAAAATTGCAAAAGCAATTATTGATACAGAAACAGGTGAGGTAATTATTGATACAAATACTGAAATTACCGAAGAAGTTTTAGAGAAATTATTCGAAGTAAAAGTTAAATCGTTTAATACACTTTATTCAAATGATTTGGATCACGGGGATTATATTTCTCAGACTTTAGCTTCCGATGAAGTTCCAGATCAATACAGCGCAAGAGTTGCGATTTATCGAATGATGAGACCTGGTGAGCCGCCAACTGAAGATTCTGTTCAGGCACTTTTTGAGGGATTATTTTTCAATCCTGATCGGTACGATCTATCGAATGTAGGGCGTATGAAATTCAATCGCCGTGCGTTTCCAGGCTCATACGATCAATATGCTGAATGGTTAAAAAGGTTTTATGAAAAAGCAGGACCAAAAACAGAAACAGGTGAATTCATTCTTTCTAAGGAAGATATATTGTCTGTTGTTGGTTTATTAATAGAATTAAGGAATGGACGGGGAGAAATTGATGATATTGACCATCTGGGAAATCGAAGAATTCGTTCTGTTGGTGAGCTTGTTGAAAATCAATTTAGAACAGGTCTAGTTAGGGTTGAGCGAGCCGTTAAAGAGAGACTTGGTCAGGCAGAAGCAGACAATTTAATGCCGCATGATCTAATTAACTCAAAACCAATATCAAGTTCTATTAGAGAATTTTTTGGCTCATCACAGCTTTCCCAGTTTATGGATCAAACTAATCCACTATCTGAAATCACTCATAAAAGAAGAGTTTCAGCTTTGGGTCCAGGCGGATTAACTAGAGAACGAGCAGGGTTTGAAGTAAGAGACGTGCATTCAACTCACTACGGAAGAGTTTGTCCTATTGAAACTCCAGAGGGTCCAAATATTGGATTAATTAATTCATTGGCATTATTCGCCAGAACAAATAAATATGGGTTCCTTGAAACTCCATATAGAAGGGTTGAAGGCGGAAAAGTTACAGCAAAAATTGATTATCTTTCTGCAATTGAGGAGAGTGACTTTACGATTGCACAGGCCAATTCTGAGATTGGAACTAACGGTAAGTTTAAAGAAGATTTAGTATCTTCACGATATAAAAATGAATTTACTATGGCCAACAACGAAAATGTTGATTTTATGGATGTTGCACCAGGACAAATAGTATCGGTGGCTGCATCATTGATTCCATTTTTGGAGCATGATGATGCTAATAGGGCATTGATGGGAGCTAATATGCAACGTCAAGCTGTGCCTTGTTTGCGAGCTGAAAAAGCATTAGTTGGGACAGGTATTGAAAGAACTGTTGCTACAGATTCTGGGACGACTGTTCAAGCTAAGAGAGGCGGGGTTGTAGACTATGTTGACTCAAGAAGGATTGTAGTTAAGGTAAATGACAAAGAAACTGCGCAAAATGAAGTAGGTGTCGATATCTATAACTTGACAAAGTATACAAGGTCCAATCAAAACACTAATATCAATCAAAAACCATTAGTAAAAATTGGTGATAAAATTGAACGTGGTGATGTTGTTGCTGACGGAGCTTCAACTGACGTTGGTGAACTTGCTCTTGGACAAAATATGCTTGTCGGGTTCATGCCATGGAATGGATATAATTTTGAAGATTCTATACTTATCTCTGAGAGAGTCGTGGCTGAAGATAGATACACTTCAATTCATATTGAGGAACTATCAGTTGTGGCTAGAGATACAAAACTTGGGCCGGAGGAAATTACTCAGGACATATCTAATCTTTCAGAAAGAATGATTGGAAGATTAGATGAGTCTGGAATTATTTTCATTGGAGCAGAGGTAGAGGCTGGTGATGTATTGGTTGGAAAAGTTACCCCAAAAGGTGAAACTCAACTTACTCCAGAAGAAAAGTTACTAAGAGCGATATTTGGTGAGAAAGCTTCTGATGTAAAAGATACAAGCTTAAGAGTGCCATCTGGAATGTCAGGAACAATTATTGATGTTCAGGTATTTACGCGTGAAGGAATCGATAGAGATTCCAGAGCCGAACAAATTATTGGTGATCAATTAACAGACTTTAAGAAAGACCTAGCAGATCAATTACGGATAGTTGAAGAGGACACTTTTAGCCGTATTGAGAAACTTCTAATAAACAAAACAGTAACTGGTGGACCAAAATCTGTAAAAAAAGGCGATAAATTATCAAAAGAATCTTTATCAGATCTTGGTAAATATGAATGGTTTGATATTAGATTGTCAGACGATAAAGATTCTAAGCAGCTTGAATTTTTTAAAGAAAACTTCAATGTAGCGAAAAAAGAATTTGATAGTCGTTTTGAAGAAAAAAAGCGCAAACTAACCCAAGGTGATGAGCTTCCACCAGGTGTTCAAAAAATGGTTAAAGTTCATTTAGCTGTTAAGAGAAGAATACAGCCTGGTGATAAAATGGCTGGGCGTCATGGAAATAAGGGTGTTATTTCAAAAATTGCACCAGTTGAAGATATGCCATACATGGCAGATGGTAAAACTTTAGATATCTGTCTAAATCCTCTGGGCGTTCCATCACGAATGAATATTGGGCAGGTCCTTGAGATGCATTTAGGATGGGCAGCTAAGGGACTTGGTGATCGAATTGATGAGATGCTAAAGGCGAATGAGAAGACTTCCGAAGTCAGAAATTTTCTTGATAAGATCTATAATTCTTCTTCTGGTAAATCAGAAGATATTAAGTCATTAAAAGACAATGAAGTAACAGAGCTTGCGGAAAATCTAACCAATGGAGTTCCATTCGCTACTCCAGTATTTGATGGTGGTGCAGAGTCAGACATTCAGCAAATGCTCGATTTAGCTTATCCAGATGATAGCGAACACACTAAGCTATTAAATTTTGCAGCCAATAAAACCCAAGTAAGTTTATATGATGGAAGGACTGGAGAGAAATTTGAAAGGCCTGTTACTGTTGGTTATATGCATGTATTGAAATTGCATCACCTAGTTGATGACAAGATGCACGCACGATCAACTGGACCATATTCTTTAGTTACACAGCAGCCATTAGGTGGTAAAGCACAGTTTGGTGGGCAACGATTTGGTGAGATGGAAGTATGGGCACTAGAAGCTTATGGTGCATCCTATACGCTACAAGAAATGCTTACTGTTAAGTCGGATGACGTAATCGGAAGAACGAAGGTGTATGAAAATATTGTTAAAGGTGAGCATAAAATTGATGCCGGCATGCCAGAATCATTTAATGTACTCACAAAAGAAATTCGTTCATTAGCAATTGATATTGATCTTGATAGAAACTAGGAGATAGGACATGAAAGCATTATTAGACCTTTTTAAACAGACTACCCAAGCTGAAGAGTTTGATGCCATTAAAATCGCTTTAGCTTCTCCAGAAAAGATTAGATCTTGGTCTTTTGGCGAAGTGAAAAAGCCTGAAACAATTAATTACAGAACATTCAAGCCTGAAAGAGACGGCTTGTTCTGTGCAAAAATTTTTGGTCCAGTTAAAGATTACGAGTGTTTATGTGGAAAGTATAAAAGATTAAAACATAGAGGCGTTATTTGTGAGAAATGTGGGGTTGAAGTAACCCTATCCAAAGTTAGAAGAGAGCGAATGGGGCATATTGATTTAGCAAGCCCTGTAGCACATATTTGGTTTCTTAAGAGCTTACCGAGTAGATTAGGCATGGTTTTAGATATAGCACTCCGTGATATTGAAAGAGTTTTATATTTTGAAGCTTATATGGTTATTGATCCAGGCATGACCCCATTAACACGCGGTCAACTTCTAACCGAAGATGATTATCTAGCAAAAACTGAAGAGTTTGGAGATGAATTTAATGCGGTTATGGGTGCTGAAGGAGTTAAAGAGTTACTGCGTTCATTAAATATATCTTCTGAAATATTAACACTTAGAGACGAATTAGCCGCAACAGGATCTGATGCAAAAATAAAGAAGATTGCAAAGCGACTTAAGGTTTTAGAGGCTTTCCAGCAGTCTGGCATCAAGCCCGAATGGATGATTCTGGATATACTCCCTGTATTACCACCTGAACTAAGACCGCTTGTTCCTCTTGATGGTGGGAGGTTTGCTACATCTGATCTTAATGATCTCTATAGGAGAGTTATAAACAGAAATAATAGATTACGTCGGCTGCTAGATTTAAGAGCTCCAGAAATTATTGTTAAGAATGAAAAGAGAATGCTACAAGAATCTGTAGATTCACTTCTTGATAATGGACGACGTGGTAAGGTCATGACGGGAGCTAATAAGCGCCCACTAAAATCATTAGCCGATATGATTAAAGGTAAAGGCGGTCGATTCAGACAAAACTTATTAGGTAAGCGAGTTGATTATTCAGGTCGCTCAGTTATTGTTACCGGCCCGCAATTAAAACTACATCAGTGTGGCTTACCAAAGAAAATGGCACTTGAATTATTTAAACCATTTATTTTTAACAAACTTGAACTGTTAGGTTTAGCCACAACGATTAAGGCAGCCAAAAAGAAAGTAGAGGAGGAAGGTCCTGAGGTTTGGGATATTCTTGAGGACGTGATTCGGGAGCATCCAGTCTTATTGAATCGAGCACCAACTCTTCATCGCTTGGGTATTCAAGCATTTGAACCTGTGCTAATTGAAGGCAAGGCTATTCAGTTACACCCTCTAGTCTGTGCAGCATTTAATGCAGATTTTGATGGTGATCAAATGGCAGTGCATGTTCCACTTTCATTAGAAGCACAAATGGAAGCTAGAACATTAATGCTAGCCTCTAATAATGTATTGTCACCAGCAAATGGAGAGCCAATTATTGTTCCATCACAGGATATCGTTCTGGGTCTTTACTATATGACAAGAGAAAGAATTGCAGCTAAAGGCGAGGGAATGAAGTTCTCTGATATTGATGAGGCAAGACGTGCTTATGATCAGGGGGCTGTTGATCTTCATGCAAAAGTAACAGTTAGAATTAAAGAGTACGAGATTAATTTTGATAATAGTAAGACGGTAAAAATTAAACGATACGAAACTACGGTTGGTCGTGCTTTATTGTCTGAGATTTTACCGGCTGGATTATCTTTTGATAACATTAATAAATCTATGAAGAAGAAGGAAATTTCAAGGTTAATCAATGTGTCATTTAGAAAGTTGGGTATTAAGGAAACGGTTATTCTTGCTGATCAACTTATGTATACAGGCTTTTCATTTGCTACGAAAGCAGGAATGTCTGTAAGCGTTCATGATATGTTAGTTCCAACAGAAAAAGTCCAATTAATTGCAGATGCTGATGCAGAAGTTCAGGAAATTGAGACCCAATATTCATCAGGATTAGTAACTCAGGGTGAAAGATATAACAAGGTAGTCGATATTTGGGGTCGCGCAGGAGATAAAATTGCTGATGCAATGATGAGTAAGCTAAAAGAGGAGCCAGTGTTTGACCAAGATGGAAAAGCTCTCAAGGATGAAAATGGTAATGCTGTAATGCAAGAGTCGTTCAACGCAATTTATATGATGGCAGACTCAGGCGCAAGGGGATCCGCTGCACAGGTTCGTCAGCTTGCTGGGATGAGAGGTTTAATGGCTAGGCCAGATGGATCCATTATCGAAACTCCTATTAAAGCAAACTTTAGAGATGGTCTAAATGTATTGCAATACTTTATATCAACCCACGGAGCGAGAAAAGGACTAGCTGACACTGCTTTAAAGACAGCAAACTCTGGTTATTTGACTCGCCGCTTGGTTGATGTTACTCAAGATCTAGTAGTCACAGAGCACGATTGTGGAACCGAGGATGGTCTGGTAACAAAAGCCCTTGTAAAAGGCGGTGAAGTTGTTGAGCCATTAAGTGATCGTATTTTAGGTCGGGTTAATGCATTAGATGTAATTAATCCAGATAATCAAGAAGTTTTATACCCTCAAGGAACACTATTTAGTGAGGATGAAGTTGAAAAGATTGAAGCGCTTGGTATTGATGAGGTAAAGGTTAGAACAGCACTTACATGCGCGACTCGTTACGGAATTTGTGCAAAATGTTATGGGCGAGATTTGGGTAGAGGAAATATCATAAATCAAGGTGAGGCGGTAGGTGTTATTGCAGCACAATCAATCGGTGAGCCAGGAACTCAATTAACAATGAGAACATTCCATATTGGTGGTGCTGTATCAAGAGCTGCATCAGTAAGTCAGATCGAAGGAAAATCATCAGGTACAGTTCGATTTACATCAACGATGCGTTATATAACAAATGCAAGGAATGAAAAGATAGCTATTTCTAGAAATGGTGAATTTTTGATTGAAGATGACTCTGGTAGAGAGAGAGAGCGTCATAAAGTACCTTATGGAGCAACATTATCCGTGAACGATAGTTCAAAAATTAAGGCCGGAAGTGTTATGGCAACATGGGACCCTCATACCCGACCTATTATTTCTGAATACGCAGGTAAAGTCAGATTCGAGAACGTTGAAGAAGGTATTACAGTTGCTAAACAAATTGACGATGTTACAGGTCTATCAACATTAGTTGTGATTGAGTCAAAAGCAAAAGCAACTCAGTCAAAAGGAACTAGACCACAAATTAAACTTTTAGACGAAAAAGGAGAGGAAGTTAAATTAGAGGGTTCAGAGAACTCTGTTAATGTAACTTTTCAATTAAATTACATTATTACGGTAGTTGATAATCAGGACGTTAAAGTAGGCGATATTCTTGCAAGAATTCCACAAGAATCTTCTAAAACAAGAGATATTACAGGTGGTCTTCCTCGGGTTGCAGAACTCTTCGAAGCACGCTCCCCTAAGGATGCCGGTATATTGGCAGAAAACACTGGAACAGTATCTTTTGGTAAAGACACAAAAGGCAAGCAACGTTTAGTGATTACGAATGAAGATGGTGAAGCTAAGGAATTTCTAATACCAAAAGACAAGCATGTAACTGCTCATGATGGTCAGGTTGTTACGCAAGGCGAAACTATTGTAGACGGCCCTGCAGACCCAGCGGACATTCTGAGACTTCGGGGTCGTGAAGCTTTGGCGAGATATATTATCGATGAGGTTCAGGATGTATACCGACTTCAAGGTGTGAAAATAAATGATAAACATATCGAAGTCATTGTTAGGCAGATGCTTAGAAGGGTCAGAATTACAGGTCGTGGCGATACAACATTTATTCCAGGAGAGGAAGTTGAGCGCGCAGTAGTCTTAACTATGAATGAAGAGGTTGTTGCTGATAATAAAGCTCCAGCAGAATATGAATATGTGCTAAAAGGAATTACCAAAGCATCATTAGCTACAGATTCATTTATTTCTGCAGCATCATTCCAAGAAACTACTCGAGTTTTAACTGAGGCAGCGATCTTAGGAAAACGAGATGAATTGAGAGGCCTAAAAGAAAATGTTATTGTTGGACGCCTAATTCCTGCTGGTTCAGGAATGGCCTATCATCTTAATAGGAAAGAGGCCGCAAGATTAAAAGCTCTTCCTAGGAGCTCTGAAAAAGATATGACAAATCTTGAGAATGCTGAAGCCGCATTTAGTATTAATCCTTCTGAAAAATTAGAAGATAATGCCGCTCCACAAGAGATTTCTGGAGATAACTCTCAAATTGAAGTGCCAACTGAGTAATTAGAGTTGACAATATGACCGAAGCAAAATACAATTCTCGCCTTTTTAAAGCATATAGACTTGAAAAAAGCAGAGAGTTTTTAGATAATGATAATTTTTTAAGGATAGGCAATGCCAACCGTTAACCAGTTAATTCGTAAACCTAGAAAAAGAGTTGTAGAAAAAAGTAAAGTGCCAGCATTAGAGGCCTCTCCACAAAAAAGAGGAGTTTGTACTCGTGTGTATACTACAACGCCAAAGAAACCGAACTCGGCACTTCGTAAGGTTGCCAAGGTTAGACTAACGACTGGCTATGAGGTAATTAGTTATATTGGTGGCGAAGGCCATAACTTACAAGAACATTCCGTTGTTTTACTTCGCGGAGGACGTGTTAAGGACTTACCTGGTGTTCGTTATCATATGGTACGAGGTAGTTTAGATACTTCTGGTGTAAAAGATAGAAGACAGGGTCGATCAAAATATGGCGCAAAACGCCCAAAAGAAGCTTAATTTAAAAGAGGTTATTAGATATGCCTAGACGTAGAGAAGTTCCAAAAAGAGATATTTTACAGGACCCAAAATTTGGAAGCCAAGAGGTTTCTAAATTTGTGAATATAATAATGACTAGTGGTAAAAAATCAGTAGCTGAAAGAATTATTTATGGTGCTTTTGATCAGATTCAGACTAAAAGTGGAAAGGATCCGGTCGAGGTTTTTACTCTTGCAATTGATAATTTACGGCCTGTTGTTGAGGTAAAAAGTAGAAGAGTGGGTGGAGCTAACTATCAGGTTCCAGTTGAAGTTAGGCCAGCAAGGCGATCAGCTCTTGCAATGCGATGGTTAGCAGAAGCAGCTAGAAAGCGCGGTGAAAAGTCAATGGACTTAAGGCTTGCAGCTGAGCTATTAGAAGCTTCTGAAAGTAAAGGTTCAGCGATGAAGAAAAGAGAAGAAGTTCATCGTATGGCAGAAGCAAATAAAGCATTCTCTCATTTCCGTTTCTAAATTTTTTGTAAAAGGTTAATTAAAA
>MDTF01010372.1_pt1 | contig 12973 bp, 12 predicted proteins | sample 811191 | NCBI WGS metagenome assembly MDTF01 (sample SAMN05326649, study PRJNA326480) | marine metagenome | isolation source: seawater | place: Southern Ocean | collected 2011
CAAAAAAACTATTTGATCACACTAATGATGATAAATATAACGAATTAAATCGATCAGATATCAGAGTAATTTAACAAAAGTACGATCTTGCCCTGGTAAAAAAGTACAACTTAAGATAAAATATACCGGTATAAAAAAACAAACTAAAGTATAAATTTTCCAACCTTTATACCACACCGGTGGCTCAGTTGATCACATTAAGCCCTGTTGGGCCAGAGAACACACCTGATTATCGGCCACAATAAAGTGGTCGAGCACCTCAACATCCACCAGCGCCATGGCGTGTTTAATATCCCGGGTTAAGCGAATATCCGCCTCGCTGGGAGTGGGATTACCTGAAGGGTGATTATGCACCAGAATAATCGCTGCAGCGTGGTCGGCAATTACCTGCCTGACAATTTCCCGGGGATAAACAGCCGCCGCATTAATAGTACCGGAAAACAGCTTTCTGAACATAATCAGCTGGTGCTGGCTGTCGAGCATCAACACGCCAAACACTTCCTGTTTTAAGTCGCGCAGCTCAGCCCGCAGGTAAAATTTAGCATCTTCGGCGCAATGAAATACCGAGCGTTTATATAATGGCTCAGCCAGTTGGCGGCGGCAGATTTCCATAGCCGCCTGCAATTCACAATAGCGGGCTTTGCCAATGCCCGGCACAGCACAAAGTTCGTGACTGGAGGCAGAGATCACCCCGCGCAAACTGCTAAAATGGGTCAGTAAGGTACCCGCCAGTTCCAGCACGGTAAATCCGCGGGTGCCACTGCGCAGAATAATCGCCAGCAGTTCCGTGTCGGATAGCTGCTGTGGCCCGTGCTTGAGCAGTCTTTCGCGGGGCCGTTCCTGTAGGGGCCAGTGATGTAAGGTCAGCGTCATAACATCTCTCGGTAAGGTAACGTTGATAACCTCAACAGACTAAGAGAAAAGTAGCCGGCTAACTACTGCACCTGAGCCGGGTTTTCGCTACACACCTGGTGCGGCGCATGCTAATCTTTCCCTGTTTAGCTGGTCGGACATAGTCACATGACGTTACAAGGTAAAAAAATAGTACTGGGGATTAGCGGCGGTATAGCGGCTTATAAAACCCCGGATTTAGTGCGTAAATTAACGGCTCAGGGCGCGCAGGTTCGCGTGATCCTTAATCAGTCCGGCGGGCACTTTGTCAGCGAGTTGTCGCTGCAGGCAGTGTCTGGTTTTCCGGTGAGCACTGATTTGCTGGACCCCAGCGCAGAAGCCGCGATGGGCCATATTGAGCTGGCTAAATGGGCAGACATTCTGCTTATAGCGCCGGCTACCGCCAACACCATGGCTAAACTTGCCCATGGCATTGCCGATGACTTACTGACCACGGTGTATCTGGCCACCTCGGCTACCGTGTGTATTGCTCCTGCCATGAATCAACAAATGTGGAAAGCTAAACCGACACAGCACAACCTGCGATTATTACGTAGTTTCGAGGCGCACATTCTCGGCCCGGCTGACGGCGCCCAGGCCTGTGGTGATATTGGCCCTGGCCGGATGCTCGAACCAGAAAAAATCGTTGAGTGTTTAACGACATTAATCAACAAGCCGCTGCCGTTACAGGGCAAGCGCTTGTTGATTACCGCGGGCCCAACCCGGGAAAGCCTGGACCCGGTGCGTTTTCTGTCTAACCACAGCTCAGGCAAAATGGGTTTTGCCATTGCCGAACAGGCCCGAAACCTTGGCGCCGAGGTAACTCTGGTAGCCGGCCCGGTTGCGTTACCCACGCCAGACGGGGTAACGCGAATTAATGTAGAGAGTGCCGGGCAGATGCTCGAAGCCGTAATGGCCAAGGTTAACAGTCAGGATATTTTTATCGCAACGGCGGCGGTTGCCGATTACCGGGCAGAAAATGTCGCGGATAATAAGATCAAGAAAAATGCCGATGAGTTAACACTTACTTTTGTAAAAAACCCTGATATCCTTAAAACAGTAGCGGGCTTGCCTAAGCCACCATATTGCGTTGGTTTTGCTGCAGAGAGCCAGGATGTTGAAGCTTATGCAAAACGGAAACTGGCCGATAAGAAACTCGATATGATTGCGGCAAATGACATTACGGTTGCCGGTTTAGGGTTTAACAGTGACGCCAATGCGTTACAGGTGTTCTGGCCGGATGGGCGCTGTGATTTACCCGCCCAGCCCAAAACTGAACTCGCGCTGGCGTTGTTGAACGTAGTCATTGAACGATATCAAGAAAAAAACGACACACTGTCATTATAATTCACAATAAAGTGGAAACTGTTGTCACTCAATAATATGGTGGAGGAAGCACTTTTATTATGCCTGCTGCAAAACGAACTAACCGTAGAGCGCAAATTCTACAGGCGCTCGCCGGAATGCTGGAAACCAGCCCCGGTCAGCGTATAACCACGGCCAAGCTTGCTGAAAAAGTAGGCGTATCTGAAGCCGCGCTGTATCGTCACTTTCCCAGCAAAGCCCGGATGTTTGAAGGCTTAATTGAGTTTATTGAGGAAACCCTGTTTTCGCGCATCAATAAAATTATCAATGAAGAGAAAGACGCAGCAGCCCGTTGTCAGCTCATTCTGCACCTTATTCTTGGTTTTGCCGAAAAGAACCCCGGCATTACCCGTATCCTGAACGGTGATGCACTGATGGGTGAGCAAGAACGTTTGCGTCTACGCATTGCCAAACTGTTCGAACGTCTGGAAACTCAGTTAAAGCAGGTTTTACGGGAGCGCAGATTGCGTGAAGGTAAAGAGCTTGCCGCCGATGAAGGCCTCATAGCAAACACGCTTATCTGTTTTACCGACGGCCGCATCAACCAGTTTATCCGCAGTGGTTTTCAGCGCAAACCTACCGAGTATTTCAATGAACACTGGGCCTGCTTTAAGCAGTCTTTTTTCATTTAACATACGCTGACAAATGCAGACTGAGAGCAACCATTTATTTGCATTCCATGCGAGGCAAACTACAGTTAACTTAGATTAAAACGCTGACTTTATTATGCCTCGCACATCGCTTTACAACCTGGATGATATTCTCTGCGAAGCAGAAGATATCTTTATTGAACACAGTTACAACGGCGCCGTAATGGATGAAATTATCGCCCGTACTGAGTTTAATCGCAGAGGGTTTTATCTGGAGTTTGGCAGCAAGCTAAAGTTTCTTTATGCCGCCCTCGAGTATTACGATACTCACAAACTATCGCCCATTATTGCGCACCTCGAGGATCATCAGGGGCTGGCTTCTATTGAACGATTCTTTGCTGCTTACATTGAACATATTTATGGCCGCGGCTGCCTGCTGATTAACATGGTAACCGAGTTAGGCAGCGAAGATGATCATATCCGCTCACTGGGCCGTCACTATCTCGACAAACTGCAGCTGGCGTTTATCGGCTGCCTGGAGCAAGCCCAGCGCCAGCAAACCGTTCATACTCATATCAACGTTGAGGCGGTAGCCTTACAACTCACCAGTTTCGTGCAGGGATTTGCCATCAACAGCATTCTGGCGGAAAGTAAAGAAGAGTTACATATCGCCACCCGCGCCCTTCTGCAGCCCATTTCGCAATAACATTTGTGCTTTCTCCTCTTGGAGCGGCCACCCATCTCCCCTTATAATCGGCGTTAGTTTTATACCTTTTTCAGCAGTAATAAAGAGAACATAAATGGCCGACAATAAAATGCTCTACCGGGTACAGTTTGTGAGTAATGGTGAACATTATGAGCTATATGTGCGGGAGGTCTCCCAGGGCGGATTATTTGGGTTTGTAGAAATTGGCGATTTTGTCTGGGATAACCACAGTCACATTGTGGTGGATCCCTCCCATGAAAAACTCAAAACCGAGTTTGCCGATGTCACCAGCACTTTTATTCCAATGCATAATGTGCTTAGAATCGACCAGGTAAAAAAACAAGGTAGTGCCAAAATCACCGAGTTATCGGATAAGGTAACGGCGTTTCCCGGTCCTATTTATACCCCAAAGAAAGATTAACCCTGCGAGCCTGTACTGACACAAGGATTATTCTGACATGCTGATATTTGCAAGCTTTGCTGCGCTGGTTCTGTTATTGATTTATTTTGGTCTGAAAGTTCAGAACCTACAAAAGCAACTGCAACTGTGCCAGAACAGCCTGAAAGCCACTTCAAGACGGATGAGCGATGCTAACGGCAGCATGGTGGTGCTCGCCCAACAAATTCAGAGCTTTCTGGCCGAACGTCTCGACGCCTCACACAAACGTGGTTTAGTGAACGCTAAACACTATGAAACACTGCAACCGATGTTTGAGAAAATCAGTGCAGTGGCGGTGTATTGCATGGAAAAAGGCATGTCGGTTGAAGAAGCCCTCAATGCCGCTTTACAGGATGGGGAAGTAACCCTGGAGCAAATTCGTGAAGTGATTAAGGTACAACCCAGTGATATTCGCATGGCCTGGAGTAAAAATACCCTCGATGGCTTTATTATCGCCTGCCGCGGCCTTAGCTTTCCACCAACCAAAACCGAAAGCAGTAAAGCGGAATAATTAAACAAACCCCACGCGCCTCTTGCAGAGGCGTTTTTTTTGACTAAAATACTGTATAAATAAACAGTATTTTTATTATGTCAGCATCTATCAGTTCGCTTGTTAAACATCCCCTGGTTTTTAGGGGTCGGGACCATCGTCACAGCGCCGATGGTAACGAAGTGCGGCTGCCTTTCGGCCAGGCTAGTCTGGATAAAGCCTGTGCAGGCGGTGTGCCTGCGGCTGGCGTGCTAAGTATCAGAGCACTTGCCGGGCAAGGCGAACTGCAACTGCTGAATAATGTACTGTTGCAAAAAGCCGGTGCGCAAAAGCGCATCATCTGGTTGCCCAACCGGATGTACTTAAACCCAAACTGGCTGTCTCAAACGCCTTACCAGCAACAATCCTGGGTAATCAACACCCCTAACGAAGCGGATGCCCTGTGGGCCTGTGAACAGGCAATTCGTAGTCAGGCCTGTTGTTGTGTAGTGATGTACCTTGCTCAGATAGAACCGAAGGCTGCCCGACGACTGCAGGTACTGGCGAGGCAATACGACTGCCTGGTAGTACTGGTTCATCCCGGTAACAGGATTCCGGGCGCGTTGCCGGTAAACATTGATATGGAGCTAAGCTGCGATGCGCGGCAATGGTTTGTTCATTTACACCGGGTCAGCGGTGCCTGGCCGCAACAGCATATTGCCATTGAACATCCGCTTCCGGCTTCTAACAGTGCCATTGTTAACGCGTTCAGGCAGTACAGTAACAGCACTGCAACTGCTATTCACGAAGTCAGTTAGTTTAATGCACTGGCTCTATCTGCATTTTCCACGCTTGCAGCTCGATCTATTTGAGCAGCTTCATCCTGAGCAAACCGGGCCAACGGTAGTGATTGACGGAACTGACAATACCGTCTGTCAGTTATCGGCAGCGGCCATCAGTGCTGGCATTAAGCCAGGCATGGGCTTAGCAGAAGTAACCGCTATCTATGCGCAAACCGGGATTATTGAATATTCCTCCAATAGCGAAAGCAGTCAGCTGGAGCAGCTGGCTACCACTCTTTATGCAATTGCCTCTGATATCGTCTGTGTTGCCAGCAATGGTATCGCCATTAATTTGAGTCCGCTGGTGCGTTATTATCAGGGACTGGATAATTTTATGGCGTTATGTGAACGAACGTTAACCGCACAGCGCGTGCACTTTCAGTTTGGCTCTGGCGCCACCATCGAAATAGCCCGGGTGCTGGCCCGCAGTTGCGTTAACCGGGTAGAGAAAAACCCTGACCCGGCCAGTAACCATCTTAAAAACTGCTCGCTACAGGCCACTGAACTCCCCGCCAGAGAAATCGAGCAGTTAAACCGAATTGGTATTCGCACGTTGGGGCAACTTATTGCGTTACCGCTGGAAGAAATTGGTAAACGCTTTAATAACCAGATCATTACTTATCTGCTGGCTATAAAGGGCGTAAAGCAGCCGCCTTACAGTTTATTTCACCCGCGAAAGCTATTCAGTCAGTACCTGGAACTGCCTTATGCAGTGGAATCTGCACCGAGATTAAGCCGTTTTATTGCTATCGTGCTGGCCAATAATTGTGAGTATCTGCAAAAGCGCAACCTGGCTACCGACACCCTGCAGTTTGAACTACAGCAACGGGAGCACGATAACCTGGTGTTTGTGGTTAACGCCGGTACCGCTCATCATCATTTAAGTGAATGGCAAATGCTCATCGACCTTAAGCTTGAGCAACTTAAACTCGACTCGCCGGTCACCTCGCTAACCCTAATCTGTGATCAACTGGTTGAGTTTGATCCGGAAAACCTGTCGTTACTGCAAAGCACCTACTCAAGACACGCTGAAAACATGCTGTTGGGAAAACTGCTGGCCAGGCTCGGCAACGATAGCGTAAAAACAGTTGATCAGGTTAATGAGCACCGTCAGGATTATGCTGTACAACAGACTTGCGCACTCCATAGTGCACCGGTCAACTCAGAAGCTAACGGCCAGCAACCGGCCTGGCTGATGGTTCAGCCTCAGCCGCTAACCGAGCAGACTCAAATTCTTTACGGGCCGGAGCGGATTCACACTGGCTGGTGGGATGATCACCCGGTAAAGCGGGACTATTTTTTAGCCGTAACCGGCAAAGGCCAGCGCCTGTGGGTGTATCGGGATGATCAACAGCACTGGTATGTACACGGGTACTTTGGCTGATTATGTTTGCTGAACTGGTTTGCCAGAGTAACTTCTCTTTTTTAGAAGGGGCCTCTCATCCCGAAGAGCTGGTTAATACTGCCGCCTTTCTGGGCTATGAAGCCATTACCATTAGCGATGAATGTTCGGTAGCCGGGGTGGTCAGAGCCCACGCAGAAATCAAGGCGAATGGCTTACCCATAAAACTGATTGTTGGCAGCGTGTTTCGGTTGGCGCCGGATTTGAGAGTGTGCTTATTGTGCCCGGATAAAACCGCGTATGCCGAGCTCTGCCGTATTATTACCAATGCACGACGGCGTAGTGAAAAAGGGCATTACGCTTTATCAGAATGGGATCTCAAATCGGTTAAGTCGTGCCTGGCAATCTGGTTACCGGCATATAACGACAATGACAGGCAATGGGCAGAATTTTTCGCTAAGTTTTTCAGTGAGCGCTGCTGGATTGGTGTATCGCGTTTATTAAACGGCAATGATAACACTCATTTCGCCACGGCAATGTCGCTTAGTGAAGAGTATTGTTTCCCTCTGTTAGCAACCAACCAGGCATTGTTTCATCACCCCGACCGCCAGCATACCCAACATGTTTTGCATGCCATACGCACACGCAGTACGGTGGCCGATTTAGGCCGCGATGGATTACCTAATCAGGAGCGCAGTCTTAAAACGCTTACCAAGCTCACCCGCTTATATCCTAAGGCATGGTTAAGCGAGAGTGTGAGCATTGCCAGCCTTTGTCAGTTTAATCTGGATGAGCTTAAGTATCAGTACCCCAGCGAGCTTGTACCCAACGGCTATACAGCAACCAGCTATCTTCGCCACTGCGTTGAAACAGGGATTAAGAAACGCTTTAAACAAGGTGTTCCTGAGGCTATCAGAGAGACGATTGAAAAAGAGCTGGCGCTTATCCATTCAGAGCAATTTGAATACTTCTTTCTGACCATTTACGACATTGTTCAATTTGCCAAAAGCCGGGGGATTTTGTATCAGGGCCGGGGCTCTGCGGCGAACTCCATTGTTTGTTATTGCCTTGAAATTACCGCCGTGGATCCGCGCCAGATTAACGTGTTGTTCGAGCGCTTTATTTCCAAAGAGCGTAACGAGCCGCCGGATATTGACGTGGACTTTGAACATGAACGTCGTGAAGAAGTTATCCAGTATATTTACGCCAAGTATGGCCGTGAGCGAACCGCGCTGGCGGCCAGTGTTTCGACTTTCCGATTTAAAAGTGCGTTTCGGGAAGTTGGCAAGGCATTAGGGCTGCCAGAATCACTACTTGGTTATTGGCTGAAGCAGTTTAACCTTCGCGATAGAACCCTTGGCTGGCAAAGCCAGTTGCAGGAACTGGGCATCGATCAGGACGGCCGTACCGTTAAGCAGCTAATTAGCATAACGGAAGATATCATTGGCTTTCCCCGGCATTTGTCTCAGCATGTAGGCGGCTTTGTCATTTCTGCTGGTCCGCTATACGAGCTGGTACCGGTTGAAAATGCCGCCATGGCAGAGCGCAGTGTAATTCAGTGGGATAAGGACGATCTGGAGTCTTTGGGGCTGTTAAAGGTGGATGTGCTGGCGCTGGGCATGCTCACTGCAATACGTAAAGCCTTTTCATTGATCAAAGCCCGTTATCAGCAGGATTTATCCATTCCCTTTATCTCTGCCCATGGTAGTGATCAGCAGGTATTTAATGCCATCTGCAAGGCCGATACCGTGGGTGTATTTCAGATTGAATCACGTGCACAAATGTCCATGCTGCCCCGATTAAAACCCGTTTCTTACTATGACCTGGTGGTGCAGATAGCGATTGTCAGGCCCGGCCCGATTCAAGGTGACATGGTGCATCCTTATTTATTAAGAAGGCACGGTAAAGAGCCAGTCAGCTACCCTTCTAATGAAGTGAAATCGGTACTGAGCCGAACTATGGGGGTGCCTATTTTTCAGGAGCAGGTGATCCAGTTGGCCATGGTTGCGGCAGGATTTACCGGCGGCGAAGCGGATCAGCTAAGAAGAGCCATGGCCAGTTGGAAGAAAAACGGCAAGCTTCGCCAGTTCAGAAGCAAACTGATCGACGGCATGACACAGAGAGGCTATAAGCCGCAATTTGCCGAACAGCTCTTTGAGCAAATTTGTGGCTTTGGCGAATACGGTTTTCCTGAGTCTCACTCTGCTTCTTTTGCAGTACTGGCTTACGCCTCAGCCTGGCTTAAATATTATTATCCGGTGGAGTTTTATGTTGGTTTGCTTAACAGCTGGCCAATGGGCTTTTACTCACCGGCGCAACTTATCCAGGATGCTGCCCGGCATCAGGTTTATGCGTTGCCGGTTGATATTAATGAAAGCTGTATTGATCATACCGTTATTGATAACCACCACTTCAGACTCGGCCTGAGACAAGTGAACGGCTTATCAGACAAAGCCATGAATACACTGATATCACAACGCCCTGATAAAGGTTTTGCCAGCCTGACTGAGATTAAATCCCTTGGCCTTAGTCGAAGTGAACTGTCTGCACTGGCCAGTGCAAACGCTTTAAAAACGCTGGCTAAAGACCGCTTTAATACCCGCTGGCAGCTGATGGACTCGCAGTTGACACTGCCTTTATTAAAAGACCAGAGTGAAAGCACGTCACAGATGTTGGCGCCAACGGCGGTTGAAGACCTGATTGAAGATTACGCGTCGCTTAATCTTTCTTTGTCGCAGCATCCGGTAAAGCTACTCTTAGAACAACATCCCCTTCCCCACCTGACACTGGCCAATGAGGTCCTAAACAGAGCCCATAAGTCTCCCATACGAGTAGTAGGCTGCGTAGTGGGCCGACAAGCGCCTGGCACCGCGGGCGGCGTAACTTTTATGACGCTTGAGGATTATACCGGTAATCTGAATGTGGTGGTTTGGCAGAGTACCGCAAGGTTACAGAAAAAGGCCTTCATCAGCAGTAAGATCCTGGAAGTCAGGGGAATACTAGAACGATCAGAAGAAGGCGTAACCCATATCATTGCCGGTAAACTTATCGATCACAGTGACAAATTTGAGAAGTTACTGATGCATTCCAGGGACTTTCATTAGTGATAGTTTGCAATTCACATAAGAAAATACGTATGTATCGACGAAAACGTATATAAAATACACAAACTTTACCGTAATCTAGTGTTATTGATGTTTGGAAGTAAACTTTATTATGAACAGCTTTAAGGTTATCGCTTCTATTGTAAGCCGCCTGGCAATAGTATTTTTTATCGTCGCAGGAAGCTATAGCCGCGCCGACACAGTGGTTATCGGTACGCAGAATTTTCATTATTATCCTCATTACGATTTCACCTCAGATAATGATAAGGGCCTTGCCTGGGCGATTTTCGAAGCGTTTAGAGCTACTACCAACCATGAGTTTGTTTATATTTCTATGCCAGTTCTGCGACTCCAAAAAGAGCTGGCTAAAGGAAGTGTAGATTTTATCTACCCGGATAACCCCAAGTGGTATAACCCGATTATCAGTAATACCCTGAAAACCTTTAGTCGGCCAGTAACAAAGGCGCTGGGAGGGACGATTCTACGCCCCGAGAAAGTGGGTGCCGGAATTAACGAAATTCGCCGACTGGCAATGCCGTTGGGCTTTACACCGGTTAACTGGCAGGAAAGAGTGGATAACCAGCTTACGCACCTTATCCAGGTTAACGATACCCTTAATGCGCTGGAACTGATCGCTAAGAACAAGGCCGATGCAGCCAATCTCGAATACCATGTCACCCAGCATATCGCTTCTCAACAACCCACTCTTGGCAAGTTTACACTGGACCCAAAGTTACCTCACGATGGTGTGGCTTTTATGTTAGCAACAATCAACCATACCGAGTTGCTGGCAGAATTTAATACCTTCCTTGTTTCACACCAGGCATTAATTAAACGACTTCATCAGCAGTACCAAATTAAATCACCGGAGATTATTCTTAATAACTTAAGTGACCAATACTACTGATTTTGATGTGTAATTTTTTCCTTAGCAGATAAAATCTTAACATCATTCCCTTTTCCTCTCCCTTAACAAACTCAAAATATCAATGAGTTACGATTGGCTAACTATTTGCTTTGTTGATTTCAAAGGAGTGAATATCATGCTTAAACCTTATTTTCTTTTTATTTTTCTGTTTTCTTTTTCCAACTTTTCTTTTGCTAACGATCAGGCTGTTTCTGTTGGTTATCTTAATGGATTCGATGACATCCAGGGCGTTCGGGTCGCCTGGCGTCCAACCACTCTGGATATTGATACCACCTGGCTGGGCGACGTAGACGTCTATCTGGAAGCTGGTATCGGACTAAGTGTGGTTAGTGATCAACACTTTGCCGGTAAGGATATCGGTTCTCATTATCAGTTTGAAGATAATCTTGGTCTTATCATCGACCTGGATGAAAGTGAAAAGCTCACTCAGCAAGTTGCTGTAAGATTTATTCACTATTCAAATGGTGGCCTGAATAATGATAACCCCGGTCTGGATTTTCTTAACCTTGCTTACATCGCTCATTTTTAACCTAATCGTACGCACCCTGCTGTTGCCTGACAGCAGAGTGTACCGCAGATAAATATTCCTCCAGCCACCTAATAGAACCTGAACTTATAGATTGACGTTTACCGGCACTTCGCGTTAATTGCAAATGTCTTTGGCAACTGTGTTTGTCTGTGTACTATAGTTAATCTATTACTCATGGTATTAAGTAATGATGAAGCATTCTCTTATCCGCAAATATGCAGGTTCCATTGCTTTGCTGCTCTCATCGGCATTGTCATTTAGCTCTGCCTGCGCCGAAACTTACGTAGTAGCATCACAAAATATCGCCTATTACCCACACTATGAATTCTCAGCGGTTAAAGACAGAGGCTACGCCTGGGCACTGCTTGAAGCTTTTGCTGCTGACCGGGGTATTAAATTTGAATATGTGAGTATGCCAGTGCTGCGGCTGCAAATTGAACTGGAAAAAGGTAACGTAGACTTTGTTTACCCGGACCATCCAACCTGGACTAATCCGGTAAACGATAACGCCACCAAGCATTTTAGCGCCCCCTTAACAGAAAGCCTGGTTGGTACATTTGTAAAGCCAGAGCGATTTGGACAGGGCATCTCCTCCATCAGAAAGGTGTCCATTGTATTGGGCTTTTCCCCCTTGTATTGGCAAGAACATATAGATAGCGGGCAAACGAAGCTTATATCGGTAGCAGACAATAAGTCAGCTATCTATATGGCGCAGTGGGATAGAGCTGACGCTTTTGATATGGACTATTACGTTGCTAAGTATCTGATGCAGAAACTTGATGATGTAGACGATTTTAAGCTCGATCCTGACCTGCCGGTAACTGTAGTCGAATTCTGTTTATCAACGGTCAAGAACCCAGAACTATTGTTAGAGCTTAATGAGTTTATTGCCAGCAACCCCGGGTTAGTGGCTATGCTTAAAGCCCGGTATAACATCGGTAACGCCCGTTACCAGCTTGAGTCTATTCAGGCAGGCTTGCAGTAGGGTTCTTCTTGGATGTTGAGTATTATGCTCTTATTTACTCTATGGTTGTGAGACGGAGATCCCGGATAAGTACTTTGTACTTTCCGGGATGACTGTTCTTTATTTTGTTAGCGCTGTAAACAGTGCTCTTTTGAACTCTACGGTTAAACGAAGGGGGTCCCGGTCTTCGCTGAGCGAAACCGGGATGACGGCTCTTGCTTTTATTCGCGCTGTGAACAGTGCTTTTTTGAACTCTACGGTTCGACGAAGGGGGTCCCGGTCTTCGCTTAGCGAAACCGGGATGACGGTTCTTTCTTTTGTTAGCGCTGTGAACAGTGCTCTTTTGCACTCTACGGTTCGACGAAGGGGGTCCCGGTCTTCGCTGAACGAAACCGGGATGACGGTTATTTCTTTTATCAGCGTAATATTGGTAGCGCCTAAACGAAAAAAGCCCACTCATTTGAGTGGGCTTCTTTTCTTTATTGGGAGCCCCGTAGCCGGCGCGGGACGGTGTTCTACTCTCACATGGGGGCGGAGAACGGTTTCAAGCAAGCAAATTGTTTTGCTTGCTCCGTTCGGAGCGGCTTCGCCTCTGGCGAAGACTGGGGGCCCCCTTCGGGAACGGACGACCGCGAAGTAGAACTTTCAGTTCTGCTTAAACGAAAAAAGGCCGACCTTTATGGTCGACCTTTTTCGTTTCAATTAGGAGCCTGGCGGTGTTCTACTCTCACATGGGGAGACCCCACACTACCATCGACGCTAACGTGTTTCACTTCTGAGTTCGGAATGGATTCAGGTGGGACC
>MDTF01016844.1_pt1 | contig 12970 bp, 12 predicted proteins | sample 811191 | NCBI WGS metagenome assembly MDTF01 (sample SAMN05326649, study PRJNA326480) | marine metagenome | isolation source: seawater | place: Southern Ocean | collected 2011
CGGTCGCCAGTTTTTAATATTTCTCTAGGAATGAGCTCATCTTTTTTTATTACTCCTTCTGCTTTTCCAAGATCTACAATAACATTTCCATATTCTAGTCTTTTTATAATTCCACTTAGAATTTGATCTTGTTTTTCAATAAAATCTTCATACTGCCTATTTTTTTCAGCTTCTTTAACTCTTAAACTAATAACCTGCTTAGCACTTTGTGCCGCTATTCTTCCAAAGTCAATTTGTGGCAAATCTTCAAATATTTGATCTCCAACTTTTAGATCGTCATTTTTTTTATCTAAAGATTTTGCGTCATTTAAAATTATTTGTTTGCTGGTATCTTCAACTTCTTCAACTATATCTAAAACTTTTTGAATTTTAATTTCACCGCTTAGACGATCTATAATAACTCGTATGTTATTTTCAGTTCCAAATTTTGTTAAAGCTGCTTTTTGTATTGCGCTTTCCATTGACTCTAAGACTATTTCTTTGTCTATAGATTTTTCGTTAGCAACAGCCTCAACTATTCTTAGTAATTCAACTTTATCTAAACCTCTATTTAACATTTTTATCCTTTTTAGTTTGCTCCAAAAAAAAATGGGCTAAAGCCCATTTTGTAAATATAAAATTTTATCTATACTTAATGAAAATTTACGGTTTTTTCAAGGTTACATTTTAAAAATACTAGTTTTGTCAGTTTTTTCCCAAGTAAATTCACCTTTACTTGTAGGCTTTCTTCCGAAATGTCCATATGCCGATGTAGCTTGATAAATAGGTTTGTTTAAACCTAATAATTCTCTAATTCCTTTTGGTGACAAATCAAAATTTTTTTCAATCATATTTTTTACATCTTCGTTCTTTTCTTCATCTTTTTCTGCTAATTTTACATAAATAGAAAGTGGTTTAGAAATACCGATTGCATAAGCAAGTTGAATTAAACATTTTTCTGAAACTCCTGCTGCTACAATATTTTTTGCCAAATATCTTGAAACGTAAGCGGCTGATCTATCAACTTTAGTTGGATCTTTTCCTGAAAATGCTCCACCACCATGTGGAGCTGCTCCCCCATAAGTATCAACAATAATTTTTCTTCCCGTAAGACCTGTATCACCGTCGGGCCCACCTATAATAAATTGACCTGTTGGATTAATATAAACTTCTTTATCATCTAGTTCTTTTAATAAATTTTCCGGTATAGATTTTTTAATATATGGATAAATAAGATTTCTAACTTGTTTTTGATTTAAATCTTTTGAATGTTGTGTTGAAATAACAACTGATGTAACTTTTTTTGGTTTGTCATTTTCATAGTACATTGTAATTTGACTTTTAGAATCCGGTTCGATTCCACTTAAAGTACCTTTCTTTCTATCTTCTGCCATTAGTCTTAATATTTTATGAGAGTAATGTATTGGTGCTGGCATCAATTCATCTGTTTCATTACAAGCATATCCAAACATAATACCTTGGTCTCCAGCTCCTTCATCTTTGTTGTCCTTTGAGTCAACTCCCATAGCTATATCTGAAGATTGAGAATGAAGATGAGATTCTACAATTGTTTGCTCTTTCCAGCTAAATCCATCTTGGTCGTAGCCTATATCTTTTATACAATCTTTTACTTTTTGAATTATTTCTTCTTTTTTAATTTCCGGTGCTCGAATTTCTCCCGCTAAAACTACTTTGTTTGTTGTGGTCAAAGTTTCACAAGCAACTCTAGAAAAAGGATCTTTTGATAAATAAGAATCAACAACCATATCTGAAATTCTATCGCAGACTTTGTCTGGATGACCTTCAGAAACTGACTCGCTCGTAAAATGATAATTGTTTTTACTCATTTTTTTTTAAGATAATAAAAATTGTAACACCTGTAAATAAAAGAACAAAAAAGATCAAATCAAATTTATATTTTTTTTTAGAATTGTTTATAATTGGAACATTCAGCTCAATTACACCTCTCTCATTTGGTTTTAAGAGCTTTTTAACTACACCTTTATTGTCTATAAAACCACTAAAACCCTTATTTGCGGATCTTACCAAGTAAACGTTGTTTTCTATTGCTCTAAAAATTGCTTTAGCAAAATGTTGGCTAGGTCCTATGGTGTTACCAAACCAAGCATCTTCCGAAATATTTATTATTAAATTTTTTTGATTTTGACTTAATTCAGGAAAAATTAATTCATAACAAATTAATGGTAACATTTTTAAATTCCCAAATGTAAAAATATCTTTGCTAGTTCCTCTCGTGAATGATCCATATCCTTCAGTAATTTTTTTTAATCCAATTTTATTAAAAAAATTTTCGTAAGGTAAGAACTCCCCAAAGGGTACTAGTTTAATTTTATTATATTGAAAGATAATCTCTAGCTTATTGTTCGTGATAATTAGACTATTGTACATGTCAAGATTAAGTAAATTTTTTTGATATGTATTAGCTCCAAATAATATGAAATGGTTTTCAGAAAATGCTTCCTCAAATAATTTTTTATATTCTGTGATTTGTTCAAAACTGAAACCCGTGAAAACACCTTCTGGCCAAACAAAAAGCGTTTTTTTATTTTTATCAGGATTACTATATCTTATCAGATTTGATATATTTTTTCCTAAATCATTACTAGATAAATTATATTTTAAATCAAAACCAGGAGAAATAATTTTTGTATAAATTGAATTTTCTGAGTTCAATTTAAGATTAGTTAAATTATTATCGTTTTTTTTAATTAGGGAGGATCCATAAATAAAGTTACCAAAAAAAACTAGGCTTAAAAAAAAAAATAGAAAGAAATTAATTTTTTTTTTGAAAATTAATAAAAGAGGTGAACAATAAATTATTATGCACAGCAGATTAAATGAAAAAAAACCAAAATAGAATAATGATTGTAGTATTTCTGGTTTCCAAGACCAGGTATAAGCCCACATATTCCATGGAAAACCAGATAGAATTTTAGCTCGAAGATAATCCATGAAAGCCAGAGAACTTGAAAATAATATAATGGATATAAAATTGTTTTGTAAAAAAGGTCCAATAGTGACAATTGCTAAACCAAAAAAAAGTCCAAGTAAGATAGGCAAACCAAACAAGGCAACTGGAATTAAAAACTTGAAGTTTTCATCAAATGTAAGTGAATGAGATATCCAATGAGTTCCTGATAAAAAAAAACCAATTCCAAATAAATAACCAATAAAAAAAAGATTTAATAAATAAGGTTTTTTTCTATATGTGTTTTTTGATTTTCTTTGAGTATATGTTGTAAGTAAAAATAAAATAGGCAGTATTATAAAATTAATAAAATTTAAATTAAACGGCTGAAAACTAAAGACTGTCAAGTTACCTAAAATGAATGGAAATAAGAAAATTAAAAAAAAACGGCTATTAAAAAATTGTAAAATCATATTATTTTGAAGACTGTAATAATTTATTCTCTATTTTTTTCATTATTGAAAAATCAATATTTGATTTATGACGATACCCTAACAAATGTACTAATCCATGTATCCAAATTTTATCAAAGTTTAAGTAAAAAATTTCAATTTTTTTTTCATTTTTTATTTTATTTAAATTAATAATCATGTCTCCTAAATATATTTTATTTTTTTTCTTCTTCAATAATTTATTAAGAACTTCTCTTTCATGGAAAGGGAAAGATAAAATATCTGTTGTTTTATTTTTTTTTCTAAACTTAATATTTAACTTTTTAACTTCAGCGTCTCCAGAGAGTAAAAGAGTAAAATTATGAATATTACTCTTGAATAAATTAGTTTTTTTATCTATTTTTTTGAGTTTTCTATTTATATAAAGATTGGGATCTCTAATGTATTGTTTCCAATTTTTATTGGTAATTAGTACATCAGCTTTTATCATCAGCTTTTTTTTGATAAGCTTTGATGATTTTTGATACTAGAGGATGCCTAACAACATCTCTATGATCAAATTCGACAATTTTTATCTCTTCAATTTGGTCTAGTATGTTTCTAGACTTAATTAAACCTGAGTGACTTTTATTAATCAAATCAACTTGAGAAGGGTCTCCATTTATTACTAATTTTGAATTTTCTCCTATTCTCGTTAAAAACATTTTTATTTGTGTTTCAGTAGCATTTTGTGCTTCATCTAAAATGGCAATGCAGTTTTTTAATGTTCTACCTCTCATAAAGGCTAATGGAGCAATTTCAATTTCTCCTGATTCTATTTTTTTATCAATTTTTTCAAATCCAAACAACTCATACAACGCATCGTAGAGTGGCCTAAGATACGGATCTACTTTTTCTTTCATGTCTCCAGGAAGAAAACCAAGTTTTTCACCTGCTTCTACAGCAGGTCTTGAAAGTATAACTCGTTCAACTTTCTTTTCCATAAGCAGAGTAATAGCAACAGAAACAGCCAGGAAGCTTTTACCAGTTCCAGCGGGACCTAGCGCCATAACGATATCGTTTTCTCTTAATGCTTTTATGTAATCAGATTGTTTTTGTGAACGAGCTATGACTGATTTTCTTGGGGTTTTAATTAATTGAGCAAAAGATTGGATGTTTGAGATATTGTTTGAATTTAAATTTTTATTCACAGATAAATTTATATCACTTTTTTCAATGGTGTTGGTTAAAAGAAATTTATTAATTAGAAATCTTATTGACTCAGAAACAGTATTAATACCTTCTAGACTCCCTTTCACTGTAATTGAATTGCCTCTAAAAAATAAAGTTGTATTTGTTAGTTTTTCTAACTTTTTCAAATTCTCATTAAATTGACCTACAATTAATGATAAAATGTGATTGTCTAAAATTTGAATGTTTAGAGTTTCTTTGTCTATTTTCTTAATTATAAGTTTTTGTTCTAATTTACTTATTTCAGACATTAGTTAAGCTGCAAAATTTCTTTTTTCATTTATTGAGATGGTTCCAAATAAGTTGTTATGATTAAAACTATTAATTGTTACATCTAATATTTTACCAGTTAGATCTTGGTTTTTTTCAACAATAACTGAATTCAAAAATTTATCTCGACCAAAATATTTATTTTGATTATCTAACTTGTTTTCAAAAAGCACTTTTATTGATTTAGATAAAAATTCTTCTTTATATTTAGAATTATTTTTTTCAAGCGTAGTTTGTAATTTGGTTAATCTTTCTTTTGCTATTTTTGGGTCAACATTATCTAAGTTTGAGGCTGGAGTACCTGGTCTTGGGCTATAGATAAAAGAGTATGAATTAATAAACTTCACTTTTTCTATTAATTCCAAAGTTTGATTAAAATCATCGTCTGTCTCACCTGGATAACCTATTATAAAATCTGAAGAAAATCTAATTTCTGGTTTAGCTTTTTTAAGTTCCTCTATAATTGCATAATATTCAAAAATATTATGCTTTCGATTCATCGCATTGAGAATTTTAGAAGAGCCACTTTGAACGGGCAGGTGAAGTATAGGCATTAATTTTTCACAAGACTTATGAGCTTCGATTAAATCTTTTGTGACATCTTTCGGATGTGAAGTAGTGTATCTAATTCTTTTTAATTCTTTGAGTTCATTTAGCTCAAATATTAAATCAGACAACCGAAAAGTATTTATTCCATTTTTAAATTCATAGGCGTTTACATTTTGACCTAGAAGAGTAATTTCTTTTGAACCATTTTTTACTAATTGCTTTGCTTCATTTATCACTTCGCTAAATGACCTGGAAAATTCTGGGCCTCTCGTGTATGGCACTACACAAAAATGGCAGAACTTATCACAGCCTTCTTGTATTGTTAAAAATGATGAAATTTTGGAACTTGAGTTTTTAATTAAATTTAAAGTGTCAAACTTTTCTATAACATCAAACTCGGTGCTATTAATTTTATTCTTTTTACTTTCTATCTGTTTTATTATTTCAGGTATTTGGTGATAAGACTGAGGACCAACTACACCATCTATATATTTCTCACGATTAAACATTTCTTGGTTTTCAGCTTGAGCCACACAACCTGTCACTAAAAGCATTGGTTTTTTTTTGTTTCTAAATTCTTTTTTTAACCTTCCAATGTCATGATAAACTTTGTCAGTTGCTTTTTCTCTTATGTGACAAGTATTTAGGACATAACAATCTGCATCAGACGGATTATTTGTAGCAGTATATCCAATAGGCTTAACTAAGTCTAAGATACGGTTACTATCGTATACATTCATCTGACAGCCAAAAGTTTTAATAAATATTTTTTTAGACAAATTATTTTTTTATTTTAGAACCATATAATTCTAGTTTATGATCTACTAGTTTGTAGCCTAATTTTTGAGCAACTTTATTTTGCAATATTTCTATATCTTTGTCGACGAACTCAATGATTTCTCCACTATTAATATCTATTAAATGATCGTGGTGTTCGTCTGGTGATTGTTCGTATCTTGCTTTTCCACCTTTAAAATCGTGTTTCTCTACTATGCCTGATTCTTCAAATAATTTTACAGTCCTGTAAACAGTAGCAATACTTATTTTTTTATCAATTTTATTAGCCCTCTTATGTAACTCATCTACATCGGGATGATCGTTTGCATTAGACATAACCTCAGCAATTATTCTTCTTTGATCGGTTAGTCTAACTTCTTTTATTTTGCATTTTTCTTCAATGTTATTCATATAAATAATTGTAACTTAACTTAAATATATAGGTTTAATCAATTTATTTTCCAATAATTTATTTTCTATTAATATGTCAACATTTTTAAGGTTAAACTCGGCAATGTAGACTTTTTTTTTATCAATATTGTTAATAATATCATCGTTTTTTATTTCTTCTGGAACAACTACTAACGAACTATTTATCTTTAAATAGCTAGAATCTAATTTTTTGGGTAATGTAAAGTTATAGTTTTTAATAATATTTCCCTCTGAAAAATAATAAAAGTTATTTGTTTTTATTATTGAGATAATTTTTATTTTTTTTTTTAATTGTGGAGCAGCATTTAACGTAAAGGTACTATAGCTAAAAATATTCAATTTTTTTACTAGCTGAATGCCTTTAGTAACAGCTAATGCAATTCTAATTCCTGAAAAACTTCCAGGTCCAGAATTCACTAGAATTGAGAATTTTTCATCTATTTCGACATTATTTTCTTTTATAAAATCTAGAATAATAAGCGATAGGGCTTCATACTTAATAATATTAGTTTGTAATTTTTTAAAAAAAAACTTATTGTTTTTCTTTAATGCAATCATATCATTTTTACCTGTGCAATTAATTATCAAAAAATCTTTAATCATTTTTTTTTTATTTTTGGTTATTCCGACCCAATTATTATCTTCACCAAATAATATAGATGATAATGGTATTATTGTCCTTATGTATCATCGTTTTGAGGAAAATAAATATCCCTCAACAAATATAAAAATAGCTGATTTTATTGCGCACATAAATTTAATAAGAAAAAATCAATTTAAATTTGTAAATCCAGACAACTTTGAAAATGATCTATTAAACAAAAAAAAAGAAAAAAAAATTTTGTTAACAATAGATGATGGCTTTAAATCATTTTATGACCGAGCATGGCCGATATTAAAAAGAGAAAAAATACCTTTTATACTATTCGTAAATACACGAGAAGTTGGCGCTAACGGTTATATGGATTGGGATCAAATTAAAGAAGTTTCAAGAGAAAATTTTACTCATATAGGAAATCACAGTTACACGCATGAGTATTTAGTTGATAAAGAAAATCAAGAAATTATAAATGACATAAATCAAGCGTCGTCAGATTTTAAAAATAATTTAGGATATAATTCCACTTTCTTTTCATATCCATTTGGCGAATATAGTAATAATTTTAAAACTATAGTTAAAAATTTAGGTTTCAAGTATGCATTTGGGCAACATTCAGGTGTAGTAGATGAAACTAAAAATTTTTATGAATTACCAAGATTCCCAATTAATGAAACTTATGGAGAATTAAAAAGATTTGAAACAATACTTAAAACTATTCCACTAAAATTTAAATCAATAATACCTGAGGAAAAATATATTCAGGATTCTAACAATCCGCCAAAAATTATTGTTGAGTTTTTTGAAGATCTAAAAAATATTAAGTTATTAAATTGTTATTCAAATGAGCTAGATTCATGGAGAAAATCTAAACTTGAATTTTTAGATAATTATAAAATAAGAATTAATTTAGTTGGCAAGTTTACTAGCGAGAGAGGAAGAGTGAACTGTTCACTTAGAGAGAATAATGGGTCTTGGAAGTGGTTAGGAATGCAGTTTGTTGTGGCTGATATTAAGGACTAGAGTTTGAATTCCTTTTTATTTTTTGGACCGTCTATCGTTACTGTTTCAAATTCACCCAAATCATTTTGTTCAATAATTTGCAGCAATACTTTTGTGTATTCTTTTCCAGTTTGAGCATATTTATCAAGTTGATGAATAAGTTCTTTACCCAATAATGGCTTGTTCTGCTTTCGCAACTCTAACCTCTTTGCTCTAAAATCCTTATAACTATTATGTGTATTTAAATTAGTAATGTACGCTTTAACGGAGGCTCTTAACAAAGGAAATCTGAGTATTTTATGATTAGCATCACTTGCTTTCTCGAGAGGTTCAATACCATCCCCACTCCAAGTCCACTGCCCAAATATAGCGTTACCCTCTAAAGCAAATCTAGATGTTCCCCATCCACTTTCTTTTGCGGCCTGAGCTAAAGCAATAGATATCGGTATAATATCCATTTTTTTTATAAGTTCATTAATATCTTTTTTTGACACCTTGTACGCCTTATATTTTTTATTTATCCAATTTTTATTTTCTACAGATTCATTTTCTTTTAATATTTTTAATAAATACTTTTTGTCTTCTTTAATTTTTTCGTTTTCCGCAACAATTAAAGGTAAAAGAATTTTTAAAAATGTTTCTTTCTTTTTTTTTGTACTTCTAATTTTATCCAAATCTTTGGGTAATCTTGTAAAATAGATTGGTTTTACAAGTTTAGAATCTCTTACAGTTTCTAAATCATAATCCAAGTCTTCAAATAAATTTAATACAGTTAAAGTATTTAAATTATAATTGTTTTCAGAATCATAAGGAGTTTTTGTTTTTTCTGGGTTTTTGGCTAATTTTTTAGGTTTTTCTTTCTTTGTATCTTTTGAGGCATTATCTTTTTTCTTATCATTTTTATCAGATTTTATTTCTAAAGATATTTTTAAAGAATCTAAATTAGATACATATCCTTTTATGTAGAAGCCGCCAAAAACAAATATTAGTAGAAATGAAGCAAGAGCACTTCTTAAGATAAATTTGTTAATAATCTTTTCATTTACTTTAAAGTGATAAACATTGTTTAAGCTCTCGACTATTGTTTTAATTAAAATTTTAAAAAAATTAGAAATATTAGAAATTACGAATGCGAAGTAGCTATTAATTCCTTCGTATATAATTTTAGTGGTTTTGCTTAAATCGATTTTTATTTTTAAATTTTCTTTTAAATAATTGTAAAAAGGATTTATAATTTTATTTAAATTAATTTTTATTTTTAAATTTTCTTTTAAATAATTGTAAAAAGGATTTATAATTTTATTTAAATTAATTTTTATATTTAAATTTTCTTTTAAAGAGTCGTAAAAAGGATTTATAATTTCATTTATAATTCTAAGAGAAAAATATCCTCTTCTTGACGGTATTGGCACTTTATTCCTTAAAAGCTCTAATTCTATTTCGTAAGTAGTAAGTTTTTGATTTACATCTAAAACTTTGTCAATTTTATAAATTCTTGCTAACGCAATTAATTTTTGTCTATAGCTAATTACTTTTTTCATACTAGATGGCCTCTACTGATTTTACTTCTTCTACATAGTGACAGAGTAAATTTTGCACACCTTGTTTTAAAGTCATAAGCGAACTTGGACATCCTGAACAACTGCCTTGCAACTCTACGTGGACAACACCGTCTTTAAAAGATTTAAACTTTATGTCTCCTCCGTCTTTAGCTACTGCTGGCCTTATCTTAGCATCTAGCACTTTTAATATTCTCTCTTCAATATCGTTAGTGTCTGAAACCTTAACTTGTTTATCAATTTTTTTTGTAAGAATAGGTTTTTTATTTTTTTGAAAATAATCATTAATATGTGAAATGACTGTTGGCTTTAATACATCCCATGAAATCTCTTTTGTTTTTTTTACTGATAAAAAATTATCAGAAAGAAGGATCAACTCTACTCCTTGTAAATTAAGCAGATTTTTTACAAATTCATTTTTTATTTTACTTAAATCCTTTTTTTGAAACTCTTCAGTTCCAGCTTCGGATATAGTTTTTTCTGACAAAAACTTTAGAGAATCGGGATTTGGCGTTAGTTCTGTTACAATCATTTCTATTTATACCACAATTCTACTAAAAAAATCCTACCACATTTTTTATCTCTTTTAGGTTGTGTTCGGCTATAGTGTTAGCTTTTTGAGTGCCTTCTTTAATAATTTTTTCTAAAAAACTTTTATCTTCTAATAGTTTTTTTATTTCTCTACCAACAGGGCAAATCACCTCGACTAATACATCTGATAATTTGTTTTTTAAATATGAATATTCTTTTCCCTTAAATTCATTCAGTGTTTGATCTAATGGTTTTTCGGATAAATTAGCATAAACACTAATTAAATTTAAAGCCTCTGGTTTTTCTGCTAGATCTTTTAAATTATCAGGTATTGAAGATGAATCTGACTTTGCTTTTTTAATTTTTTTAATTATTTCATCTGCCGTATCTTTTAAATCTATTCTTGAATAATTTGACTCATCTGATTTACTCATTTTTTTTGTGCCGTCTCTTAAACTCATAACTCTTGAAATATTTTCCTGAATTAACGGCTCTGGTATAGGAAAAATATTTTTTTTAAAATCACTATTAAATTTTTGAGCAATATCTCTACATAATTCCAAGTGCTGTTTTTGATCGGCTCCAACTGGTACATGAGTTGATTTATACAACAAAATATCTGCTGCCATTAAGTTTGGGTAAATATAGAGACCGACGCTTGCTTTCTCTTTATCCTTTCCTACCTTATCTTTAAATTGAGTCATTCTGTTAAGCCACCCAACACGAGAAACACAATTTAAAATCCAGCCAAGTTCAGCATGACCACTTACTGAAGATTGATTAAAAATAATACTTTTTTTATGATCAAGTCCTGTTGCTAAAAATCCCGCTGTAGTCTCTAAAATATTATTTTTAAGTTCTTTAGGGTTTTGAAAAACAGTAATAGCATGCAAATCTACAACACAATAAATACATTCTGTTTCCCCTTGAAGCTTTACAAAATTTTTTAAAGCTCCAAGATAATTACCTAAATGTAAATTGCCAGTTGGTTGAACACCGGAAAAAACTAATTTTTTTTTATTCATTTCTGATCTGTTATAAAATTTTTTATTTTAAGTGCTCCTAATAAACGTGCTAATAATAAATATATTCCAGCATTTAAAACTATGATCATTATAAGATAAAATGATTTATAATAATTACTATAAACAAGCTTATCCTCAAAAAAGTTTATAGAATAATAAAGCGCAAAAGCCATAATTACCGTAGAAACGACTACTTTTGTCAAGTTAACAAAGAATGATGACTTAAAGTTTACATATTTAAATTTAATTAATAAGATTAAATAAATCACAACTCCGATCCATGTAGACACAGATGTAGCGATTGGAATAATGACAAAACCTATTTCTTTAAAATAGAGCACGGATATTAAAATATTTAAAAAAACAATAAATGCTGAAATATAAAATGGAACTTTTGTATTATCTCTTGCAAATAAAAAATTAGAAAGTACTTTAATCAAAGCAAATGCAGGTACTCCTACTCCAAAATATTTTAAAGCTCTAGCGGTTAAAACAACTTCTTTTTCTCCAAATGAACCGTAACCAAAAAGGGCACTAGTTATTTCCTCTGAAGCAATAATTAATCCAAAACATGCCGGTAGAGAGAGAAGTAGGCATAGTTCTAAAGATTTAATTTGAATATTCATAACATTGCTAATATTTCCAATTTTTATATTTTTGGATAATTCAGGCAAAGCAACAGTTCCGATAGCAATCCCAGCTATTGCTAGATTTATTTGATAGATTCTATCAGCATAGTACAAGTATGAAACAGCTCCCGTTTCAAAAGAAGCAATAATAGTCCCTATTAATATATTTACTTGGGTAACTCCTGAAGAAAAAATACTTGGTAATAATTTTTTTAAAAAAAATTTTATTCTGGAATTAATTTTAATTTTAAAATTTATTGAAGGTTTATAATAGTATTTTGTAATAAAAATTAAAAATAACAATTGAAACAGCCCCGCCAAAGGAACGGCATATGAAAGATTGACCTCAAAATTTAAACCAAAAAAGTAAGAGATTATTAAGCTAAAAATTAAGAAAATATTCAATATAATTGGTGCCGCAGCAGCGGCGGCAAATTTATTGTTTGTATTCAATATTCCAGAAAAAAAAGATGATAAGCTTACAAAAAATAAAAAGGGAAAGGTTATTCTCGTCAGCTCTACAGCCAAATCAAATTTTTCAAAATCTTCATAAAATCCTGGTGCTATCAAATAAACTATAGCTGGTGTAAAAATTTCCACTAAAAATACAATTCCTAATAAAATTATTATTAGTAAATTCAAAACATCATCAGCAAATTTTTTACCTTCTTTTGCATTATTCAAATTAGCTTCTGCATAACTTGGAATAAAAGCTGCGTTGAATACTCCTTCTGCAAAAAGTCTTCTAAAGGTATTAGGTAGACGAAAAGCTACAAAAAAAGCGTCTGCATAAATTGATGCCCCTAAAAAGAATGCAATTAAGATGTCTCTTATGTAGCCTAGGATTCGACTTATTAAAGTGTAGAAACTAAAGACAGATACTGAAGATAATAAGTTCATATGTTTTTTTTGTTAAAAAAATCAAAATAATGATGATTTTGTCTATTTTATATTACATACTAAATTTTTATGACAAAAAAATCTAAAATTGACCATTATACAGATAAA
>MDTF01000791.1_pt1 | contig 12968 bp, 15 predicted proteins | sample 811191 | NCBI WGS metagenome assembly MDTF01 (sample SAMN05326649, study PRJNA326480) | marine metagenome | isolation source: seawater | place: Southern Ocean | collected 2011
GGTAGAAAATTTTGTAACTTTTACTAAATATTCAGGAACATTTAATTCATCTTTTTCATTTTCAAAATAGTTTTTTAAGGTAATAGGGTTTGCAAGCATTCCTTTATAAATAAGACTTTCAATTGCTGAAAAAATTTTTTGATGCATGGGATCATAAAAATTGATATTAGATATTACAGTATTAATTTCATCAAATAAGTCATTCTGAACTAGTATTGATCCTATTACAGCTTGTTCTGCCTCAATGTTATTTGGTAATTCTTTAAAAGTTTCCTTAACTACACTTAAGTTATTTTCCATATTTAAATTTTATCCTAAAAAAGATTAAAAAAAATAATAAATTTTTGCTGGGGAGAAAATTGTATAATTATTGAATGGTCTCTGCAGTAACTACATTGATTGTAATTTCTGAATCTACCTCAGAGTGTAAAGCAACTTTTACTTTAAATTTACCAAGTGACTTAATTTCATTTACTGGCTGTATCATTGAAGGCTTTATATCAATTTTATCATTCTCTAATATTAATTTAGAAATTTCAGTTGGCTTAACAGATCCATAAAGCTCTTTATTTTCTGTACTTAGTTTTTTGATTTCATATTCTTTATTATTGATTTGTTCGGATATTTTTTGAGCGTCTTTCTTTTTTTCATTATCTTTTTTATTTAATTGAGCTTTAATATTTTCAACTTCAGCAATATTAGTTTTTGATGCATAAAGAGCTTTTTTATTTAAGATTAAATAATTTCTGGCAAAACCTCTTTTAACTTCTATTATTTCTCCAATAGAACCAATTCTTCTTATATTTTCTAAAAGTATAACTTTCATCTAAATTAATGCTAAGTTTCTAGCTCTCTTAATTGATAGAGAGAGCTCTCTTTGTTTTTTTTGGCAAACGTTAGTAATTCTTGAGGGTAGAATTTTACCATTTTCTGACATATATTTTTTTAGTAATCTAATATTTTTATAATCTACCTCAGGTGCTCCTTTAATTGATAAAGGGCATGATTTTTTGAACTTATATTTATTTGGCTGAAAAATGCTTAACTTTGCAAAATTACTTTGTTTAGATTTTTTGTTTCCAGCTCTTTTTTTTGACGGCATAATTAATCTCTATTATATTCTTTTTTATAGTCTTTTTTCTCATATTCATCTTTTTTAGAAAAATATTTTGCTTCTAGGTTAAATTTTTTTACTTTTACTGTTATATATCTTAAGAGGTTCTTATCAATAGACTCATTTTTTTCTAATTCATCAATGATTTTTCCAGAACCTTTAATTTTAAAATGTATATAAGTTCCTTTTTTATTTTTTTTAATTATATAGGCTAGATTTAACAATCCCCACTCTTCAGTTTGAACTATCTCGCCCTCGTTTTTTTCAACTATTTTTGAATATTTCTCAGTTAATTGCTTAATCTGAGCTGGACTAGTATCCTGTCTGGCAACAATGGTATGTTCGTATAAATTCATAATTCTTCTTTAATAAAAAGTGAGGATATACTATTATAATTATTCAATTACAACACTTAAAACCACAATAAAGTTTAAATATTTAAATGTTTTCTGTTATTTTTCCAGGCCAAGGCTCACAATTAGTAGGTATGGGCAAAGACTTGCACGATAAATATAACTTAGTTCAAAATTTATTTAAAGAAGCTAATGAAATCCTTGAATTTCCATTATCTGATTTAATTTTAAATGGTCCTAAAGAAGACCTAGATTTAACTGAGAATACGCAACCAGCTATATTTTTATTAAGTTATTCAATATTTAAACTTGCAAAAGAAGAATTTAATATTGATTTAAATAAAGCAGATTTTTTTGCTGGTCATTCACTCGGAGAATATTCAGCTTTAACTTCAGCTGGTGCACTATCCTTTTCTGACACTTTAAAAATATTAAAAATTAGGGGAAAAGCCATGCAAAGCTCTGTACCCAAAGGAGAAGGGGGAATGGTTGCAGTTTTAGGATCTAAAGTAGAGACTATAGAAAACATCATTAAAGAAACCAAGGAGAAATATGAATGCTTTATAGCAAACGATAATTCAGAAGGCCAAATAGTCTTAAGTGGTAATATGAAAAATTTAGAAAAAATGATGATGCACTTAAAGTCTATTAATATTAAAAATATAAAATTGCCGGTAAGTGCACCCTTTCATTGCAAATTAATGAATAATGCGACAATGATAATGAATAAAGAAATTTTAAAGCTTAATTTTGAAGAACCTAAAAACACTCTTATTTCCAATGTGACAGGAAAAGCAATATCAAACTCTAAAGAATTAAAAGAATTATTGGTTAAACAAATTGAAAGTAGAGTTCGCTGGAGAGAAAGTATTTTATTTATGATTAGCAAAGGTGTTAGTCATTTTATAGAAATAGGTCCCGGTAAGGTGTTATCAGGCCTGGTAAAAAGAATTGATAGAAATATTAAAATTAGTTCAATAAACAATGAAGAAGATATAAGGTTAATTAATATAAATGAGTAGTTTAAAAAATAAAAATATTATAGTAACAGGTGCATCAGGTGGGATAGGCAGCTCAATTGTAGAAAAACTCTATGAAAATCAAGCAAATATTTTAGCAACCGGTACAAGAATAGAAAAGTTAAAAGAATTAAAAGAAAAATTTAAAGATATTAAAATATTAACATTTGATATTTCCCAACATGAAAAAATTGAAGAATTTATTAATGCCGCCACAGAAGAATTGGGAGGCTCCCTGGACTGTATAGTTAATAATGCTGGTATTACAAAAGATAACTTAACAATTAGAATGAGTCTAGAAGAATGGACTAAAGTTATAGATATAAATCTAACCTCAACTTTTTTAATGAGTAAATACTCAATTAAAAAAATGCTAAAAAATAAATCTGGAAAAATAATAAACATAACGTCGGTGGTTGGTCACACAGGAAATGTCGGTCAAGCAAACTATACTGCGTCTAAAGCAGGTATTGTTGCGATGTCTAAAAGTCTTGCAATTGAATATGCCAAAAAAAATATAAATGTAAATTGTATTTCTCCAGGGTTTATAAGTACCGCTATGACAGATCAAATAGATGAAAAATTCAAAGAGGCTATAATAGCCAAAATTCCTTCTAATAGGCTTGGTAGACCTGTAGATGTGGCAAATGCGGTAATTTTCTTAAGCTCTGACCACTCAGATTACATAAATGGGGAAACTATACATGTTAATGGAGGCATGTATTTGGGTTGACAAAACTACTTTTTGATTTAATAAGCAAATATAACAAAAAGGAACAATATGTCAGAAGATATTTCAAGCAAAGTAAAAAAAATTGTTGCAGATCACTTAGGAATTGATGAGGCTAAAGTTGAAGATGAATCAAGTTTTATAGATGACCTTGGTGCTGATAGTTTAGATACAGTTGAGTTAGTAATGGCCTTTGAAGAAGAGTTTGGATCAGAAATTTCAGATAGCCAAGCAGAAAAAATACTAACTGTAGGTGATGCAATTAAGTTTATAGAAGGCAAAGCTAATTAATAAAATCAAATGTCCTTAAAAAAAGATGGGATAATGGTAATTTTATCATCCCCATCTGGGGCTGGTAAAACAACATTAGTAAAAATTTTATCTAAAAAAAAAAATTTCTATATATCGGTGTCTCACACCACTAGAAAACCCAGAACTACTGAAATTCCAGATCAAGATTATTATTTTGTAAATAATGAAAAGTTTGAAAGATTAATTAAAAATGAAGAGTTTTTAGAATATGCAAAAGTTTTTAATCATTTTTATGGAACGACAAGAACTCCAATTATAGAAAAATTAGAAAAAGGAAAAAATGTAATATTTGATATAGATTGGCAGGGTGCCGATCAAATCAAAAATAAAAAATTGAACTATAAATTAATTACTTTTTTTATACTTCCTCCAAGCAAGGAGGTTTTATTTGAAAGACTATCAAATAGGGACATGAAAGATAAATTAATTGTAGAAGAAAGAATGAAAGAATTTAGCAGAGATGTATTACATTGGATTAATTATGATTATGTAATTATAAATGATGATCTTGATGAATGTTATTCAAAAATAAAAAATTTAATTGAAGCTGAAGTTAGCAATGGGTCAAAAGATTATGATAAAGAGTATATAAGAAAACACGTTAACACATTAACTTCCTAAATTTTCATATTCCCTAACAAGATTAAAATACATTTCTGGTTCTAAGTTCTGTGGTCTTAAATTTAGATCAATATTAAATTTTTCAGAAACTTCTTTGGCATTTTTAAACACTTGGTTAAAAGGTTTTTTGAGCATTTTTCTTCTTTGACTAAAAAAAATTCTTGTAATCATTTCAAGATTTTTGGCATTGTTTAAATCGAAAAAATTTTCCTTTGGAGTGAATAATAATAATGTGCTATCAACTCTTGGCCTTGGAGAAAAACTTTCAGGCTTTATATCCATTATTTTTTTTATATTTAGTTTCCAATTAGATAAAATAGATAGCCTACCGTAGTTAGAAGTGTTTGCTTCAGCAATAATTCTATTTGCAACTTCTTTTTGAAACATTAGAATTAAACTTTCAAACCAAAATTTTTTATTTAAATTTATAATCCATTTAGAAAGAATTTCAGTTGAAATATTATAAGGCAAATTTCCAAAAACTATTAGTTTTTCGTTAGAGATTTTATCTTCAGATACTTTTAAAACATCACTATTAATTATTGTTATTTCGTTATTAAATTTATCTTCTAGCAACAAGGATAAATCATCATCTTTTTCTATTACATACACTTTCTTGGGTTTTTTTTTTAGAATGTAGTTTGTTAAGTTTCCACTGCCAGGACCTATTTCTAAAACTTCTTTATTAGCAATCTCAACCACATCCACAATTTGCTCAAGAACAAAACGATCTATTAAAAAATTTTGTCCTAAACTTTTTTTAGCTCTAATATCCACTATTTATCTAAAAATTTAATAGCCTCAATTAAACTTTGAGGGTCTGATTTATTTTTGCCAATCATAGAAGCATTGGGACCATGATCTGGTGAAATTCTTATAAAAGGTAGGCCTAATGTTATATTTATAGATTTAAAACCAAAAAGAGTTTTTGCAGGAGTCAATACTTGATCATGGTACATACCTACAATTACATCATATTTTTTTAATTGTTGTTTTAGAAATATAGTATCAGCTGCAAAGGGCCCACTTATATTGTACTTTTTTTTAATTAGATCTTTAATTGCTGGTTTAATTATTTGCTCTTCTTCACTTGATCGATAGTAACTTTCACAATGTGGATTTAATCCTGTAATTGCGATTTTAGGATTTATTTTAATTTTTTTTAAATAAAACTCTTGAATTAATTTTACTTGTTTTATTATCTTACTTTTTGTAATATTTTTACATACATCCTTGATAGAAACATGTGTTGTTATAGGGCACACAGATAATTTTTTATTATAAATCAGCATAGAAACTTTGTTTGTTCTGTTAGTTTCGTGAGCTAAATATTCAGTAATACCTAAAAACTTACCCTTTAAAAAATTTTTTTTTGATATAGGTCCATTTATTAAGCCTACAAAATTATCAGTCTTAATAAGCTTCAGGGCAACTCTAAAAGATTCAAAAATATATTGATTTGATAAATCAGTTATTTTATCAAAGACTTTATTAAAGTTAAAATTAACATCTATGATATTAATTTTTGTTTTACTTAATTCTTTAAATTTAATATTTTTTTGATTAATTAAATTTATTTTAAAATTAAATCCTAGTTTATTCATCTGCTCTATAAAAAGAGATTTTGAAACAATCAAAACTATCTTTCTATTAAATTTTTTTTTTTTTATAGCCTTTAAAAAAATTTCAATAAAGACACTGAAGGGTTCTCCTGAAACAATTAAAATTGGTTTATTTTTCATTTACCAGGGAGTTTTTTTTAATTCTTTGAAAATATACAGCAGAAAACTCATTTAATTGCCTATCTTTTTCATAAACAATCAATTGTTGAAGTTCTTTTTTTTCATCTTTTTCAATTATTTCTTTTTTTTTATCGAGAATATTAAGCATTAAAAAACCACCAGGCACATTCAATAAACTAGTATATTCACCTATTTTTAAGTTTTTTAACTCATTGTAAATACTCATGCTTAATTGGGATGTATTAATCCAACCAATTTCACCACCAAATTTAGATGTTTCGGAAATACTGTAAATATTTGCTGTATTTGCAAAGCCAATATCAGCAATACTATCTAGTATTTTTTTGTGAGTATTTTCAATTTCAGTTTTACTTGAGGCTTCAAAAACAATTTCAGAAATCAAAAAAAATTGAGTTTCTTCATTTAGAAAGTTATTTTTAATTTTTTCTTTTAATTTTTGTTCATCAATTTCCACTTTGTAGCTAAATTTATTAAATATTAGTTCATTCCATAATGCTTCTATATTTAATTTCTCTTTAACTATATCTAATGTGATGTTCTTACTTAATAAATAATTTTCTAAATCTTTTATATTTTGAAAATTGAGTTTTGTATAAAAATTTTTTAATAAATTTTCTAAATATTTATTATCTTCTTCAATATCAAAATATTGTTCCAGCTCATTTTTTTTTATTTTTTCTCTTATTAAAGAAGCTTTTGCTACTTGGGATATCTCATTTTCATTTAGCGATTCTAATCCTTGATTGATAGCTAGTAGATATCTTTTTTCAATTTCAATATCTATATTTGTAATTATTTCGTTATTAATTTTTAATACTATGTGGGTACTATTTTTTGCAACAGTAAAATTATTATAAAGAACATAAAAAAGAATAACAATAATTTTAAGGACTAGTTTTTTACTATTCATCTATTTGTTTATACTGGGGCTATTAATTTTTGTAAATGGAACTATCGTTAGCGAGAAAAATAGCTCTTCACCTGGCTTTAAATCTCCATCATTATAATAATTCTTATTATATTGAATTGCTGCAGTTAGACAGTCATTTTTATATTCATATATTAAATTATAAAATTCATTTAAATTTGTTTTTGTATTTCTTCTTTTGTTAAGAGATAGAGAGTTTTGGTTATTAATATTAAGGGTAGTATTATTATTCCAGTAACCTAGGTCACCCAGCGGTCCAGTTTCTTCTAAAAATTCAAAAGAATTAACAAAATTATTGATTGAAATTTTAGTTATGATTTGATCATAGGTTGATTTATCTAAATTATTATCTAAAGAAAAATTATATTTAAAATCAAAATATTTATTCGGTTTTATTTCTAAATCGCCAAATATATTTGATGATTTTTGTCCCAATGTACTTTTTATTGGTAAATCGTCATTTGTTTCTTCCCTAAATACTGAAGCTAAACTTAATTTAAAAAAATCAATGTCATCATTATTTTTCATCAAATACTCCGACCCTATTGTTAGTGAGGAACCATTCTCCACTGTTGGTAATCTCTGTAATGCGAAAACACTGTTGGTATCAATTCTTCTATCCGCATCACTGAAATTTTTTGTTGTACTTGGACTATATCTAAATGATACTTTAGGAGTGAAATACTTTTGAAAATTTTTATTTATGTTTTTTAAAGGGTAACTAGCTGTAAACATACCAGCAGTTAAAGCATCTAATCTGGATGTATTATTTAATGTTCTTGAATTCTTTAATTCACTATTATTATTTAAGAAAATAAATGAATAGTTACTTAAAAAACCATTTGTACTGTAATTGGGGTAAGATTCAAAAGTAAGGTTATTTGCAACACTAGTTTCTTTAACATTTGTTTCATATTGTTTTATAAAACCTTTGGTATCTAAAGATAAATCGCCATTATATTTACTATCTAAATTGAATATTTTGGTACTTTCAATATTGGGGAATATATACTCATACCTATCACTACTATTTTTAGTTAAGTCTTCAAAAACTTCTAAGTTTGCTTTAAAATATAAATCATCATTTATTCCATTAAAATTAACAAAAGAATTTAATGTTGATGAATTTTTAACGATTGGAGATTCTATTTTATTTACTTTTAAATAGGCATCATTCGTGACACTTTCTAAATTTATCTCAAGGTCACTTTCATCAAATATAGAATTTTTTAAATTACTAAATTTGGAATTAGAAAAAAAATGTGCTTTTGAATTATTCTTATTTGAGGAGTTTGATTCTTTATTTTTAAAACCAATATCTGCTATGTGTGTAGAATTTTCAGAAACAAATCTATGTTCACTATTTAAAAGAACAGAGTTAAATGAATAAAATCTTGGTTTAAAGGTAAAGTCTTGCCTGTCAGATATTACTTTAAAGTATGGAACTGATAATTGACCATCAGCACCAAAGGTAGGCGTTAAAAATCCAGACTGCCTTTTTACCGTTGGGTCAGGGTGAAAAAATTTTGGGAAATAAAAAACTGGTTTATCATAAATTCTTAAAAACGCATTTTTGTAATTTATAGTTTTTTTAACCTTGTTATGCACTATTTCTTCAGCAGACATTGTCCAAGGAGGGCAGGTATCATTTTTTTTACATGTTGTAAAAACACCTTTTTTTATTATCGTCATATCTTTTTTTAAGAATAAAGCATTACCTTTAAGTCTCGGGTCATTATCATTACTGCCAAAAGATCCTTTGTCAAAATTAATCTCTATATCTTTACCAATTATTTGGTTATTTTTTGTATTTAATACTACAGAGTCAATTTCATATTGATTACCAATATTATCTGTGTAGATAAATTTATTAGACTTAAGAATTCCACTAGTTATTAGATAGTGAAAATCATCAGATTGTATTTTATTATTAAAGTTATCTGTAAATAGTATTTTTTTATAAGAAATAATTTTTTTCTCTTTTATAAAATAAGTTAACTCTTTAGCATCTAAATTATATTTGTTATCAAAAATAGCTTTTACAGGTGATTCTGAAAATAATTTTTCATTATTTTTTTCATAAATAAATTTTTCTCCAAATATTATTAAATTACTTGCTTGATCGTATATTTTAACACTTCCCTCAACAGTTAAAATTAAACTAGTTTTATTGTAGGAAAAATTATTAGCAGTAATTTCTGTGCCCAAATCATCTGTAATTTTTACACCATTTTTAGCATAGAGTATGTTGCCGTTATCACTTAATTGAATCTCGGTAGTTTCAAAATTAAATTTTTCAGCAAACACGTTTCCTAAACCGAAAAAAAAAATGGCAGAAACTAAGATTAGTAATTTTTTTTTATTTTTCATTTATTTTCAACATTCCTATACAACAAGATAAGCAAATAATCACTAGAGGTAACATATTTGAAATTTTATTTGAAATATCAAGAGATTGACCTAATATATTTGAAAATAAGTTGATATAGTAGATAATTACCGAAACCATTATACCTAAAATTATATGAAATATTTTAGGTTTATTATATTTTATATTCATCATTATCACACAAGAAAATAGAGTCATTACCGTGAGATAAAATGGATAAGTATAAAACTTTAATAGGTGTATTTCTAAATCATTTGTTGAATAACCTAATTTTTTATAATTTCTTTTTGCATTATATAATTCAAAAAATGACAGTGATTTGAGGTTGGAAAAATAATTATTAAGTTTTTCTGAATTAAAGTTCGTTTTATAAATAAAATCATATTCTGGATAGGTGGTTTTATTATTTGTTGATATTTTGGCCCGTTTCATTATCCAATCTACTTCAGAGATATCAACTTTTTCTGCAAAGATTGTTCTTAATAATTCAAAGTCCTTATTAAATTCAGTTATTTCTACATTTTCAATGAAATTTTTTACTAGTCGAGATGAATTTATGATGCTAATTTTTTGAGCAGTTTCATCTTTAATCCATAATCCATTTTCTGTTATTACAGCAAGATACTTATTATCCGTCGAGAAGTTGTTTTTTAGACTTAGATATTGATGTTTTAATTTAGAAGACACGTTATAAAAAACAGTATTAATTAACAAGGAAAGTATGAATGTTGTGATGACCAACAGCCCAATTATATTTAAATTGCTAATGCCACTAGTTTTAAATAGTGATAATTCACTCTTATCAACCATTTTAATAAAAAAAAATTGAGTTGTTATTATAAAAATAAAAGGAAAAATATCATATAGCACTGACGGTAAGTTAAGTAAGGTTAGCAGTATGGGGAAAAAAAACCCCTCATCAAGCTCCTTAAAAAAACTAACCTCCTCTAATAGGCCCATTATAAAAATTAATGCAAAAAAAATACCCGTAACCTCTAATAAAATTTTTAGAAAATTAAGAATTAAATATTTTTGATAAAGTTTTATGAGCATAATATTAACTATAATTAAGTCTTTTTTTAAAAACTACGATTGAAAGTATAAATAATATGATGGGTATAGAAATAAATATTAAATTTTTCTCAAAAGAAATTCCAGTGTAACTTAAGGATAATTCAGAAACCACCAATACTAAGGTGGAAATTAAAAAAACTCTTAGCTTGTATTTTTTATAATTAATTTTGTCCTTAGATGATAAAATTAAAAAACATACAATTAAAGCTAAGACAGGCAAGTATAAAGGTAAGTATAATCTGCGCAAAATTTCGGTTACAGCAGGTATATTATTATTTTCACATGTTAAAAATCTATTTTCTGATAAATAATATTCTTTTAAAAAAAGTGCTTTTGCACACTTTAGAAGATTTATAGTAGTCAACTCTTTAATCTTAGGAAACGAAGTGGACTTGCTAGAATAGTTGGAGAGATTGAATTGAGTTTCTTCAAAACTGAAAACGGTAGACTGTTTTTCTTTTGTGTTAATAATTTTTCCATCCATCATGACAAGCCAATGGTTGCCATTTTTTTTTGCTAGATAGCCTTTTTTTGCATAAATTATTTGAGACTCTTGCTTGTTATCTTTTAATTGTTCTTTCAAAAAAATATTTGATAGTTCTCCGTTCTTGTTTCTTTTTCCGACATAAAGGGTTAAATTCGAAATAGCATCTATAAATTTTTTTTCTTTAATTAAGTTTGGAAAAAAATCCATTGTCGATGATCTTATATAGGATCTGGCCATATCTTGAGTTTTAGGAACGATATATGTTGTTAGCAAAATCTGAACAAGTAAAAAAAATAAGGAGAAAGCTAAAATATTTTTTAAAAACTCAAATTTATGTATACCATTTAACCAAAAAATATTTAGTTCATTTTTTTCTTCATATTTAATTAAAGTATAAAATAATGAAACAAAAAACATAAATGGCAATATTCTGCTAAAAATTTTAGGTAAGCTTAGAAAAGTATACATAAAATATATCTTAAAACTGTGGCCATCTTCCGATATAAAATCTAACAAATTAACAGCCTGTATAATCCATACAATTATAGTCATACTTAATGTTGTAATTAAAAAAAAACCTGCGATGTCTTTACTTAAATTTTTAAAAATTAATTTTTTCATTGAAATTTGATAATTTTATACTTATATAGCACCGAACACGCATGGAGTGTATTTAAAAATTTATGTCTATCCAAATTATATATAAAAATAGCAGTTTTCAAAAACCTTCAAAAAACCTTGTTCTGTTTGTCGGGGAAAATTACAATATTAATGATTTAAAAAAACATATCTCCAATACAGAGTTTTCTTATGTTGATGACTTATTAAAAAGTAGTGATTTAAAAAAGAATTTACTTTTTTTTGAAGTCAATTCTAAAAAAAAAAATAATTTTGGTATCAATTAAAAAAAATTTAGAAACTTCGGATATAGAAAGTCTTGGGGCAGAATTTCATGGCTATATAAATTACGATAAGAAAAGTGAGTATTTTGTAAACTCAGACACCATAAGCAGTAAATTTGAAAATTTTTTAGGTTATTTTTTGCATGGATTAAAACTAAAATCTTATGAATTTAATATCTATAAGTCAAAAAATGATACAAAAAATGTTTCAATAAATGTAATTGGAAATAAAAATAAAATAACAATTCAAAATGAATTAAGATTTAAAGCAATAGAGGAAGGAACTTTTTTTGCAAGAGACCTTGTTTCTGAACCACCCAATATTCTTTATCCAAAAGAATATGCAAACAGACTTTTAAAATTAAGAAAATTAGGAATTAAAGTTACCGTTTATAATGAATCCCAAATGAAAAAGTTAGGGATGCATTCTTTGTTAGGAGTTGGAAGAGGCAGTGTAAATGAGTCATTTCTTGTAACACTTGAGTGGAATGGAAATAAAAGTGATAAAAAAGCACCCTTGTCTTTTGTGGGAAAGGGAGTTTGTTTTGATACTGGAGGAATTTCCTTAAAACCTGCAAAATTTATGGAAGAGATGAAATATGATATGGCAGGTTCAGCTGTTGTTGCGGGATTAATACAAACCTTAGCAACAAGAAAAGCAAAAGTTAATGCTGTAGGTGTTGTTGGATTAGTTGAAAATATGCCAGGTGGTAATGCTCAAAGACCTGGAGATATAGTTAAAGCTTATAATGGTAAAACTATTGAAGTTTTAAATACTGATGCCGAGGGTAGATTGGTATTAGCAGACGCTTTAAGCTTTACAGAAAAAAAATTTAAACCAAGATTCATGATAGATCTTGCTACTTTAACAGGTGCGATAATAATGGCATTAGGTGAAGAGTATGCTGGTTTATTTTCTAATAATGACGAACTATCAAACAAGATATTTAAAGCAGGGGATAAAGTGAGAGAAAAAGTTTGGAGATTACCATTACATAAAAACTATGATAAATTAATGAATTCACCAATTGCAGATATGCAAAATATAAATTATTCAGGTGGAGCAGGATCAATCACAGCAGCACAATTTTTACAAAGATTTGTTACAAGTAAAACACCATGGGCACATTTAGATATTGCTGGTATGGCTTTCTCTAAAAAAGCTGCAAATTTAAATCCTGGTGGGGCTACGGGCTTTGGAGTAAGATTATTAAATCAACTAATAGAGGAACATTATGAGTAATATAGAACAAACTTTATCAATTATTAAACCAGA
>MDTF01001380.1_pt1 | contig 12968 bp, 14 predicted proteins | sample 811191 | NCBI WGS metagenome assembly MDTF01 (sample SAMN05326649, study PRJNA326480) | marine metagenome | isolation source: seawater | place: Southern Ocean | collected 2011
TAGTTTTTATTAAATAAGTATGTCTATTTTGTGATCCTTAAGAGCTATCTGTTTTAAATAAAAAAACCATTAATGCGAACTAGCATTAATGGTTTTTTAGAATACAGATTTGTTTGTTTCTCTAGGATGTATTAACTATTCATAGAGATTAAAAACTCATCGTTGTTTTTTGTGTTTTTAATACGATCATTAATAAACTCCATGGCTTCAACAGGGTTCATATCTGCAAGATATTTACGCAATACCCACATACGTTGTATTGTTTTCTCATCCAGCAGTAGATCGTCTCTACGGGTACTTGAAGAGGTTAGGTCAACAGCAGGGAAGATACGGCGGGTAGATATTTTTCTATCCAATTGTAATTCCATGTTTCCAGTACCTTTAAATTCTTCAAAGATTACCTCGTCCATTTTTGAGCCGGTTTCTGTTAATGCAGTAGCAATAATAGTTAGAGATCCACCATTTTCAATATTACGAGCGGCTCCAAAGAAACGTTTTGGTTTGTTAAGGGCAGCTGCATCTACACCACCAGATAGAATTTTACCACTGGCTGGTTGCACTGTGTTGTATGCTCTTGCCAAACGTGTAATAGAATCTAATAGAATCACTACATCATGACCGCATTCTACTAGGCGCTTAGCTTTATCTATTACTAGATTTGCAATACGTACATGCTCAGATGGTTCTTTGTCAAAGGTTGAGGCAATTACCTCACCTTGAACATTACGTTGCATGTCTGTAACTTCTTCTGGACGTTCGTCAATTAAAAGAATCATTTGGTACACCTCTGGGTGATTGGCTGCAATACCATTGGCAATGTCTTTTAATAACATTGTTTTACCCGTTTTTGGCTGTGCCACAATCATACCACGCTGTCCTTTACCTATGGGTGAGAACAAATCAATAATACGGGTAGAGAGTGTTGGTTGTTTTTCAGAGATATTAAACTTTTCTTGAGGAAATAATGGAGTTAAGTGTTCAAAAGCAATTCTGTCTCGAACTACATTTGGGTTTTGCCCATTAATTTTATTCACCTTAATTAAAGGGAAGTACTTTTCTCCTTCTTTTGGAGGGCGCACAACTCCTAAAACGGTATCACCACTTTTTAAACCAAAGAGTCTAATTTGTGATTGTGATACATAAATATCATCTGGAGATGACAGGTAGTTGTAATCACTAGAGCGTAGAAAACCATATCCATCTTGCATGATATCAAGAACTCCTTCACTTTCTATAATACCATCAAACTCAAAATCTGGTTGCTTATATCTGTTTCGGCTGTCTTTATTACCGTTGTTACGGTTATCTTGCTTGGGCTTGTTATCGCGATGTGGTTTTTTGGTGTCGTTTCCACCTTTTTGACGGTTGTCGTTTTGTTGACTATTGTCTGTATTTTTGTTTTTATGTTGCGGCTTGTTCTCTTTAGAACGGTTTTCTTGAGGGCGTTTTTCTGGAGTGGGTTCTGCCGTGTCGTTCTTTTTTTCTAGTGTACCTTCTTGTTTCTGTATTTCCTTTTTCTCTGGAGGGTTTGGTTTTTCTCTTGGAGTTTGTTTTGCTCTAGGAATTGGCTTGTGTCTCGGAGGGCGAGGTGCTCGTTCTTCTGTTTTAGTATCTGCAGGTGTACTAACCGCCTCTTTTGGTGTTTCTGAAACGATAGCCTTTACTGCGTTAGGGTTTGCCGCTTGGTAATCAAGAATTTGATACACCAGATCTAATTTTTTTAAAGTTCTATATTTTGGAACTTTTAAAGTGTTTGCTAATTCCTGTAATTCAGGTAATTTTTTAGCTTTTAATTCTGAAATTTCTAACATGTAAAGTGTGATAATTTGATTAAAGTGAGGGAAATCTTTAGAAAAAGATTTGTGTTTGAAAATTAATTTGAAGATAAGTAACCTAGATTGAAATGGTTACATATTATTAGTGCAATAATACAACAATAAATTAAACTCTTGGACACAATTTTTAAAAAGAAACCTTATTTTTGCTATATAAAATTAGATTTATTTCTATGTTACAACGCATACAAACCATTTATCTAACCCTTACTGCTGTTATAGTAGCGGGATTGTATATTTGGTTTCCTGTAGTTACAAATACAGAAGGACAAACAATTATTAGCAACCAAGAACCTTTGGTTTTTGGATTAATATTTGGTTCTATTGCTTTAACAATTATTGCTATATTGACTTTTAAAAAACGACAAACACAATTTGTGTTGAACCGTTTAAATATCATATTAAACTTTGTATTACTGGGAGTTTTCGTTTACAGGTCGCTAAACATATCCGGAGAGACCTTGGTCTCAGAGAAGGGTATTGGGGTGTTACTTCCTATCATATCTATCGTTTTTTTAGCGATGGCCAATAAAGCCATCAAAAAGGATGAAGATCTCGTAAAATCTGTAGATCGTTTACGTTAACACAAGCTTAGTATTATTAGTGCGAAACCTCAAAGTATGCCAACTTTGAGGTTTTTTTTATCGTTTTAATTCTATGACTTCTAAGTTCTTAATAGTAGCTCCATCTATTTCAAATCTTAGCATAGTGCGTACATTGTGGAAACCATGTTTTCCAATTGCGCCAGGATTCATGTGCAGTAGCCCTGTTTTTTTACAATGCATTACTTTTAAAATATGCGAATGACCGGTAATAAATAACTTTGGTGGATTTGCATATATTGATTCTCTAATTCGAGGATTGTATCTACCGGGATAACCACCAATATGAGTAATAAAGACTGCTACTTCTTCACACATAAAATGCAAGTCTAGTGGGTATGTTGCTCTAGCGTCTGCAGCATCGATGTTACCAAATACGGCGCGTAAGGGTTTTAAGGCGGCAATGGTGTCGGTCACCATTAAATCACCAATATCTCCAGCATGCCATACTTGGTCTGCCAGTTTTACATATTTTAGGATGGTATCATCCATATGGCTATGGGTATCACTAAGTAGCAGTATTTTAGTCACGTATTGTAGATTTTAGAGTCTCAAAAATACGGTTATTCTATTGAGATTTGGGTATTGATAGGTTAAGAAACCTAACAAAAATTATGAATTCTCAAGGCAATTACTTTTTGCTAAAGTGTACCTTTGTAAAAAAAAAATAGCGTCGTGAGATATTTTATAGAAATAGCATATTACGGAGCCTCTTATTGCGGTTGGCAGCGACAGCCTAATGCATTAAGTGTACAGCAGGTTGTTGAAGAGGCAATGACTGTTTTTTTAAGAACATCTATTACAGTAGTAGGAGCTGGAAGAACCGATGCGGGCGTTCATGCCAAACAATTGTTTGCGCATTTTGATTTCAATGAAATAAAAAATATTCCTGAGGCTATATATAGAATTAATGCACTTTTGCCTAATGATATCTCGGTAACCAATATTTGCTCTGTGGTGGATGACGCCCATGCTCGATTTCATGCTACACAGCGAGCTTACGAGTACCACATAGCACTCGCGAAAAATCCCTTCACTATAGGGCTCGTGCACCAAATACATAAAAGGCCTAGTATTGAACTTATGAATCAGGCTGCTAATTTGTTGCTAGGGCATCAAGATTTTCAATGTTTTTCAAGATCAAATACAGATGTAAAAACCTACTATTGTGATGTAAAAAAAGCGACATGGGTCTCACAAGATAATTCTTTGCTCTTTACAATTGTTGCAGATCGATTTTTACGAAATATGGTTCGTGCTATTGTAGGAACCTTATTAGAGGTTGGCTTTGAGAAAACAAGCCTTGATGACTTTAAACAAATTTTAATATCAAAAGATAGAAGTAATGCTGGGGCTTCTGCACCAGCTCAAGGTTTATATTTAACAAAAGTGGCATATCCAGAAGCTATTTTTACCACATAAAATTTTAGAACAAAAATATGGCATCAGGAAAAGCATTTGATTTTAAACTATTTAAACGGTTGTTGGCATTCACCAATGCATATCGTTTGGTTTATTATTTTGTTGCTTTTACGGCAGTTGTAATGTCTGTGTTAGCTATTCTACGTCCCTATTTTTTGCAACGTACTATAGATGAGTCTATTGTGCCTCAAGATTCTTCGGGGCTTGTTTTCTTTATATCTATAATGCTTGGGGTTTTACTTTTGGAGGTGGTTTTTCAATTTTCGTTTATTTTTTATGCCAATTGGTTAGGGCAACATATTATCAAGGACATGCGTATTAAGCTTTTTAGCTTAATGATGCGCTTTAAGATGAAGTATTATGATACTAGCTCTGTGGGAAGACTCACAACGCGTGCCGTAAATGATATAGAAACTATCTCAAGTATTTTTAGTCAAGGACTCTTCATGATTATTGCAGATTTACTTAAAATGGTTGCTATTGCAGCTTTTATGCTATACCAAAGCTGGCTATTGTCGCTTATAGTGTTTGCTATTTTACCTGTTATTCTTATTGCAACTCGTATTTTTCAACGCGCTATGAAAGTTGCTTTTGAAGAGGTAAGGGCTCAAGTGGCAAATTTAAATTCTTTTGTTCAAGAGCGCATTACGGGGATGAAGATTGTACAAATATTTGCAAGAGAAGACACAGAGTATAAGCAGTTTCATGCTATTAATGAAAAACATAAAAAAGCATGGATTAAAACAGTATGGTATAACTCTATATTTTTCCCTATTGCAGAGATGGCCTCTTCTGTTGCGATAGGATTATTGGTTTGGTTTGGTGGCTTGAACGCTGCACAAAATGGTGTTATTACCCTTGGACTAATTGTTGCTTTTATTGAATTAGCACAGATGCTATTTAGGCCTTTGCGACAAATTGCAGACAAGTTTAATACCCTGCAAATGGGTATGGTAGCTGCAAAACGTGTCTTTGAAATTCTAGACACGTCATCTCATATTGCTAATGAAGGGACACAAGTTTTAAAAAACCCTAAAGGTGCAATTGCATTTAAAAATGTTAGTTTTGGTTACATAGAAAGTGAAAAAGTAATCAAGGATATTTCTTTTACGGTCAATCCAGGAGATACTGTTGCTATTGTTGGAGCAACTGGGGCTGGAAAATCTACCATTATTAATTTACTTAATCGTTTTTATGAAATTAATAGTGGAGAAATACTCATAGATGGGGTTTCTATAAAAGAATACACCTTGTCTTCTTTACGGGAACAAATTGGGGTTGTTTTACAAGACGTTTTTCTTTTTGCAGATACCATACATAATAATATAAGTTTAAATGATGCTGCTATTTCTGCACAACAAATAGAAGAAGCAGCAACTCAAATAGGTGTTTCTAAGTTTATCGATTCACTGCCTGGGAAGTTTCAATACAATGTAAAAGAGCGTGGTGTAATGTTGTCTTCTGGGCAGCGACAATTAATTGCCTTTTTGCGGGCCTATGTTAGCAATCCTGGGATATTAATTTTAGATGAGGCTACTTCTTCTGTAGATTCTTATTCTGAGGAGATGATACAAATTGCTACAGAGAAAGTAACCAAAGGACGTACCTCTATTGTCATTGCCCATAGATTAGCTACCATTAAAAAAGCCGATAAGATATTGGTAATGGATGCAGGTAAGATTATGGAATCTGGCACGCATCAAGAATTGTTGCGCCTAGATGGTTATTACCGCACGCTTTATGATGTTCAATTTGCTTCAGAAGAGGCATTGTGAATTTAACGCAAGTCTTTATTGATAATTTTTGTGAGTTCTTCCAGGGTTTCATACAGTATAAAATCACCATCTTTAAGGTAGGAAATCTGTCCATTTTCTTCACTCACCACTAAACATACAGCATCACTCTTTTCACTTACACCAACAGCAGCCCTATGACGAAGGCCAAAACGTAGAGGTATTTTCTTGTCATCAGAGATCGGCAATATAACACGAGTGGCAGTGATGGTATTTCCTTCAATAAGCATAGCTCCATCATGTAGGGGGCTGTTTTTGTAGAAGATACTTTCTAAAATGGGTTGATTTACAGCAACATTCATGGCATCACCGCTAGACTTTACAAATTCTAGGCTATTATTTCGTTTTATTACGATAAGTGCACCGGTTTTACTCACGCTCATTTTTTCACAAGCTGCTATTACTGGCGCTATGTTCGTGGTAGCTATGGCATCGCTAGAAATAGATTTAAATTGCCTAAAAATACGGTTGGCTTTAAAATTAGTAGATCCTAGCATTAGTAAGAATTTCCTTATTTCTTGCTGGAATACTACAATTAAGGCAAACATTCCAACACCCAAAAAGCCTCCAAGTATTTTGCTTAATAGCTCCATTTCTAGCAGATCGGTAAGCCACCAAATACCATAGATTATTACAATACCAATAAAGATATTAATGGCTACGGTTCCTTTTATTAGTCTATATAGATAGTATAGCAATCCAGCCACCAATAAAATATCTATGGCGTCAATGATTCTAAAATCTGTTATTTCAAAAAAATCCAAATGGTTTTGTTTTGTTTGTTGTGTAAATGTATAATTAAATTTTTAGTTAGTCATAGGTATTAACTTGCTCAAATAGTTTAATGCACTCTAAGGCTTGTTTTACATCATGAACCCTTAGAATGTTGGCCCCTTTTTGAAGGGCAATCATGTGTAGTGCTGTTGTACCATTAAGTGCTTCTTTGGCAGAAATATCAAGTGTTTTGTATATCATTGATTTTCTTGAAATTCCTGCTAGCATGGGCGTCTGTAGTGTTTCAAAAAGCTCTAAATGATTCAGTAATTCAAAACTTTGAGCTGTTGTTTTTGCAAAACCAAAGCCAGGGTCCACAACAATATCATTGATATTATGGCTTCGAGCTGCTGCTAGACGTTCAGAAAAATAAAAAAGAACTTCTTTAGTGATATCTTGATATTCTGTAAGTGTTTTCATGGTTTGCGGGGTGCCGCGCATGTGCATCATAATGTATGGAACCTGAGCAGCCCCTATAAGGGCTAACATGCTTTTGTCTATGTTTCCAGCGCTTATGTCATTAACAATACAGGCCCCAGCATGTATTGCCTTTTTAGCCACGTTGGCTCTAAAGGTGTCTATGCTTATCAAGGCATCTGGAAATTCTTTAATAATAGCTTTAATAGCAGGAACAACGCGCGTTATTTCTTCTTCTTCAGAAACATCTGTGGCATCAGGTCTTGAGCTATATCCTCCTAGATCTAGAAAAGTTGCTCCATCTTCCAGCATGCGAGATGCTTGTTGGAGTACTAATGGTTTTGAGGTGGTAACACCGCCATCATAAAAGCTGTCTGGCGTGATATTAATAATACCCATCACCCTTGGCTTAGCCAAGTCAATTAATGTACCTTTACAGTTGATTGTTTGCAATTTTTTATTTTAATTTATTTACCCGAAATTTACGCAAAATCTTACACATAATATGCCAGATACTTCCAAACAATATAATGACGTAATACAAAGCTGTAGAACCCTCTTTGAAAATAAAATGAAAGATTATGGAAGCGCATGGCGTATTTTAAGACTGCCATCTTTGACTGATCAAATTTTTATAAAAGCACAGCGTATACGGGGCTTACAGCAAAATAAAGAACAACGTGTAGATGAGGGTCAGGTAAGTGAGTTTATAGGGATTATCAACTATTCTATTATGGCCTTGGTTCAATTAGAAAAAGGAGTAGTTGAACAGCCAGATTTAATTTTAGAGGAAGCTTTGCTGCTGTATGACCAAAATATTGCCACTACAAAGCAACTCATGATGGATAAAAACCATGATTATGGGGAGGCTTGGCGTGACATGCGTGTTACTAGTTTGACAGATTTAATTATACAAAAGCTCTTGCGCGTAAAACAAATTGAAGACAATCAAGGCAAAACATTAGTTAGTGAAGGTATTGACGCTAACTACCAGGACATGATTAATTATGCTGTTTTTGCAATGATTCATTTAGGTGTCAAAGCATAAAGCTGTACCCTAAGCAAGAGTTTGTCTTAACATATATAATCACTGAAATTTAAAGTACATGAAAATATTATTAGGGGTTTCTAGAATATTTGTAGGGGTTTTATTTATTGTAAGCGGTTTAATAAAATTAAACGACCCTGTAGGGTTTTCATTTAAACTTGGAGATTATTTTGCTCCAGAGGTATTAAACCTTCCTTTTTTGGAGCCATTTGCTCTAGCTATTGCTGTATTGGTAGTAATCTTTGAAGTAGTGTTAGGGGTGATGCTTATTGTTGGTTATGCTAAGAAATTTACCCTGTGGAGCTTATTGCTCATGATTGTATTTTTCACCTTTCTTACTTTTTACTCTGCATATTTTAATAAAGTTACAGATTGTGGTTGTTTTGGTGATGCTTTAAAGTTAACTCCCTGGGAGTCATTTTTTAAAGATGTTGTGCTGCTTATTCTTATTGTGTTCTTGTTTATAAACCATAAGCTTATGCGCCCCTTTTTTACATCAGGTTTGAGAAGCATTGTTGTTTTTGTTTCATTAATTATGTGTTTGTGGCTTGGGTTTCATGTATTAGAACACCTGCCAGTGATAGATTTTAGAGCCTATAAAGTGGGTGAAAACATTAAAGAAGGTATGGAGACACCTCCAAATGCCCCTAAGGCGGTTTATCAATACAACTGGAAGTTTGATGTGGCTGGCACAGAAAAAATAGTAACAAATATGGGAGAAGATCCTAAGGTAGCAGGGGTATTGCTAAGTGTTGATACCCATGTCATACAGAAAGGATACGAACCACCCATTCATGATTTTAGTATAGAGCGAGATGGGAATGATTACACTACTCAAATGCTTGAAGAAGAAAACCTAATAATAGTGATTGCATATAATCTTGATGTTGCAGAAAATGACGGTTTTATAGCCATTAAAAAAGCTACAAATAAGGCACTTAAAAATGGCTATAAAGTCATAGGTATGTCTGCATCATCTACAGAAGAAACTGAAAAAATTGTAGCCAAATACGATCTTGATTTCAAGTTTTACTTTTGTGACATGACTGCTTTAAAAACAATTATACGTAGTAACCCAAGTTTGATGACTCTTGAGAAAGGTACGATTATTCAAAAATTGCATTATAATGATCTTGATCAACTGCAGCTTAAAGAATTAAAAAGAGATACTACCTCTCAAGAACCTATAATACAGCGGGAGTTAGACAGTATAAAACAATAGCTTGTGATACAATACACATTTAAAAAAATTGGCTATGCCGTTGTCACACTTTTTGGTGTGGTTACTGTTATTTTTATGCTCTTTACTATGCTGCCTGATGATCCTGCAAAAATGATGTTAGGTCAAAATCAAAATAAAGAGCAAGTGGCAGCAGTTCAAAAAAAGTATGGTCTTGATAAGCCTGTTTTTACGCAATACGTATTATACTTAAATGATCTTTCGCCTATATCTTTTCATAGTAAAAACCCCTTAGATTACACTTTCTTAGCCCCAAGAAAATATAGCAGCGTTTCACTGTTTAATCTAGGCGATGTTGGTGTTGTTTTAAAACTTCCTTATTTGAGAGAATCTTTTCAAAAGAGCGGTAAGAAAGTAAGCGCTGTTATTGCAGAAACACTTCCAAATACTGTTATTTTGGCAGTTTGCTCTATTGTTATTGCCATGTTTTTAGGAGTGTTGCTTGGTGTGGTATCTGTACTTTATAAAGATCTTTGGGTTGATAAAGCTATACAGTTGGTCAGTACCCTAGGGATGAGTGTACCATCCTTTTTTAGCGCCATATTGTTTGCTTGGGTCTTCGGTTTTTTATGGCATGAGTATACGGGGCTTCAAATGACAGGTAGTTTGTATGAAGTAGATGATTTTGGAAATGGCACCTACATACAATGGAAAAACTTACTTTTACCGGCCATTGTTTTAGGAATTAGACCTCTTGCTGTGGTAAGTCAATTAATGCGTAATTCTTTGCTAGAGGTGCTAAATCAAGACTATATAATTACAGCCAAAGCAAAAGGGCTTTCTATGGGCGCAGTGATACGTGTACATGCCTTAAAAAACGCTTTAAACCCAGTTGTAACAGCTATCTCTGGATGGTTTGCCTCTATGCTTGCAGGAGCTGTTTTTGTTGAGTTTATTTTTGGATGGAATGGAATTGGCAAAGAAATTGTAGACGCATTAAATAAAAGTGACCTCCCCGTTATTATGGGAACCGTTATTGTTATTGCTAGCTTGTTTATAGTAATTAATATCTTTGTAGATATTTTATATGGATGGTTAGACCCAAAAATTAGAGCCTAAAAGGCATAGGGTTGTCTTTACCTTTTAACCGTTAAAACTAATAGTTATGAAATATATTTTGATGTTTGTTTTTTTTACTTTCTTTAGTTGCGCCCAAGGGCAAGACCTTGTTGTATTTCCGCAGGAGGCATTAGAAGATGTTTTTCTATCTGTAGAGGGTGAACAAAAGAGCTTTGCGAGTATTTTAGAGAGTCATAAGGGAGAAACTATTTTAATTGATGTATGGGCAGCTTGGTGCAGAGATTGTATAAAAGGGATGCCTAAACTTAAAAAGATGCAAACAGAGTTTCCAGAGGCCACTTTTTTATTTTTATCATTAGATAAAAATATAGAAAGCTGGAAAAAAGCAATTAAAAAATACAAGCTAGTAGGAAGTCATTATTTTATCTCATCTGGCTGGAAAGGAGCCTTTGGTAAGGCCATAGATTTAGACTGGATACCCAGGTATATGATTGTAGATAAAGCAGGAATCATAAGTCTTTACAGAGCCATTTCTTTGGATGATTATAGAATACAAGAGGTTTTAAAAAACAAATAATTCCACCATAAATAATGATGAGTATGAGAAAGAATATCGTAGCTGGAAACTGGAAAATGAATTGTGATATTTCACAAACATATCTCCTTTTAGATGCTTTAAAAGAGCAACAAATATCTGATGATGTATCTGTTATTGTAGCGCCACCATTTACAAGTTTACAAAGCGCAAATCAAGCCCTACTAGATACAGATATCTTAGTAGCAGCACAAAACATGCATCAAGAAGCAACTGGAGCCTATACAGGAGAGGTTTCTGCGGCTATGCTAAAGAGTGTAGGAGTTGATACTGTTATTCTAGGGCACAGTGAGCGTCGCGCTATTTTTCTTGAAACAAATGCTCTTTTAGCATCTAAGGTAAACATTGCCTTAGACAATGAAATGACGGTTATCTTTTGTTTTGGAGAAGAATTAAAAGATAGAAAAGCTGGGACTCATTTTAATGTTGTAAAACAACAACTACAAGAGGGTATTTTTCATATTGAAAAAGAAAACTGGAACAATGTTATTCTAGCCTATGAGCCAGTTTGGGCTATTGGAACTGGAGAGACGGCAAGCCCACAGCAGGCTCAAGAGATGCATGGGTTTGTAAGAAATACACTTGCAGAGGTTTTTGATACAGATGTTTCAGAGGGTGTTTCTATCGTTTATGGAGGTAGTGTAAAGCCTGGAAATGCTAAAGAAATATTTAGTAAAGAAGATGTTGATGGAGGTCTTATAGGAGGTGCAGCACTAAATGCAGCAGATTTTATGGCTATTGTTAATGCATTTGAGTAAGTTTTAAAAGCATTCAAATTTTAAATTATGTCTATTTATATAGAGTATCATTTTAACGTGTCACCCCTTCAACCAGGCACCGAAATATTAATTGCCGAATTAGGCTATGCTGGTTTCGAGAGTTTTGTAGAAAATGAAACAGGTGTGTTGGCCTACATACAGAAAGATGTGTGTAGTTTAGAGATTTTAGAAGACATCCAGGTATTAGCTTCCTCAGAATTTGAGATAACATTTCAGAAAAAAGAGATTGCACAGGTAAATTGGAATGTAGAGTGGGAAAAGAATTTTGACCCAATTGTAGTAGATGAAAGCTGTGCTGTTAGAGCTCCTTTTCATGCGCCATATCATTGCAAATATGAAATTATTATAGAGCCTAAAATGTCTTTTGGAACGGGCCATCATGAAACAACCTTTATGATGATGCAACATATTCTTGAAAATGAGTATCAAGGAAAAACAGTTTTAGATATGGGCTGCGGTACCGCGGTTCTTGCCATTTTAGCAGAGATGCGAGGTGCAAAGAAGCTCGATGCAATAGATATTGATCCTTGGTGTTTAGAAAATAGCCAGGAAAACGTCACTAGAAATAACTGTGCTCATATCAACGTTTCTCTTGGAGATGCAACAGCAATACCTAAAGACACGTATCATACAGTAATAGCCAATATCAACAGAAATATTTTATTAAACGATATGGCGATTTACAGAGATAGTTTACTACCTAAAGGGGAGTTGTATCTCAGTGGTTTTTATACCCAAGATTTGCCTATTATTATAGCGGCTTGCAAAACATTGGGTTTTACTTTCGTTGGAAATAAAGAACGAAACAATTGGGTTGCTGCAAAGTTTACATTATGAATAGGGTGCTGAGCAGTAGGCTAGCCTTTTTTACATTATTTCAATTTATTTTATATCGTGATTAATACCAGAGAAAAAATACAAGAAGACCTTGACATACTTGAAGAAGAAGTCTTCGAAAATCAAATTGTTTTATTTAATGATGAGGTCAATACCTTTGATCATGTTATTGATATGCTAATATACGCCTGTGATCATACTCCAGAGCAAGCAGAACAATGCTCTCTTCTGGTGCATTACAAAGGAAAGTGTACCGTTAAAACTGGGCCGTATGAGGAGTTAAAAACACAGTGTACTATGCTCTTGGAGGCTGGTTTAAGTGCAGAAATTCAATAAAACTATGATACAGTGGTAATGCAGTTGTTATATAAAAAATAAATGGCTTGTTGTTGCTTCTTCTTGTGGTTTTTTTTTAATTACATCAAGGACAAATTTTTATATAAAACACTTGGTTTGGTAGCTTCTATTTTTCTATATTTACACCCCGAAACAAAGGTGTTTATTGTTTCAAAACGGCCTCGTGGCGCAACTGAATAGCGCACTTGATTACGGCTCAAGAGGTTACTGGTTTGAATCCAGTCGAGGTCACTACTATTTACAAGGGAA